>Ga0307507_10003008_pt1 | contig 33790 bp, 25 predicted proteins | sample 7_EM_MG_FD_207223 | JGI IMG/M metagenome (GOLD analysis project Ga0307507, IMG submission 207223) | Populus trichocarpa ectomycorrhiza microbial communities from riparian zone in the Pacific Northwest, United States - 7_EM | ecosystem: Host-associated > Plants > Roots > Unclassified | place...
GGTAAGGCCTCGAGGATCGTGGAGACTATATACTACGGGCACGTGCCTCCGGCACGTGACCGACGGACGTCCGAGGGGTGTCCGGGGGTTGTCCTAAGGGCAACCCGAGGTGACCGCAATAATATCCTTTATAACGCCCGCGTTAACATAGTCTAAGGAGTTAGTCTTAAGATAGAGTTATTATCCTAGTATAAAGTAAGCTAGAATAGGTGCTTTAGTAAACACATCTTTTAAGTCTTAGAACGCCTTTTTATATTTAGGCGTTCAGATAAAACATAGATATATTTTTCTTCCTTTTACAGAAAAGCCCTTTGTTCGCATTATTGCTATAAGTAGTGCTATAACACCTAAGAAGTTGTATATAAATTTCCAATAGAAGTTGGCAAAACTAAGAAAGGCTTATACATCCTTAATATAGGTAGGGGTTTGCTATCTAGTAATTATGCATACTTTTTTAAGGTCCATACAGACACCCTTAATAGTAACAATTAGTCCAAGGTATTTTACTTCTATAACTAAGAATTCACACTTCTTTAAATTAATATAAAGTCCTGCGTCTCTAAGGCGCTATAGGACCTTTTAAACGTGCTTAGTATACTTAGAAGGGTCGTTGCTATAAATAAGTATATCGTCCAGGTACGCGGAGCAAAAGTCATTAAGGTAGTCCTATAAGGCATTATTGATATAGCTTTAGAAGCTACCTAGGCCGTTGCATACGCTAAAAGGCATAATGGTGTATTCAAATTGGCCAAAGCGCGATGCAAATACAATTTTCTATTCGTTACCTTCCCGTATTTAGAGGCGGTTAAATACAGCGATAATATCAAGTTTAGTATAGATTTTGGCTTAGCTAAGCCATTTAAGGGTCTTGCGTATAAGCGGTATAGGGTATCAGTTCTTAATTATAATAGTATTAAGTCCTCTATAGTTAACGCAGAATCGAATACCTCCTCCTAGCTTTTTAGCAAGGAGGATAGGAGCGGCTGCTAGGGACATACTAGGACAAATAAACCCTTTATTAAGGTGCTCGTTGATATACTTTTTAATAACTAGGAGTTTATCTTTTAATATTAGGTAGGGTCTCTTATAGGGCAGCGTTTTTCCTTATTTAATATTAATGGCATAGTTATTAGGTTAATATAGGGGCAGTATATCTGCGCTCTTTTATAAGCATACGTCAATAAAGTTATAGTATCTCTTAGGGAGGAGCTTGCAGAGTTCCTTATTAGTAAGTCCTTTTTTAAGCTTTATAAACTTCTTAAAGTCTAAGGGTGAAAGTCCGTAGAGTTCTATAGGGGCATTGTTTTCTGGGAGGTTAACTATATCTATCCTATTACTATAGAGGACGTAGTCCTAATCTTTATTAAGCTTATATAGTCATAATTAGGAGGCTGCGGCAACGGTCCAGCCTTTCCTACATACTATGCGGTAGAAGGCCGCGGCGCTTACATAGTGGCAGTTGGTTATAAATGGGGTAATAAGGGTTTCCTTAGGTTAATATCCTAGGGAGTAGATAGAGGCGGCTAGGCTATACCCTAGGCAAGTCTCTCTGCAGTATTTAGAGTTAAAGGTTACTTCTCTCTTTTGCCAGTTAATAGTGGGGTTGTATTATTCAAGCTAGTTCATTCTAAGGATAATAGGGTAGTTCACAAGTGGTATAATATAGGCCTAGAGCTCCTCCTGGTGTCCATTTATATTTAGGTAGAGTTATACCATATAGGTAATCTTTTGTGCAGTATAACTACCGTCAGCGAGTTATAGGGCGCGGGCTTTAGCAAGGGATAAGGTAGGTAGGTTATAAGTATATACAAATTAGGTATCTACAAATTTATTAGTAGCTCCACAGTTAATTATAGAATGGGTTTTATATTATTTCTTAGCAGTAGTTCCCTCTATAGGTAAGACTATTTACTTCCGTCCTTTTATTCTTACTAAGCTATCTATTAAGCAAGCTGATATATAGATCCCTTTATTATCAGAGTATCCTAACCTGCGACTTAGGGCTGGGACTTTGTATTTTCCGCTTCCGCGTCTAATTCTACTACCATTGCTGCATCTTTGTCTTGTGCGGTAGCGGCGCATAGCGACATATTTAGTGTCCAGGGTATAGGGTTAGGTGTTTAACAGCAGCTGCTAAACCTAGCCATTAGGCAGTTTGGGCTATAGCTATAACAGCCTTCTTAACAGTATCTATAGCAACGCCTTAGCTTCTAGAGTAGCTCGCGCTCTTCGTCTAGTAGCTTCTTTAGGAAGGCTAGTATAGAGAGGTCAATATTAGGACCAGTGGTATTACTTAGGGTAGTGGGCGTTAGTAGTTTAGTAGGTCCGGAGGGCTTCTATAGAGAGGTCTTTAGGCAGGGGTTTGCAGTAGTAATCTAGTTCAGCCGTCGTTCAATCTTCCATAGGGCTACTACCATATTATAAACATTGTTATAGTTATAGCTGGCGGCTGCGTAACTAAGGCAATAAGTGACTTTTTTAAGGAGATCTTCTTAGTCTTCAGCGTCGTCTTAGGTAAGGACTCCGGTATATTCCTAGAATTTAATATAGAACTCGTCAAATAATTTAGTAGGACTTATCTTTAGGGCGCGTAGTTTAGCTTAACTAGTGGCCACTAGGTTATAGTTGCGGTACATTTAGTTAAGGTCGTTAAGGACTTCCTAGTGGGACTGCCACTTCTAGGGACTGCTAGTCTCCTATTAAGCGAAAAGCCTATTAAACGGGATGCCCTTTATTTGTCTAATAATATAGCCAATCTTAGTATCTTCTATAGGGAAAAGGCAGGCGCTCTAGGTTAGTTTTTTACGGGTTTACATCTTCTAGTGGCTATATTCCTTACAGTTACCCTTAAAGATTAGGGGATTAGGGTAGCGTGTATTAGACCCTATAGTAATAGTTTAGGTTCGATCGTTGTGGCTTTTATTATTACCGCTACTGTGGTAAAAGTTCCTGTTAGGTAAAGCTACTTGGCGCTAACCTTCCATCAAGCATTAAGTAGGTAAGGTTGCCAGGGGCATAGAGGCTTAGGTGGCGTTATATACAGTAGAGAGGTATCTAGTATTGTTACAAATATACTTATTAAGCTAAGATTATAGGTATTTGATTATACCCTCTCTTTTAGTAACCGTAGCAATAAGTATAATCTCGGCCTTCTTTAATTATTAGACGTCGTGTTTAGACGCGCAAAGGTTATCTTTAATCTCTTAGTATATATTATCAGCAAGCGCCTTACAAGCTTATAGGTCTTAGATGATATTATAATCTTAGGCAGTACGCATCTCAGCTTATATAAGCTTTAGATGGTAGTTCTATAGAAGGCGGTAGTATTTGTTAGGTTCTTATACTACTATTTTTACAAACATCTTAGCGTCTCGTATCTTGATCTTGATGGGTAGTAGCCCTTTGGCTTATTTATCCATGGTTGTGTAGTTAATAAAGGATAAAACATTATTAATGTCCCCCTTGTGGTTATTATAGTCTTTTAAGCCACTAGGCTTCCCTTTAGGGGTTAAGGCTAGGGCTAACAAATTAAATCCTCCTGGGACTAATTGGTGTCGTGGTTTTAATATAGGTATTAGGTTATTCTTTAAGTTTAACATAGTGGCTAGTAAGGAATTTCGTCTTGCTATTATTAATTCTTTAGGAGTACAAAGTAAGGTAACTTATAAACACGCTGCTTCTGGCAGCGTCTACAGTATTGTGGAGACGTAGAATTGGTCGTAGGCTAAGCGTCGGTGAAGAAAAAGGCGCAACGTAATATCACGGAACGCGGGCAATGGCTACAAAGCGTATATATTCGGGGAGTCTACAAGACGTTGCGCAATCGATCGTAAGGGTCGAGGGCGTAAGGAGGTGATATACCCTCGCGTAGCTGACATAAGCTGTACGCGAGGTATACGCGAGAGCATGGGGTTCTCCTATGGAGGCCCCTGCGGTCGGGTTCCGTGACACCTAGGTAATATAAGTATAGGGGGTATTAAAGAGGCAGGCAAGCGCTTTGCGTATATTCACCGACGGGGTATTATCCATATTATAGTCGCCTATTTTAAGGGATCTAGGTAAGGTAGTTAAAATCTATAAGGCTAGCTATAATACTAAAATTGTCTAGGATTGTACTAAGATTATTTATAATTATACTAAGATTATCTATAGCTGTGGTATGGTGTTATCAGTCGCGCTAGGTTGCGATTATACTAGGGCAAATAGAGACAGTGGACTAGGAAAGTAAAGATCGCAATAGGGCGCAATTGGAGATACCACAAACTGTTACAGTACCATAATATAGGTAGACTGAATAACTACATTATAGTATAAAGAGGAGAAGAAGGTAAAGGGGGTATTGTATATAAATAGTAGGGCCAGCCGCCAAGGCGCTAGTGGTGGGCTAGCCAATAGTAGGAAACAGTACGAGATAGTGTTAAATAGTATGCGAGAGGTCAGTGCCGTGACACTAAGGATATATATTTTATTAATTGTCTTATACTCTACCTTTAAAGCCTAGGTTCTCGCTTCTTTAGGTTAGAAACTATCTGCAGCTTAAAGCTTAGTAGCCTTAGGAGTGTCTATAGCGCTAGGTATTGCTTTTACTACCTTTAATACGTCCTTAAGCAGCTCTGCGAGGTAAATAATAGTAACTAGGTCTAAGGGCGGTATAACTGGGCTAGGAAGAGGCGTTTACGGACTTCTGTAGCTTAGAGTAGTATCCAAAGACGTCTTAGGCTGCTTAATAACCTTAGGGTAGTTTAACATTTCTGCTTTATAAAGCTGCGGTAATAAAATAGTAATATAAAGTGTAAGGTTTGGAGTGAGGAGCTAAACGGATATTAATATCAATATCTCTATTACTCTAATAGTTAGCTATAAAAAGGGACTTAAACTAATAGAGAAATTTAAGTTAAAAAGCGTGTGAACTTAATAGTAGCTCCTATTACGCGAACATTAAATCCCTTAAAAACGGCCTTTTCCCCATCTTTAGAGTCGTCGTTATACTCCTAGTATAGTAGTAAGCTTATATCTGCTTTCGGATTATAGATTATAATTAACGTGCCTTTGCCTTTTATTTTTCTATTATAATCAACTCCCTTAAATAGTTTAACGTATATATATTTCTTCTCTCCTTTAAGTGCTTTAGCTCTAGTTTAAACGTAGTTATAAATTAATTTTAAATAGATATATAAGGGAGTTAAAGCTATATATACCTCCTTTAATATAATAAGTTAAGCGTTAAGCGCGGGCTACTTATATAATATTAGTAGCTAAATATAATATATGGTAAATGGAATGGACTATAGTATTTACCTTGCTCATAAGATACTATATATTTTATAGACTATGCCTTAGGCTAGAGGAGAAAGGCTATAATTTATATAAAGACCTATTAGCCTGTTAGTAGCTAAGGATGGGATAGCTTAGTGGGTATTCACCTTAATAACTGTAAGAATGCAACTTGTGGGTAGTTGTAACTAGAGTAGGTAATAAGCATAAGAAGAGGCGGATCGTAGGCTTATTTAAATATAAAGTAACTTTTACTAAAATACGCTGCTAGCGATCTGTAAAATAGGATTAAAGAAAGGTTTAAGGGAACAGAAATGTGTTTCTAAGCCGATAAAGTGCATAACTACTTTTAGGCGTTAGTGCCCGACGGGAAGTTTATATATAAGAATTATTAAAGCGGCTACCTCTCTTAGGGCGGGGTACGCCTTAGGAGCTAGGCCTTAAAATTAGTGCCTTACCGCTTAAAAACTTTTTAAGTATAGAATGTTATATATATAATAAGGCCATCTACCAAGCAGTAGAATGTGTAAGACGTCCGCTATAACGCGTATTTTAACTATGCATTAGCTCCAAGTCTATAAAATTGGAGTTACTAGATACATCTAACCCTTTTTTCGCCGCCTATAAATCGCCTTTTATAGGTTTTAGTAAACGAGGCCTTTAGGGACTCGCATTGTTATAGCCTGTTTTTATTTATAGGGTAAATTGGTTAGTAACTAAAGCGACTTATATAGGATAAAATTGGGTTGCCTATAGCAGTCTACTTACTTATAGTAACCGAGCTAGGTCTTGTAAGCACTTTAAAAGAGATTGCCTTTTATTTAAGGTATCTTAGGAAAATAAGTTATTCCGGCTAAGAGCTGCCTATATATCTATCCGCTTACCGCGCTAAGTCACATGCCTTTAACTAGTACTTACTATAGTCCTCTATAAAGCTACTAAATATAAACGCGTTAAGCCGAAAGCAGAATGGGCTAGATAATTAATAGCGTATTATATATAGTGGTTTTTATCTAAAACACACTAACGCGGGATATAGAAGGCTAAAGTAAACTTTATAAGGCCTTTATCTTTATTAAATACCACGCTAAATGCGTCTGGTGCTTTATAGGACTATAGGGTAAGGCTTTACAGAAAGCTAAATATATAAGACCCTAGAGTTAGGAGTAAATGTATAGCCAAAGGTGTAGGACTAACTACCTTAATGCAAGGCAATAAAGTTAAATATTTTAGAGCCTTAGCTAACCGGTTATTTATTTAATCTGGTTCTAACTTAAGAAGCAGTCAAACTTATATATATATTTTATTTATTTATAACCTTAATACTAACTGCTTTATATGTCTTATGCGTACCTACTATTTTATAGGCTATAGCTGTGTTGATTAGGACGTCTAGGAGGAAACAAATAGCTATGGCGGACAATATATAGGTAATAATGTTACGTAAACTAAAGGAACCCTAAATTGGATGGGAAGTTATTATAAATATGCCTACCCTACTCTAGAGTTATAAGACCTTCTTAAATATAACTATGGCCTTAACTGTCGCGCGCATGACACCATATACTATATCGCCCCCTATTTAAGTTCTTATTACTACTTACCTAGCTCTAGTTAACTCTTATTAATTAGATACCAATTAGGCGGATATAGAGTTAATTTATATATTCTCTAAGCAAACGCTTGGTTTTTCTAATACTATAGTAGATATAAAGCCTACACGGCATTTAATTATAAAAGTGGCAAGATATATTTGGATTATCTTTAACTACGGGGTTCCTAAGAATAATTATAAACCTCCTATAGCCGCGTTTTGGGTATTAAACGGACCTACCTTTTTAACTGCTAGATTTTACCATCTAGGATTAGAGAAAGAGGTAAATAATATAGTGGATATATCGCGGGGTCGTGACGTGAAATTTCCCACCTAAATAGACCTTTAGAAGAATTAAGATGCTTAAGAAAATGCAAAGCAATAAATTTTGTTTTTAAGCTCTATGTAAGTCTATTTATAGCTAATATAAATTAGGTGCCAAGCGCTAAGAAGAGGACTATTAATAGCATCCTCTCTTATTATTTTAAGTATAACATTAGGAACATTTATACGTTAAGGTTATTGCCTATAAGGGAGTCCTTAGAGACGGCTGGCTTGCTACAATATAGAGTATAAATATAACTAAAGTAGAAGAAAATGCAGATACTATAACTGTGTAGATACTACCTATTAATATAATGGCCTAGTAAACCTGGTTTTGTTTATTTTCTAGCGTATAAAGGGTAGTATTGCTAATTGTTACCTTAACTGGTAAAAGAACTACTACTAACTAAAATATAAGAATACGCCTAAGCTACTAGCCCCTTCTATTCTACACGGTAACTCTACCCTTTACTTTCGCAACTTTAGAAAAGAGTGCACCTATAATAATCTAGCTTTGGCTTGCCGAACGCGTCTTTAGTAAAACTTAAGGACATCTTTAGAATTTAAAAGCCCGCTCTTATAAACCTAGATAGGCTTCTAAGCTACCTTATATTTGCGCCCTAACTTAGTTATTCTTTCCCCTAGAATATTATTAATCTCCCATTTATTATCTAAGCTTATTTTATTAATTTTGTCTTTTTTAGTCTGGGTATAACGCTTTATAGTAGGCTCTAGGTTTAAAACGTCGCTCTGGTTATTGGCGACGCCACCGCTATTACCGCCCTCGTCCTTATTATAAGTACGATTGCTAGCCTTATTATGCGGCGGTTTAATACTATAGAGAAGGGTAGGCTTTTAAAGTAAAGGGCTAGCGGGCCGCGGAGTAAATACCGCTTACTGGTTAACTTACGGGTATTAAGAGTTAAGGTTAAGGATAGAAGGGATAGGGGGGCTAGAAGGCAAGTCTTTGCGATAGGTAGGTGGCCTTTATTGCTTTTAGGGACGTAGACTATTACCGCCCTTACCGTTTTTGCCACCCCTGCTACTCTCTTTAGTAGGGTTGTTAGAATTATAATTAGTAATGTCGTCCCGCTTAAGCTAATTAAGCTTCCGCTTCTTTAGTATAAAGAATAATTCGTCTCCCGCATTCCCTTTTTTATAATTACCCTCCTCCCTAATAAGTAGATTGTCTGTATTATGGTTATTAGGTTATAGTAATGATATTTTTAATATCTATAACTTACTAATATCGTCCGCATTATTGGCTATTAAGGAGTCTTGGTTAGTTACTATATAGGTCTCTAACTTCTATATAGCCTAAGGGACAGTTGTAATATTATTAATTCTCTTAGCTAGGCTATCTATTTTATTAACGTCTTCTGCCGTGGATTTAAGATGGTTTTATAAAGATATGCCAAAGAGATCTTCCAGCTCCTCTAAAGAAGGTAGTTCCTTATCCTTATCGTCCTTATTGCTGCGGTTATTTTCGTTACCTAATAATTATTAAGCAAGGCCGTTATATAGGGGGGGAAGTGTATACTTAACTTATAAGGTGCTAGTTAATTGCCGACTTTATTAGCTTTATTGCCGGTATTGCCGGCTCTATTGCCTTTAACTTTAGGTTCCAAGTCTAGGTTAGCTATATTATCTTTAATAAATATTGGATTTACTGCTGGTTATTAGATATATTTATAGTTAATAGGAAAAGAGGGAGGGGATAATTACTAAATTACCTTAATTACTTCCTCTAGCGTCTTAGCTGTTACTTTTATTCTTGTAAATATCTTTATACTTATTAAATGCCTTAGGATCTGCGGGTGCTATATTAGGTGGAATATTCAAAAAAGGTAATATGGAATAACCTACCTAAGCGTAACCAGCCTAAATATTTTATAGGATTATCTCTTAGAGGGAAGCGAGGTACTCTCCCCTTTTTTATCCTACTCTTTTTAGGTATATTGCTTATATTTATCTTAGAAGCTATAATTGCATAATACTAAGAAGCCTTTGGTTTTTTAGGGGGCGTAGTATAGAAATTAATAGTATTAAGTGAGATTCCTAAATAAAAACGAAGGGGTTAAGAAGATGCCACTGTTACTACCGCTATTGTTATTAGAATTATTATTGCCTTGTCTTTCTAATAGCCCTAAAGGACGGGTTATGCTAGGCTTTTAAGTCTACGCTAGTCCCCTCTTTGCTACTAGCTTATATCCGCAGTATCTATACTAAAATAACCCTACTAGCTTAATAGCGAATTAAAACGTGTAATCTACGCTCCGTTAGTAATTACCATTTATAATATATAAAGGTTTATATGGGCTTAAACTCTATTATAAGATTAACGCCTATTAGGAAACTGTAATTAAGACCCAACTAACTAAGCTAGCATATTTAGCCTTTAATAGGGGTATCGCACCAAGCCTTCTTATTAAGGAGGTTAATGGCGAAGTGCCTTCTCTGCCCTTATTCCTTAGAGTTAGGGCTAGTGCTAATATATTCGTTTTCTAACCCGATTATACTAGCAAACTAGATCTTCTATACTAGATTCTTTGCGAGACTATAGTTCCTAGGGTTAGATAGGTAGGGGGTATACCGTAATTCTGCCGTGAGTATTAAAAGACACTCTAAGTAATAAGGGTATCCTTAAATCTCTCCCCTAGATCTAAGGAACTTCCTTAGTTATACTCTACGGAGCTTGTAGCCGCTACTTAACCTCCTAAATATACGCAAAAGCCTTGCTTTTACCCTTGCCTATAGCCGGATATTATAAATAATATAAAGGGGTAGATAGCGCGAGCAGATTAGGCAATTACGCACATATCTATCTCCCTGCGCCCTTTTAGCTAATATAGCTACTATATAAAGTCCGTCTCTGTTAGGAGATTAAATACATAAATTTTTCTTTAGTATTTATTAGCTAAGAGTAAGATTATAACACTAGCTCCACTAGAAGCTAGGCTGTGCTACTAGATAGGCTATTTACCCCCAGATTCCGCCTTATAAGTCTTAGGTCTATATAAAGGATATTTTTATATAACCTATACCTCCTTAGCTAAATAGGGGGCTGGATTAGACTAAAGCCTAGTAGCTTCTTTAATTGTAATATAATTCTCTAATTGTTAGGAAAGAATAAGGTCTAGGTCTAGGTTAAGAAGGCGCTAAAAAGGGCAAGGGCTTCTAGCTTCTGGCGGCGCAGCTTTAACTAAGCTAAGTAACTGGCATTAGCCTATAGTTTTGCTAAGGACCCACTTCGGCGTCCAGCTTTGCCTTTATTATAACGCTATAATATAACACTACCTAATACGTCCCGCAGCTCGCAGTAGCTATAACCCATATAATCTATTGCTAGGCGGTTCTCCGTACAGCCTTATAGCTATTTATAGCTGTTCTGACAGGGATTAAGTCGCACATTATAGTTATGCCTAAGACACTGCTAGAGGTGGAGGTAAAGAAGAGGATGAACGGAAATATTATTTAGTGCACTAATTGGTAGGGGACGTAGGTAGGAGGAGAGGAGAGAGAAGAGGAGAGAGGAGAAAAGAAAGGAGGAATACGGTAGAACTAAAGCATACATTAATACCAGAAGAGAGTATAAATATGTCCTATAGGAAGGGCCGAAGAGTTACAGCGCTAGGTAATTGTTAGTATAAAACATACAGAAATTGGGAAAGGCGGGTAGAGTACCTATATAGACGCTAAGGGGATAGAAAATGCCTTACGGCTGACAGCTAGAGTCTAAGGTGGCACGGTAGCGGGAAAGAAAAGAGGAGATGGAGCATAAGGGCAAAAGCAGTAAGGGAGAAGGCCTTTTATGGTTGAGGTTGAGGTTAGGTCTTGGCTAAACTGGGGTGGAGAAGCGAGCGCGCCTTGGAGCTTTTAAAGCTTTTAGGGCCTTGGGAGGGTTTGGAGCTGAAGACGCACGACGTTTTCTGGGCGGCATAAGAACGATATCTTGCTAAGGGTTTAATCAAATAGGCAGCAATAATATTGAAGCTTTTTGATTAACTACACTACTAAATATTCTATATAGGCTTCCTAGCCACGTCGCTGCTACTTACCGCAATATTTAAGCAGGCGCGGATAGGGCGCCTATATCCCTACCGCCGAGCAATCGCACTGACCAAGGCTTTAACACCAAGCTATATACGGTATAGAGCCTTTAGATTGGCTTGAGAGGCTTACATATACGAAAAGTGCAAGAAACGGTTGCCTCACTAAGGGATAGCACTTATAACTTATAGTCTTCCTAATAGTATAATCCTATTTATAGAAAATCTCTTTTAGCAGAATATAAATAAGGAAATATTTGCCACGGCGCTATATCTAGGTTAGATCTTAGATATAAACTAGATATATACTAGATATTACCTTAATATAAAAGAATAGGACTTACCTAGGCGCTTGCTAAGTCTAATATACTATACCTTAGTATACAGAACTAGGGCACTAGAGATGCGCCCTTTTATAATATTTGGCTTAAGAGCAGTATTATAAGTACTAGAACCCTCGCCCTTACTATTATCTAAGTCTAGATTAGGATATAGCCTAGAAGCCGCTGCCTTATTTGCCGGAGTGTTACGTATAGCTATTATAGTAGCATTTATGTCTTAAATAGAGCTACTAGGGCAGCTAAGAACCTTATTAATAATCTATTAAAGTTAGATTATAGATATAATATAGTTTTGTCTAAAATATAACTTATATCTTACGCAACCTCTATTTTAGTAAAAGTATTCGCCTACCTATTTTAGAGAAAGTTTTTATTTTATATCCTAATTAGATCCTTATTATAGCCACTAAAAGTCACTTTACCTTATTATAAAATTGCGTATTTAGACTATTAGGTAGTGTTTATTTCGTATTAGATTATAGATATATATACCTACGCTACTTATATAAAATTTATTATAGTTATTCTCTAAAGGCTAATAGGGATTTAGCGGCAACTAATATAGTCTAGTTAGATTAAGATAATAATATAGATAAAATATTAATAAATACCTCTCCTGCTTTAGATTGCCGGTTCTCTAAGATCTATAGCTATATTAGATCCTTAATATAACTTTAAGATAACTTTAATATAACCTCCTAAAACTTACCTCGTCTATATTATTACTAAGCTCTTTTAAAATTGTAATAAATAGTATAAAGTATTTAATTAAAACTCTTAAACAGCTCTATAGATGTTAGAATTAAAATAGAATTGCGTTATTAACTCTAGATATAATGCAATAAGAGTTAAATTGTGTACCAAGTGAGGTTCTGTCGGCGTCAGAATATTAACACTAGCCGAGGTTTTAGCGCCTTAGCGGGCACCAACGGAGATTTCGGCAACACTGGCCGAGCCGTATGCTCGGCGCATGGATGACCAAACCCCTGCCCGCATTAAACGCGAAAATGCAACGGTCAGCGCGTCCCCAGCCCCCATCCCGACATCTCTTCCTCCACCGACCACCTGCGATACCCATACCAAGTAAACGTACTTCCACCCTCTTTTCTTCTTCAAAATTTCGCGTTTGAGGCGCAATGGCGCTTCTTACCCACAAAACCCTCGTCAACTACGAGGAACAACAAGGTAACTCCGAAATCCGCCTGTCAAATTTAGCATGACTTCGCTAATTGCAACGGCTCTTCAGCGCAATTCGAGGATTTCCTGCAAACTTTCAAGTCGTCTTCCACAGAGGCCACAGAGCAGCTCCAAGACTTGAATCTAGGTGAGGATGGGCAGAGCGACGAGTATGATTTCATGGACGAATCCGACGATGGCGCCGCGGGCCAGCGAAGCCGGAGACAGGGGCACAATCGTGACCCGAAGAAGAAATATATGCAGATGTTACAAGATGTCGCGGATCGGGTGACTTCGCAGATAACAATAGACCTGGATGATCTGGATGCAGTGGGTATTTTGTGCAAGCGCTTAGACGGAATGGAAGAGCTAACGCGTAATTGGGAACAGTACGAGAGGAGTCTTGGGGATGAGGCCGACTTTAAACTTGTCTCGTCAATAGAGAAGAACGCATTTCACTACATTGAAGTCTTCTCAAGGGCGGTAGACAAGGTTATGCCTGAATCGGTGGCCGAACCGAAGTCAGCTCTGTCCCTTTCTCCAAAGAATGAATTTTAACTAATAGTTGCGCAGCTTCAAGGACGATGTTCTAGATATTATCATGACTCAACGCTCAAAACGTAATGAAAGGATACAAGAAGCTCAATCAGCAGAAGATGCTGCTGCTCCACCACCCGAATCCATTTTCCCACCAGCCCTGACTCGACGATACACGCTAAACTTCAAACCTATAACACCTTCAGGCTCAAGCAGTGACAGGAGCTCAAAAGCACTAGCTGTTCGGAATGTCCGAGGAGAACATCTTGGCCACCTTATCACCGTGCGCGGAATTGCAACAAGAGTGTCAGATATCAAGCCATCTGTCCAAGTTAACGCGTATTCTTGCGACAGGTGTGGCTGCGAAATTTTCCAACCCATCACAACCAAGCAGTTCACACCAATGGTTGAGTGCCCCTCAGAAGAGTGCAAAAAGAATAACACCAAAGGCCAGCTTTTCCTCTCCACTCGAGCTTCAAAGTTCCTGCCATTCCAGGAAGTTAAGATTCAGGAGATGGCTGATCAGGTCCCTGTCGGCCACATCCCGAGGCAGCTTACAGTTCATTGTCACGGTGCGCTGGTGAGGCAGATAAATCCAGGCGATGTGATCGATATTGCGGGTGTCTTCCTACCGACACCATATACTGGATTCAAGGCAATCAAGGCAGGATTACTCACCGACACTTATCTCGAGGCACAATACGTCAATCAACACAAGAAGGCTTACGATGATATTGTCCTGGCTCAACCTACGCTACGGAGGATGAACGAGCTCGAAAGAACAGGCCAGCTCTATGAATACTTATCACGCTCAATTGCACCGGAAATCTTTGGTCACATCGACGTCAAAAAAGCACTTCTTTTGCAGTTGATTGGCGGCGTTACCAAAGAGATGGGTGACGGCATGCGCATCCGCGGTGATATCAATGTCTGCTTAATGGGAGATCCTGGTGTTGCCAAATCCCAACTCCTGAAATACATTACAAAAGTCGCGCCTCGTGGTGTATACACGACCGGTCGTGGCAGCAGTGGTGTTGGTTTGACGGCAGCCGTAATGCGTGACCCTGTCACTGACGAAATGGTGCTCGAAGGCGGTGCCTTGGTACTTGCCGACAATGGCATGTGCTGCATAGACGAGTTTGACAAGATGGACGATGGAGACCGGACGGCCATCCACGAAGTCATGGAGCAACAGACCATCTCGATCAGCAAAGCCGGTATCACCACCACCCTTAACGCACGCACGTCCATCCTCGCGGCCGCTAACCCTCTCTATGGTCGTTACAACCCACGTATCTCCCCTGTTGAAAATATCAACCTTCCCGCAGCCCTACTCTCGCGTTTCGATGTCCTCTTCTTGATATTAGACACGCCTAGCAGAGACTCAGATGAAGAACTCGCGCGCCATGTTACCCACGTACACATGCACAATGCACACCCAGAAGCACCTGGCGGCATTATCTTCAGTCCCGCCGAGGTCCGACAATGGGTCGCGCGCGCAAGGTCTTTCCGACCTGTCGTTCCCAAGGGGGTGTCCGACTACATGGTTGGCGCATACGTACGCATGCGACAGCAGCAGAGGCGGGACGAAGGATCCAAGAAAGCGTTCACACATACATCACCGCGTACGCTCCTTGGCGTGGTCCGTCTCGCGCAAGCGCTTGCGCGACTGCGTTTCTCGGAGGAGGTCATCACCGAAGATGTGGATGAGGCGCTTAGAATCACGGAAGTTAGCAAGGCAAGCTTGTACGCCGAGGAGAGAGGTAGGGACGATCACACGCCTAGCAGCAAGATTTACCACCTTATCCGTAGTATGGCTGCAAGCGGAGCTGCCGCCGTGGGCGACGGGAGCCGTGGAGAGCTGGATCTCAGGAGGGTTAGAGAGCGGGTGCTTGCTAAGGGGTTTACGGCAGATCAGTTCGAGCAGGCAATTGATGAGTATGCGCTGTTAGATGTGAGTATACCTACCACTTTTACTCTTCCCGTATTTGTACTAGCGGTTAGAGAATGATTCTGGTTCATGGTGCTAACGATGGGATTTAGGTCTGGCAAACAGCTGCTGAAGGCACGAGGCTGGTTTTTATTGAGGCAGGGAATGAGGATCAGGATATGGGCGACGATGACTTCTAGAGCCGTGAGTGATTGTCGCAGTCTAGGATCAGTGGTTTACGGATGCCGGCGTGCAGAGGCGTTAATGAAGTTATACCTTGGTATCATTGAATATACGTTTGGCCTAATTAAGTCAGGGCATCTGTTTGGTTGGTTGCTTAACGTCAAAAGAGTATCGACCGTTGCATATTTAGTTTAAAGGCCTCAGACCGGTACTGGACAACGCGAAGAACGCAAATTTTAGCTACATAGGCCTTGTGATACTCTCCCGATGATCGTTTGTATTAAATCTATCGAAGCGCTCCAGGTTCTAGACATCAAGTCGAAGGCACGCCATATAGCAGCGGAGGACATGGTACCCTCTTTAGCTAGGCAGTCTTACTACTTTGTCCAAACGATGAAGATGGGTTGAGAAAGAAGAGTTTTCCTAAAAAGACGTTAATTTTAGCTGCTTTATGGCATTCCTAATACTCGGTCAGCTTTTATATAAAGATATATAATGCCTCTGGTAACTTAGGTCACGCCTACCTCCTGTGCTTTACATCCCTCGCGCTTTCTAGTCTTGCATCCTATTAATCCGGTCCATTCTGGAATGTACACTTGCTCTTGCCAGCCCAAGTTCATTTGTTGTTCGTGGATTTTCATATCAACAGAAGCATGCCCGCATTTTAATATGCACATTGCTTTACTTTGGCGAGTTACAAGTGGTTTTCTTTACAACTTTATTATAGGGCAATCAACTAATTGATACAAGTGCAAGCCTTATAACGTGTGCCATTTTTTTTGTCCGCCACGTGAACTACGTTCTACAACACATACTAGAGTTCTTGAGGGGGTATTTAAATCTAAGGGGGTAATTAAATTGGCTCGTGTATACGGCTCACCGCCGAGTTCTAATTGGTCAGAATAGCGATTCTGCCACCAATAACGAAAATCAAAATTCAAACTATATGCTTCCACCTCCCTACAACGCCTCTATTCTCTTACCTAGCATGCCCCCTATACGTTATAAGCCTTCTAAGGAGGTGATAATACAGAAAGCTATTACTAGGCACCGATCTGGGCACTACGGAACCCCTATAGGGGCTGTAAAAGCCCATGGGATCCATCCCGACACCATTATTAAGCGTATTGATGGAACACGCATATCCCGCCAGAATGCATATTAATTCCAGCAAAAGTTAAGCCCAGAGTCCGAATTAGCTATTAAAAAATACTGTACAATCCTTATACAACACCGGTTTCCTCTTAAAAAGGCCTAGATCCATAAGGTTGCCCTAAATGTATACAAAAAGCAGCTCTGTGATGCCGGCTAGGATAGTAGCCAGGCATTCCTTAGTGTAAGATAGGTGGATTTATACTTAAAACGCCATCAATCCTTTTAAGTTTAATACTCTTGGTATCTTAAAATAGAGAGATCTACTACAGATAACGATCTAGTAGTATATAAGAGGTTCTTTAATAAGCTAGAGGCTACCTGTATAAAATATTATATAGAGGCACCCGATCGCTAGAATATGGATAAAATAGAATATTAAATAGGGTACGCCTATGCCTCTAAGAAAGTCGTTCTGTGTGGTTCTACTATATAACCCATTACGCTAGGTAACTAAGAGTAGATAACCAAGATTAACTCTATTAATACCATTAGTAGATTAATTCCTCCCTATTTTATCTTTAAAGGGAGGGTTATTACAACCTATATGGCCTAAGAAGCTCTTAATTCAGTACTAGACTATAAAATAGCAGTTTCTAATAACGGCTAAAGCAACCAGAGTCACGCATCTAATTAGATAAGGCATTTTAATATATATACCCACTAAGAGGACTATTGGGAGGATATCTATAAAGAATAAAAGGCTACCGGAGAGCTATCTGGCTAGAGGCTTCTACTTATAGATAGCTATATCTCTTACCTCTCCTTAGACTTTATTTAATACTATAAAAATATAAAGATAATTCCCTTCTACCTGCCTTTATATTCTACGCATAATCTTTAACCCTTAGATTGGTGCCTCTTTAGCGTACTAAAAAAGGCCTATTGTCACGGCACTGACCTGTTATACACTGTCTCGTACTGTTTCCTACTGTTAGCTAGCCCACCATTAGCGCCTTGGCGGGCTGGCCCTACTATTTGTATACAATACCCCCTTTCCATCTTCTTCTCCTCTTTATACTATAATGTAGTTATTTAGCCTACTTGCATTACAGCACTGTAACAGTTTGTGGTATCTCTAATTGCGCCCTATCACGACCTTTGTTTTTTCCCTCTTCCTAAGTATACTGTTTCCGTTTTCCCAGTGTAATCGCGACCTGGCGTAACCGACAACACTATACTACAGTCCCAGACAACCCTAGCACAGTCCCAGATAATCTTAGTATAATCTTAAACAATCTTAGTACAGTTATAGACAATTTTAGCATTATAGCTAGCCTTATAGATTTTAATTGCCTTACCTAGATCCCTTAAAATAGGCGACCACAATATGGATAATACCCCGTTAACGAACCTACGCGAAGCGCTCGCCTGCCTCTTTAATACCTCCCACACCCACATTGCCTAGGCAATTAGGAATGGCCCGGAGTACCCTAAGGACCTTAATATAGTAGGAACCTTCCAGTATCTTTCTATATATACAACCTTTTTAACTAGCGTTGAGAACGGCCTTTAAGCCGTCTACAATAAAGGCCAAACTATAAAGTCTTAACTTAAAGAAGCTTAGCATAGAATTAACTCCCTTAAGACGCTTAAACCACGTGTATAATAAAACAAATAACAAGCTCTTGTATATACTAAGACTATATAAAGTCTAAGCTTTTAGATTACTATACTTACCTAGACTATTACTGAGAAGAATATAGCTACTGGCTCCCCTCTTCTAACTAAGCCCTGTAGAAAAAAGCGTGAAGCAAAAGATCCAACCCTATTTAATGGCAAGGGATCACTAATTAAAAAATAAGAAAAATTTAAGATATGGGAAATGAAGATCTAAGGTATTTTTTAGAGAGATATAAAGTGCTTTAAGACTCCAATGAACGAAATCCTCTATATATTAGATATGCTGACAGACAAGGCCTATAACTATGTCAAGTATGGCCTTAATATACTACGCATATACCTAAACAACTTAAGTAAATAGACCTTCTCCAACCGAGAGTCTATGCTCGTGTATATAAGGAAGCACTATAAGACCATTAATATAACCCAAGCGGCTAAAAATAAGTTAAATACCTTAAGCTAAGGTGAGCGTAACTACTAGTCCTAGAAAGCAGAGCTTAATAAGTTAATAATTAAAGCAAATAAGACTAAGGAATAAAAAGTGGACTTGCTTAAGAAGAATATTTTACTAAAGATAAAAGACCTAGCCCTTACCCTTAGCCGTAAAATCGGCGATGCTAACTATAAAGGCTGGAGTAAGCAGATGGACGTATTCGCTTATAACCTACAGAACTATGCCTACTATATAAAGCTGAATACCGCTAAGCTAAGTACTGCTGGCGGCTATTAACCTATATTACCTAATAACAACACCTTAGCACTGGCACTATAGAATGACCTAATGGACCTTAACGCCGTTAAATTTGGTAGCAGTAGTAGTAGCCTCCCTAACAACGTCTAAAGACACTGTATGGATAACAGACTCTGTATAGCATATGGTTAACCTAGCCACTAAAAAGATGCTTACGACCTTAGGATAAACCTAAATCCCCTCCTAATGCCACCGCGCCAACCCCCTCCTAGCCGCGGCGGATTCTTTAGCAGAGGGGATAGCAACTAAAACGGTAACTGCGGACAAGGACGTGAGTTTGGATATAGAAACCTACCCCTGCAATAGCCTTCCCTAATACAGCCCCAGCCAATGGTTCTATACGCGAACTATAGACAAGTGCTCTATGTCGCTACTAATCGTAAGACTGGCTATATTATCGGTAAAGTACCCTCTAGCATATATACACCGTCGGAGACTAATATGTTAGGACATACTAGCTAAGACTATAGCCACTAGCTAAGCCCCACAAGTTAGTTATTAAAAGGCTAACCCTTAGACTAAGTCGCCTCCAAGGGTTAGAACCATATAGGGAGGAGAATAAAAGGATTAGATCTATACTACTAGATTAATTAGACCTTGTTTTAAGTTAACTACTACTTAACCTTAGAATAGTAAATAACGATAGAAATGCTATCCTTATTTAGATCTACCTCTTCTTACTATACAACCCACTCCTATAAGTTTTTATTAAAATAGTAAGCCTCGTTAATACCAGTAGTACAGCACCAGCATTTATAGACGAAGACTTGCTTATAAAAAAGCACAATATTATAATAAAAAGACTCCTAGTTCTAAAACCACTCCGCCTTACTAACGGACTTCTATCCAGCTTTATTACCCACTACTTTACAGCAAAAATGACAATTGGCCACTATACAGAATCTATACTTTTCTACGTCACGAAATTATTACCCTCTATATTAGTAATTCTTAGAATGCCCTAGCTCAAAAAATATAACCTAAGGGTAGACTTCCCCACTCTAGAGCTTAAGTTTAACTCTAATTACTGTGCCTATAACTATCTCCTATAGCACATTCCCGATTGTAACTAAGTAGTACTATATGGACGCATTATAAGGCTAACGCTTAGATACTATTAGCTGATAGTAGAAGAGGTGCCTAATACTAGTAACCCAATATATATAATAAACAAAGTGGAGATCCTAGAAGACTGGACTACTACCCTATTCCTAAAAAAACAAATACTACCAGAACTATAAGTCCCCTATATACACCCGCTTAACCTAGGTCAGCTAATAAAATACCTAACTTTAAGTTATTTACTATACGTATATGCGACCGCACGTATAATAGCTAAAGACATTATAGCTAAGACTAAAACTAGAGCAATTAAGACCTCCCCCCTATAACGCCTAACCTTATACCTATCTCCTGCACGTACTGTGTAGGGCCGCCGCCTTATTTCCGCCCCCCTGGGCCGACCAAGCCGTGCCAGCCTAGCCGTAGCACCAAAGAACTAGATACGCCCCAACCTAGACAATATTAGATACACTTATACTATTAATTTCACCCAGTTCTATAAACAAAAAGACGTAAAGGTAATAAGGATCTATATAGCGGAGCTAATAGAACTAGTTAAACAAGAAAAACACCAATAGCTGCTTAAAGAGCTGCCTATAGGCCTAATAGAAGTATTAAACCTATTAGAAAGATCTTTCCGCCGGCTAGTAGAAGGCAACTATATAATAGAGGAAGCCTGCAAAGCACTACCCCTTTATTTTTATAACTTTTTTAAGACAAACCTAAAAACTAAGCCTGAGTTTCTACGCCAAAAGATAGTTAATATTAATATTAAGAAATTCCTAAAAGGCAAACCAAGATTAACCCGCGAAGATATTCTATAACGCTTACTAAAAGAGTTTTATAAACATATTAAACACTTCCTCCCTAAGAATATAAACAAGCTGCCCCCTTACCGACTATAGGACCATAAAATTAAGATTATGCCTAGAAAGTAGGCCCTATATTATAAAAACAGACCACTCTCACCCACTAAACTTAGTTATGTAAAGAAATGGATTAATAAGATGCTAGATAAGGGTTTTATCCGCAAATTAACCTTACTAGCCACTATACTATTTCTCCTTGCTATAAAACCTGGTGGTGGCGTATGAATCTACTATAACTACTAAGGCCTAAACATAGTTACTATTAAGAATTGGTACCTATTGCCACTAATCCGTAAGACACTTAATGCACTCTATAGTGCTAAGTACTTTACTAAGCTTAACGTAATTACTGTGTTTAACTAGATTTGGATTACAGAAGGTTACAAGTAGCTTATAGCATTTATTACCCAGTTCGGACTCTATAAGATATTAGTTACACCGTTTAGTCTTTATAATGCGCCCGCTATATTCCAGAACTACATTAACCATATTTTATATAACGCCCTTAATAACTACTGCACTGCCTACCTTAATAATATCCTTGTTTTTTCTAAAACACGCACTAAGCACACTAAATATATAAATAAAGTTATCCAGAGACTTGGCAACGCCAGACTGCAGATTAACATTAATAAGTCTAAGTTTTATGCTACTAAAACAAAATATCTTGGCTTAATTATCTTAACTAATAGCATAACTATGGACCCTAAGAAGGTGCAGGCCTTACAGAAATAGAAGGACCCGACGTTAATTAAAGAACTATAGCAATTTCTTAGCTTTATAAACTTTTACTAATAATTTATCTAAAGCTACTCCGCAGTTGTTAAACCTATAACTAGGCTACTAAAGAAGAGTACTAATTAGTTATAGGGCCCTAATTAAGCATAAGCCTTTCAGACACTAAAGACAGCGTTTACTACAGCACTGGTCCTAGCATACTATAACTATATAAAGAAAACCGTAGTAGAGATAGACGCCTTAAACTAGGCTTTAGGAGGAGTGCTTTACCAAGCTAGCAAAGATAGCAAACTTAAGCTAGTCGCATTCTTCTCTGCTAAGCACTCCGCCCCGGAATATAACTATAAGATATATAATAAGGAGCTCCTAGAAATTATAAAAGCACTAGAAGAATGGCGCCCTAAACTATAAGAAACTAAGCAACTATTTAAGATTATTATAGACTATAAGAACCTCTAGACCTTTATAATAACAAAATAACTAAACTAGCGCCAAGTCTAATAGGCTAAGTTTCTCTCTTAGTTTAACTTTGTTATTACCTATAAGCCTAGCACCAAAGCCACGATCCTAGACGCTCTTAGCCGTCTCCTAGGCATAGCACCTGCTGATGCTAGTAATAAACGTCTATAACACCAAGACCGCGTTGTCTTATTATAAAAAAAAGTCAACCCCGCTATCCTAGAAGAGCTACTAAGCAAATCCTAAGACTAGAGCGTTAAAGACTTTATTATAGTAATGGACCTAAAGCCTAAGAAAAAACCCCTTAAGGAGCTTATTAAGAATGCCTATAAGGAGAATAAACTCGCTAGGGATATATTAGCTGCGCTATATAAACAGGAAGGCCGTAAAGCACGTCACTAGCCTAAGCAGATTAGGAAGTTACTCCGCTATAATAAATCCAAATGTTTAATTGTTGACGGCCTAATCTACTATAGGAATTAAGTATTTGTCCCTAATTTACCTAAACTCCAACTAGAAGTTATACACCGCATGTATAGTTTGGGTCCTGCGGGCCACCTAGGCCGCGTTAAAACGCTAGACCTCCTTAATTAAACCTATTAGTAACCAGGTATTTCACAGTTCATAGCTACCTTTATAAAAGACTACGCTCTCTACTTCCGTATAAAGACCCTATGCTTAGCACTGCCTAGTTTTCTAAAACCACTAGAACTACTAGTCCGCCTATAGACCAATATCTCTATTAACCACGTCGTTGACCTACCTAAGTACCTTTATAACGGCAAAATATATAGACATATCTTTGTCGTTGTTAACTGCCTAACGAAGATAAGACACTTTATTTCTATTACTGGCCTAGATACTAAGGAGCTCGTTAAAGCATTTATCTACACTATCTATAAGTTACACGGCGCTTTAAATACTATCGTTTCTAATAGAGGCTCTTTATTTGTTTCTAACTTCTGGCGTTACCTAAACTAGTACCTAAAGGTAACCCTAAGCCCTAGTTCCGCATGGCACCCTAAAATAGATAGCCAAACCAAGATTATTAATGCAGCAATAAATAAGTACCTATATGCCTTTATAAGCTTTACCTAAGATAACTAGGTAGATTGGCTCCCCCTTACCAAGTTTACTATAAATAACCAGATTAATAAGACTACGGGAATCTTACTATTCTTTGCCAACTATAGCTATAACCTATATCTAGGCGTTAAACTAGTGGGCCCCCAGCTATCAGCCCTGTCTGTATATATAAAGAAGGAGTACCTATAAGCTAATACTATTACTAACCGCTTTAAGCGTATTTTAACCTAGCTTAAAGCCCTAGCTTGTATCTCCTAGCAACGCTATAAAGATAACGCTAATATAAAACAAGACGAAGGTATAATATTTAAAAAGGATAATATGGTTATAGTTAGTCTTAAAAATATAAAGACTAACCGGCCTAAGAGGAAGTAGGATAATAACTAGGATAGACCCTGGCCCGTCCTAGCTGCCTATAGAGGAGCAGTTATAGTTAACCTCCTAGACTATATCCGCGTTAATAAGTCTTTCTATACTTTAAAAGTCCGCCTTTAGTTCCCTAAAGAGATCTCTAATTAAGTACGCATTAATAAAGAGGAACGTTATAATGTTATAGGAAGGATAGCTAAAAGAGACAATAATAGCAACATTACGGATAAGTAGGAATTTAAAAAGATCCTTAATATATATAATAAACAAATAGACGAGCACGGCCTAATATATTATATTAAGTGGAAGTATTATAATAAAGAAACCTAGGAACCTAAAAAGTCCCTAAAAGGGTGCAAGCGCGCACTATATAAGTTCTATAAACAACACCCTAAGAAGCCTAGACCCCTAGACTAGGCATAAAATAAGGAAAAGTTACGCTAAGGTTATAGCCAACCACGATATTAATTTATAGTGGTTAAGATGTTATAGAACTTTAACCGCCAGTTAAAGTTATCTAATTAGCCAGATTCTTGCCAAGGAACGCTACAAAACGCCATGCAGATTAATTCTAGTGGCGGTATAGAGTTCTGCCGACTTTATTCACTAAACTGACTAATCAGGATTTTCCATCCCCGGGATAGAAAATCGCCATTAGCTTGGCTAAGGGCGGTAAGCGGAACTAATATCTTCGCGACGAAAACTAGCCCCCGCGTATTACCTATTTTTAGAGTTATTTGTTTGGTTTGGGGACCAAACCTTCTAGGGGAGGGGAGTACTGTCACGGCATTAACCTGTTGTATACTATCTCGTACTATTTCCTACTGTTGGCTGGCCCACCATTAGCGCCTTGGCGGGCTGGCCCTACTATTTGTGTATAATACCCCCTTTCCATCTTCTTCTCCTCTTTATACCACAATGTAGTTATTTAGCCTACTTGCATTACAGCACTGTGACACCTATTCTGATAAGGTTGATAAGTATATATTAAAGGGAATTATTGGAATTATATATGCCTATTTCCTAGAAATATATGGGCAGATCTGTAAGAAAGTATATACTCTAGAGTATATTAAAAAGTTGTTTAAGGCCGCTGGAATCTACCCTCTTAATGCCAAGAGAATATTAAGCAAACTACGTAGTGCTTAGGCTGCTAGGAGACCTGCTACTCCTACGCTAAATCTAGCAGAGCCTCTATAGCTCCTTTTATTGCCGATGCATCCTAGAACACCCTCTACTATAAGCGATAGATTATGGTACCAAGCGACCATTTCTCACCCCTCTGTAACACTAGAAATTCGAGAGTTAGCTACTAGGAAGCTCCTTACTACCATATAGGTCCAATTAGAGGAAATTAGGCTCCTTTAAGAGCGTAATAAGGAGCTGGCTATGGCTACTGCAACAGCTAGAAAGAAGAGGGCAGAACGGAACTTGGTCCTTACAAAATCGCACCATATTTCCACCGCCGAGATAAGGCGAATTATGGACGCTAAGGCCGCTATAGAACGCAAGAAACAAGAAGCTAAGGAGCTTTATAAGGCCTTAAGCCAGGTTAAACGAGAGGCTAATAAGGCCAAGAGGGAGGCCGTTAAGAGGAGGAAGGCCGTACGTAGTAACAAGGCTTAACTACGGAAGGTGAAGGACGAATTTATTAAAGAGATGAACGCATTAAAACGGGCCTATAAGGCGGCAGAGAAGAACCTAGATTCAGCTGTTAAGAAGCACCAGCGAAAACCTACTACAGCTTTAAACTAGGAAATTAAATAGCTTGAGTGGGCGTTAGCTAAGGCTTCTATTCTCCTCATATTAAGAGAAGAGACGGCGAATGAGGCTATTGCTAAGTGGGAGGCTGCAAGCGCTCTATTAGCTTCACTCTCTTGGCCTATGCCACGGGAGGCAACTGACGTTATTAACGTTAATAAGGATAAGCTATATGACGAGGAATATGATGAGGAAGCAGAGCTTAATGAGTATACAGAGAGTATTAAGGGTGTAATTTGAATGTAATACCGCCCGATGGACGCGCCGTACAAAAAACGGGCGGGAGGGGCATTCTTATGTATTCTGAGCGCTCCTGAGGCCTCAACACCATGCTAGGACCTAGAAATATACATATTCTATTAATATACGGTATTAAGAATGGAGTGCATGTGGTAGAATGCTGTTTGTATACGATTTTCCGTGTAAGCGGCATTCTCCGTCACTTTTGGTGTTCCTACGCACGAGCCAATTCAATTACCCCCTCAGATTCAAATACCCCCTCAAGAACTCTAGCGTCTGGAGGCCCCCCTGAAGATCCCACGCGCGTCTCTGCGAGCGTAACATTCTACTTTGCACCTCAAATACGTCAAAATAATACGAAATACTCTTACACGCCGCAAAAATCCTACTCCTAACCTAAGGAGGTGGAGGCATCAAAGCACGGTCATACCCCAAAAAGAGCACGGATACAAGGTTCTGTTGTGGACTGGGCTAAGTCAATAGTCCAGCCTTACTTTTAGAGCAATTTTTTTTCGATATTACCACGTATCACGACGTACTAACTACCGTTACTTTACTAGCGATCCTCGCAGACTTCATAATACACTAGATAGTAGCTCGGATCGACGCGGCCGCAAGCCAATGCTTATCGCAAAGGAGAGCAAGCCTGGAGATCAAGTATCCAAGCTGTTCAAGTACATTCGTGACCTTGTTATGACTGGTTCCTCAAGGCCGGCTTTTGGCTCATTTTAGGCACGAAAAATGGTTGGACCAGTAGATTGGAGGAATACTTGACTATTATCTGCCGGCATTACATGCTGCTTAGACTAGAGACGTACACTACGATTGCCGTATTACGCAGTAAATTAAAGTGTAGTCAACCGGCTTTCGCACCACCCCCAACGCGGCTTTCCTTTTCATGAACTACAGGCTGATACAACGGAGAACCCGCCCAATGCTTCCATAGCCACTCTTTCCTTTCATCTGGTTTGGATGAGACCCATCCTTCAAAGCCGAGCGGGTGGTTCTGCCAGCGTTTTATTGGTGAGATTGGAAGTTGTGCGGAGTTTCTTGGAATTCGGGGGTCAGCGAGGCGAATTACAACAGAGACATTAAAATCAATAATTGTCACTCGCAGGTCAGTGCTCCTTAGATCGTTACCACTGCAGAGAACATTGCGCGGGGCGAAGTCCCTATGCTGGACATCACGGAAAGCTATAGCCCTCTCAGCGTCTATAGCTTTGGCCATAATATTTGATCGCTCTTCTTCGGTAAACTCATTTGCGTCGAGATCCTGCATGCAAAACCCATCAACAAACTCCATCAGAATTAAACGAACAGGCCTTTTCCTAGGACCGGAAGGCGTATCAACGGTTATATCGCACGTCCAAGAGCCGTAGTACTTTGGGATTATCGTACCCTCCAACGGACCGCGGAGTTCGTTGTAAGAAGCAGCTTCTCGGCTGTAGTCAAAGTCCGCCCGCATGATAACATCGTCTCGATGAGAAGAATTTATGTATGCGGGATAGTATAAGGGGTCGTATATCTTCGCCACTAGGTTGCCATTGGCGACAACAATTTGCGCCCCACCTCCATCGCAAACACGGAGTTCCTTGGTGATTGTAAAGGAGAAGGTATCGTCATTGCAGGTTGAACCTTCCAATGGATGCCATGAAAGGCAGTACTCCAGCTGAGTTAGCTTCTGGAGATTATCTGGAAAAGGTGGTCGGAGGTTCAGGTACGGTTTCAGAAACGGTGGGGGTGGTATATGACGTCTGACGGTGAAGGTTTGACCAATAGTATAGGGAATATGAGGCTTGTCAAGATCCGGAGCCGGAGCTGGAGAAAAGGGCAGAGGTAGCACTTTTCTGTTCATATCGCTGGGAGACGGAGGGGACTAAGGTTGCAGGTTTTGCCTTTAAGGTGATTTTGGTAAGTGCGGTGAGAGCTGGGCGCGGTAGTAAAACCTGGGATGCAAAAGGGCTGGCTAAAATATTGTTAGCCGAGAAGTCGTAAGAATGCTGGACTAATACCTCTGTCGACTTCGGCTTCCCAAGAAAGGCTTCGTCGAAATCCAGGAACAGAGCCCACAAACGCGCGTTTACGCAGAGAAAGTTTCAACCACCTAAGTAAGAATCGGGCCTGAGCGCTCAGATACTGCAGCCAGATTAAACCACTAGAAAGGGAGGCGGTTGTAGAATGAACAAAGAGGCCATCGGAGCAGAGAAGAGTAGAGGCAGCGCCCGTGTTTTGATATTGCCCATTGCCAAGGCTCTTCAAGACCCGTTGCTAACCGCACGCACCGCTCGAATAAGCGCCGGAATTTGGGAACCTACCGGAAACTATAAACCCTAAATACGTCCCTATGACTAGAATTTCCGGTGGCACGTGAAGCAGAAACTTTAAAATTCCAGCATGCCCAGTCTCACGTAGCGTCGCACTATCGGGCTGGACTCGCCAAGGTCAGGTGGCTAGCGCTATTAATTTTAACGAATCAGCGCCCGGCGTTCGTATCATCGCGTGCGCAGTCTGCGTGATTGTTTATCAAATAATAAGCGGCAACCCCAAAAACCTAACTTACCAAAAAACCCAAAAATCGGTCTTTAATACCTTAACAACGGCTTAATAATAAATTAATTTATAATTAGACTCTTATACTTACTTTAAGACCTCTATTAAAGTTTTAAAGTAATTTAATAAGTGGTTTTTAAAATATAATAATTAGGCTTAAATTTAAAAGCCAAATCTTAATAAATTAATAATTGCTTAACTAATTACTCTAAAACTCTAATAGAGGTCTTAAAGTAAGTATAAGAGTCTAATTATAAATTTTTATAATTTATTATTAAGCCGTTGTTAAGATATTAAAGACCGATTTTTGGGTTTTTTGGTAGGTTTTTGGGGTGGCCCAGGTGCTTGCATGGCCCACTTGCTTACCGACTACGTTATCCCGAGTGGCTTTAGTCATCTAAGCCGCGCCCCGACCGCAACACCTTCCACTCCATTTACATTTGTTCCCCTTAGATCTTTCGATAAACCTAATTTACACTCTTTATCACCAGAGGTATAGACCATTGGAAGACTAGCATGCCTACCCCACGTTTTAAGACTAGTTATTTCGCTTTAAGTCCGGATGTTAACAAAACCTTCGTCATGCCATCCTCACCTGTTAGCGTCCTTAAGAAGAAGCTTACAACCCAAGATACACACGCAAGAGAAGCAGAATAAGGAGGATAGCCACGAAAACTACTGGAATTATAAATGCAGGAGAAGTGAGAGAAGTAAGAGAAACAAGTAGGAGAGGCAGAGGGCTAAAGCAGTTAGAGCATTAAATTAGGGAACTAGAAAACTAGGAACCTAGGGAGCTAAATAAATGGAGGAACTAGAAAAGTATATAAAGTAAGAAGCGTAAGAAGTATAAAAGGAGGAGAAAAGGCATAAGAAGACACGGTATATATCACCGCCAACAAGGTATATAGCTGTTAATAAACAGGAATTTTATTCTACTAAAATTATGCTAAGAAAACTTACTAGGCTACTACCTTACCTTGCCTTAGAGGGTGGTAAAATACAATAGTTTTTACGAGATACGGAATATATCCAACTTCTGAAATCTTAGTATGCTAACACAACTAGGGTTGCAAATCAATCAACGAGACTTCAATATTGAGTTGAGTTTGGTGCCAAGACTCAATCAATTCAACCAGCTGAGAGTTCGCTGGCTTGGCAATTCAATTAGTTTGGAGGCTCCGATTGAGTTGAGTTGATTGGAGAATATTGAAGCTTTAATGGTGCTAGGGTCATGGGATAGGGGATGCGTTATCAATATGGCAGATGGGTAGTTAAAGCGGCCGGCAAGGGAAGAGACAATATTGATGGGCAGGAAGGTGAGTCAACACTATGCAAAGACTCGTGATAGACCTATATTAAGAACCGGGCGATAGGAAGGACAGTAGGAAATGATTTAGGTGTTGCTAGGTAGGTCACCCTACATTAGCTCTATGCCAAGAACTCGCGATAGTTGCTGACTACTACACCAGTTGAACTCAGTTGAACCAGTTACCAAGACTTTAATACTAATTCAATTAATTCAATCAATTCAATCAACTTGAAGCCTCAGTTGAGTTGAGTTGAGTTGATTGATTTGCAACCCTGAACACAACTAAATTTTGCCTGCATAGCGGGTATCAAGCTTGCTCTTGGTAGCAGGTCTATAGGACAAATAACTTACTCGGGTCGGAAAACAGAAACTCACCCTAGCCCCTACCTAAGGTTGCCTTAGCTAAACTATGTCTTAGTATTGACTTTAAAAGGCTGCTTTAGTATGGCCAGCAGTCAAAGCGGCCTGACCCTCGGTCATACTAAAGTTTTAGATCTTGGATAGAATCAGGCTCCAGCTCCGTAGGACTTCTCATTAGTCCCGCGGTTCATGATTTCATAGTGTAATAGGCAATGACTAGAATGTAAATAAAATTCCTGGTACTCTACCGTTTTGCCTCGTCAGATTCGGCAGTCACTTTTTGAATATCGATTGCTTACACTCGGTTTTGGAACGGGAAGTTACGTCTGCGCACCATCCCCTCAGTCATTCAAAACTTCTTAGTTCCTCACAAACGTTTCTCATCAATTCTTTGACGTCTGCGCACCATCCCCCAAGTCATTCGAAACTTCTTAGCTCCTCACAAACGTCTCTCATCAATTCTTTGACGTCTGCGCACTATCCCGCCGGCCATCCCAAATTTCCCAGCTTCTCGCAAACGTCTCTCATCAGTTAAATCCTGTTCAGGCCAACTCAAGTCGTTAGACATCATGTCAAGGCATACAAAACATCCTGCGTCTATTCCTAAGATCTTTGCTAATACAGAGAAAGGCCGCCTACCGTTTACCAGTCGTTTCACCACAGTCTTCCTGATCTACAACTTGATAAAGCCGAGTATTATCAAATTAGTCCGTCAGGTCATACTACGTCCACAACAGACCCGCCTAAGACATGGGAGTCGGCTCCCATATCTTATGCTCAGAAGGCCGATGACATTCTAAAGAAACTAGTGTCATCTCTACAGAGGTCTCTTCCTGCGATCGAAAGACCTTTTTTAATGATAACAGAGGGGGATGTTTTGCGGGCGACTACGCTATATGTGGTTCACCCAATCAACCTAGCCCTTAATGCAAAATATAGAAATACTCCTATATACTGTCTTTCTGAGAACTTCAAGGAAGGCATCCGTTGCGATATTACCTGGAAGTATCGGAATGGGGAGGATTTGGATACAATTGCTGTTCTGGAGTTGAAGAGACGCGGTGTATTGCGATGGGATGATTTTGAATGTGCCGAGTCAGATGCTACGGCCCGCGATGACAGGATTCGGGAAGCATATGACAACATGGGTAATGATGGTGTGGCGACGACTCTTAAGGGCAATGCGATCACACTCTCACAACAGGCAGCCGCTTATGCGATACGGCAAGAGACCCAGTTTATCGGCCTCTTTGACTGGGATTCTATGTTTCTCTTCCAATTTTATAAACTTGACCTGGGTACAAAGGAGATTGGCGACTGGGCATACGGCACATGGGTTGAAGATAAAGAACCAAAAGTCTTCCGAAAGACTCTGCTTGGATTCCTAGTTGCCGCTTGCGAAGCGAAGATTGAGACGTAAGTAGAGAACTCTCCCTTGCGAATTCGTCCTTGCTTATACTAAGGGAGCGATGTCAGGCAACATGCCCCAGATGTGGGCCAAAGCATAGGGCAGTGAACCGGAAAGGAACGGCCAGTATGTTGAGGGCGAGCGAGAGGATAAACGATACTTTTAGGACCGACAGGCCGGGAGGTTAGTGGCGTGGTATTCGCGGCGGAAGTCACGGCATGCGTGACGGAGGGAAGAATGGGGAGGGGTTAGTTAAGGGAAATCGTTAAGGGGAGTAGAAATGAAAAATAAAAAAGTTACAGTCGTCAGAGAGAGAAAGAGACCTTACGTGGTCTTGAGCGGCTTGGTTGGGACGGAAAAACAATCGGAGGGCGTCGGGTCAATGAGAATTGAGGGGCATTTCCTAAGAGAGTAACAGCCAAAAGCAGATTCACCCACTCTGATATGACTTAAAAAATCTAATATATTATTATTATTATTATTCTTTGATTAACGTCTGATACGGATCCTATTTACGGCCCACGCAGACTACTCCGTACACAGGGGAAACAGGAAAAACACCGGCGTTCCCGGAGCTTCTTCGGTATGTTCCGTTTGTTCACCCTCGAACCAGCATCACACGTCAACACAGCTGCGGAAAATAGGTACTGCTCACCACCAAAAAGCGCGTAATAACCGAAATACGAGGAGTTTTCGCAGCGGCGACGAAGAGATTCTTAAGGTCGTGGCAACCGGTATTTCCACCTTCCTCATCCAACTTCGGTCGCATTCATTAAACTTGGCAGATAAGCGCAGAATCGACCCTAGCTCTTGAATTACCCCGTTCCTTTCCTGAATAATCATCAGCCTCCTCAAAATCTTTGCCCTTTTATTCCCTCCCAAATAGTCTATCCAACAGCTTGTGGTTTTAGTGGATTCGTAAGGCTTCGGAAATGGCGAAGACAAATTCCTTTGCGACATTCCTCATCATCGGCCGTAAAGTCCTCCATATTTTGCTAGCTCTCAAAATATTGCTAATAAACCACAGCTACCTGCTTTTTCCTTGGGATTCTGTTTTCATCGTTTCCCTACGATTACCATGTCTTGTGGTCAACTCCTCCAGATCGGGAGCCGTACTTTCAAATTCTCGAGAACCATCTCAAATTTATACATGCCTCACCCCCTGTAATATCCCGGATTTTACATATTGCTATTGGTACTGGCTTGCTCGGATTCATTACAAAGCTTTACAAGCCCAGCGAAGCGAACATGCTGTTTGATGGTGCCTCTCTTGTACTCTATATGGCCGGGATTACGGTATACATAACGAATATTGTTAAGGGACTTAAGGTTGTGGCTGCTGGTCTCTACGGACAAGTAGAGCTGGTCGAAGGTGAATCAATAGCTTCTGGCGGCCTTGATCCAGAAGATTACGTTTCACGGGAGGACACTTTGAGGGTGTTTGCTGCAAGCAATACAATTTTGGCGCTGGTGCTCGTTGGAGTCTTAGTACTGCAGGCAGGGCAGTGGTATGCCCAGCGCAAGGAAGAGGCTGAGATTGCGGAAATGGATCGGGTGGCCGAGGAGAAGAAAAAGGCAGGGAAAAAGAAGCAGTGAGCGTACTGTACTGCTCTGCTGGAGCTTTTGGGGCTTGGGAGAGGGGTTTGTAGATCCGGCTTTGTCTTCCTTAGTGTCGACACCTCTTTAAACCCTTCAGCTTTTCTTGCAATTTCCTGGATTGCTGCATACGTCGGCGGCGAGAACATCGAACTAAGGATAACTTGTTACGGGGTTCCCTATATCTCCTTGAATTATTTGCATATCCTCAGTGCTATATATCGGGAGCCTCTGTTAAGCCAATAGCCACTCGCAATCGAGAAATAAGTCATAATGTCCCGGCCACCATTTGATATCTCCATCGATAGCAAACACGACCTATTCCGAGTATATGAAGACCTTATAACCTAATTTGCTGGGAAAACTCCTCTCAATTAGCTCGATAGCTCTTTAAGTGAACATTACTCCATAAGTATTTCAATCAAAAGAATATATACCACTACAATCTGCTAAAGTAGGCACAAAATAGCCAATCCAGACGAGCAGAAGATGCTTTCTTGTGTTAGCCTGCCTTGTAGACTAAGCTCGAAATTAAGCCAATAGATTAAGCTAGTATTATCCTCTGTTATGCCAAGCTCCCTGGGTTCTTATTAAGTGGCTTGGAGCGAACCTTATTATTTTTGTACGGTTTCTTTGGACAACAGTTGGTGCACGCTACGGGGTGACCTTCCAGGCTTGCGGAGGATAAATTATCCTATCCGGTCGGGCGGATAATAATCCTATCCGAGGATAGCCCGGATATCGGATAATATCCGGATAATATCCAAACAATATACCGCCTATCCCTTGCATCGATAACGTCCTTAGGGATATGGCCCGTGCGCGCAATCAAGAACATCAACTTCCTCGCGTCTAGTCGTAAATAGATAACTTTATCAATTAAATATGCCACTAAAGTGGTGCGCAATTATATATCCAAGGACACGGATCTCGTGCAGGCTACTTAATATGCTATTTCCAAAAATTGGGTCGCAAAAAGCCACTACTTCAGGCTCTAGCACTTCCTCCTTTTGACGCTCTGGTGATGCGGCAGAATAACTTACCGCCCG
>Ga0307507_10003009_pt1 | contig 33786 bp, 12 predicted proteins | sample 7_EM_MG_FD_207223 | JGI IMG/M metagenome (GOLD analysis project Ga0307507, IMG submission 207223) | Populus trichocarpa ectomycorrhiza microbial communities from riparian zone in the Pacific Northwest, United States - 7_EM | ecosystem: Host-associated > Plants > Roots > Unclassified | place...
AGATAATATATACTAGTTAAATATATAATTGCATGTTAAGAAATATACAGTTACCTTTTAAAGTTGCTAAGTAGGTTAACTGCGTGTTAAGGAATATACAGTTAGCTTTTAAAGTTGTCAAGTAGGTCAACTGCATGTTATTTAACTTTTAAATATATTAAGTTGGTTAATTGCGTGTCGAGTTAGTTAAATTATATATTAAGTTAGTCAATTGCGTGTTAAGTTAGTTAAATTGCGTGTTAAGTTAGTTAATTGCGTGTTAAGTTGGTTAAATTACGTGTCAAGTTAGTTAATTGCGTGTCAAGTTGGTTAATTGCGTGTTGAGTTAGTCAAATTGCATGTTAATTACGCGAAACGCGAAAACCAAAGTCTACTTGAATCTCATCCTGCGAATATTTTCCCGATGTAGGTACAAAAGGTTGGGGATTAGGATACTATTTTAGTTTCAGTGCTTTCTTAATGTCTTTTATAGTTATAGCAAAGATTTTATAATTTTATCTTTTTGCTAATAATATAAAAGGCGCGGCCTGTATTATACGAATTTTAAGAGGTTTTAATATAACATCTTTACATTCTTTACTATAATTAGCAGTTATAGATTTGTTGTGTTGGGTTAAGGTTTATAGCAAGGGTACTTTATATTATATTAAGTTTAAATAGTTATATATATATTTATAGGGCAAATGGTTTTTTAAGCAATAACTTTGGTAGTATATTATATGGAACTTTAGTGTTTCTTTTACTTAGCTAATTAAAGGGTTGTGTTGTTTTAACTATCTGTATCTAAGTATTATTTTATAGTGCTTTAAGGGTGTTATAAATAGGGAAATGTATTTAAGGTATTTACCTATCCGCAATTTTATAAGAGCGTAGTACGTTATTTCACTATATATTAAGGGTTTACTATTAAAGCCTTATAAGCCTTAGGGCTTATTAGGTTTTTTTAAAATTTAGGTATTAAGTTTTTATATAGTTTGTATTAATAAAGCCTATGCTAGTGGCTTTGCTGTCTATAAGGATTTATACTTCCTTCCATTTTCTAAGTATTTAAATTTTACTAAGTATATTAAGGGAATTGTGTTGTGTATTAGCGCTAGAAGAGCCTAGACACTTATACTCTTCTACTTTTTATCCTAAGACGCGACTTAGCCTTAGGGTAATTCATTTTTTAAGTTAACTAAAGGTGAGGTACTTTATAGCGTCTAAGTATAATTTATAGATTAGGTATAATTTAAGGAACAAGTATAACTTAAAGAATGGGTATAATTTAAGGATTAGGTATAACTTAAGGATTAGAAGGAACTACGGCGGACTTTTTTAAAAGGGTAAGTTCAGTAATGCTTTTAAATATGTCCTTTTTTACCGCATCCAAAGCATTCTCTATTTATGGCTTAAGTTTTTTATTTATTGGTTCCTAAGGGTATATAGGATCAAGTAGCATCGAGGTCTATAGGGTTATATATAGGGCTTTTAGGTTTTGGAGACGGATCGCGCTTTAGGGTGTATACCAGTTTTATAGAGTTTTAAACGCGAGGTATAGTTGGCTTTAGAGAACAAGTCTGTTTGTTATATTAAAGGTCCTTATTAATTTGTTAACATATTATAGTAAATTTAGATAGGTTTTTTTAGTAGTTCCCTACCTACTAACTAGGCTCTAATTTTGTCCAAGATAGCTTATTAAAGGGCAGTAACTCTAGCGGCTTTATTTTAATCTAGTTTACTAATAAGGCCTAAAAATTCCAAAAAGAAGCTAGTAAAGTCTTAATTCCGTTATTATAGATTTTTAAGTTTGGTAACAGCTGTATATTCGCGGCTGGCGTTATTATACATTCGTTTTAGTAGAGAGATAAATGTTTTAAAATTAACAAAAGTGCTATTACAAAAGAATGGATCTATGGTTTATACAGCGTCCTTACTTAAATAAGATATTCTATAGCTAACTTTGCTAGCCTTAATGGGGTATTAATTGTAGTTTGTTAAGAGTTTAAGACAGAGCTTAGTTATAAAGGGACGTAGGTTATTTTAGTTTTTATTAAATATTAGAGAATTAGGGAGCTTTTTAGATTTTATAGGAGGTACTAGGTTTGCTATAGGTGTAGGTTAAGCTACCATTACTGGTTTAGTATTCGCACTTAATAGGTTAAATTTAGGTACTGTTATTTTAATCTTGTTTATAGATGTTACTATTAGGGTTTGTGATATAAATGCCTTAATATTGCAGAGTTCTTTACAGAGTGCTTCCATTAATCGCTAGTGCTAGGCTTCTAGTGCAGCCCGCTGCTGAGCTAAGGCGTCTATAAAGGACTATTGTATTATGGTTAACTGTTCCCTAACTAGGGTTATAATACTCATGGTTATTAAAAGGGATTTAGGTTCGTTTGCCATTTTAATAGTAGTTATTTTAATATAACGTAATATAAGGGCGCGAAGAGGCTTTAGGGAAGATTTAAAAGAATAATATAAATTCTATCTAAATCTATAGGTATATAGCTCTTGCAGAGTATAAGATGTTGCGTAAAAAAGAGAAAGGAATATAGGAAACGTGTAACTAAATATTTAAGGGTCTTGGTAGCAGACGCGTAGGCATAAGCGCATGTGAGTTTTAATAGGGTTCGACCAAATTCCATTACATTAGTGGAATTTGGTGGAATTTAATTAAGTTGGTAGAATTTGGTGGAAAATGGTAGATTATAGTAAATAATTATAGAGACTTGCAGATAGTTGCAGACAGTTTTACAGTTATCTGTTAAGTGTTTCACCAAGACATTCCTGCTGTAACTGGGCTAGTCCCGTTACAGAGTTATATCTTAAAACTTTGAACAAAATATTTAAATAAACGCCTATTCTGTGACGGCGATATATTTCGACACCTTCCATATTTCTAGCATTGTGTAGATCTTATATAATAAAACAAATAGCTTTTTAGGCTTTCTAAAAGCAAAAGAAAGGATATTAAAAAACTATTTAAAAAGGTGCCGCGTCTTTGCGATGCATTTAATAACCTCCTTTTACTTATTAGGCTTTGGCCAGCACTTTAGCTGGGCACTTTATATTATATCCTTACTTTAAAATGCGACAAGGTAATTGTAATAACAAAAGCTGGCTAAAATTTATAACTAATATTATATAGGAGCTTATTTACTATCTTAACTATATTTATAAGTTATAGTTATGTATATTTAATAATAACAAAGCTCTTATGCCTCTCTTAGATCCTTATATAGTTTTTCTTATTAAGCTTCTTATTCCTTAAGATTCGTTGCATAATAGACTAGAGATTGAAAATCTTATAAAAAATAGTCAACTCTTCCCAGCTATTATTTCTTACTAGGTATAAAGCGGAATCTTAAAGCGCCTAAGCAATTTTCCAGGACGGATTCCTTCTCTATATACATTTCTTGAGGATATAAAATATTTTAAAGCGTGCTCTAAAGTAGTTAAAAGACTTCTGCTAAATAATTTTAAACATATAGTATAGATAGCTATGGGACGAGCCTATCTGGGATTAAATTAAAGCTAAATAAGTATATAAATAGCAGAAAGCGTTTACACTATAGAGGAAAGTAATTTAAGGGAATTAAAATTTAGGCTCAGCTACTTGCAAATTTGGCTTTTTGCTATATAATACTTTCCTTAACTTATTGGTATAATACCCTAAAAGGACCTTGGCAAGCCTAAACTAGAGGTTAAGCTATGCGATATAATATAGGAATAGCTGGGATTCCTTGCATAAAGAGTAGGCTTTAGCTCTAATAAGATTACTCAGTTAATAAATATAAATTACATGGAGAATATGGTATAAGACTTCCTTAGCATAACTCTCCTTAGAACTCTCTCTGAGCTTAAGCCAAGCCTTATACTTTAGTAAGTGTAGCAGATTTATTAAATAATTAGAGATATACTGAGTCGCTATCCTTAGACGAGTTTCCCATCTCTTATAAATAACTCTATTTGTTAGCCAAAAATACATTAATATGGTTAACCGTTTAAATAATCCCATATTGCTAATAGGAGATATTTATTTATTAGAAATATAAATAATTAGTAGCCTATTTAGGCAAAACAATATGCCTTAACGTTTTATATTAAGCGAGATATATTCTATACTTTTTTTAGAGTTCCTAATAAACCTTTAAAGCCGCTTATTAGACCACTAGGCGCTCTTTTAAACCCTAACTTAGAGCCTCCCTTAAGCTCTAACTTAGGAGCCTTAGGCCCTAGCACAATAAATTCTAAGTTAGAAGCTAGTCAAAGGCCAACTACTAACGCACTATTAAGTAAGAACGACCTAATACCCCTAACCAATAACTCTGCGTTCTTAAAAATGATTTAGGAAAAGCTAATTATTCTATATCTTTATACAAATCGCAGGCTTTATATATTCTTGGCGTTATCTCTAAGATTTAAATCTACCTTAGTGGATTTAGCGAATACTAGGTATAATTTTTTTATTACCAATAGAGAGCGTTTTAAGTAGATAGGTGTGGAAGGTATAGGGGAGATAATAAAAGGGTTGGTCTTTATAGGGGATATAAATAGGCTAGGGAAAATGCTTAGTCCTTAAATCCAATTCTAATTCCTAATAAAATAGCCTATAAGATACGCCGAATCTCTTATTTTATTTAAAGTGGAGATAATATAGATACTTTACTGCGTCAATGGCCTTTTAACTAGATCCCTAAATAAATGTATATATTTTTAGATATCTTATATATAGTGTTAAGAGAACTATTTTAAATTTACATAATATTCTAGCACTTGTTTTATTTTTAGAATTCTTTTTTTAGAAGAAGCATATATATATATATATATATTATAGTAAAGTATAATTTTTTAATAAAGAGAAAAATGTCCTTATAAAGACGGGTTACTAAATTCCTAGCATATAATAAAAACGCCAAAATGATTAAACCTACTATAAATAAGGATTAGGATTGACCTAATATACTTATAAAACGAAAATATATTTATAAGCGCAAGCGTATACAGTTTTATGTTCCGCTTAAAGTTAATAAAGATTTAGGGCTCTTCTTATTATTATCTACTACTAACAGTAAAAAAACCGCTCCACTATTAAAGGTACTAGAGACCCTTATAGTCTTAAAAAGTCCGTGGAACTACTACCGTAAATTGCTTAAAGAAGATTAGGCAGGACCTATGGTTATTGCCTTTAAAATAGAGCCAACTTTCCCTATTATGGTTATTAAGACAAGAGTGATAAGCAAGATAGTAAACGGTTTAGAATGCTTAAAGTTACCTTACCCTAATATTGTTAATATTCTAGAAGTATTTAAAAAGGGGGAAATGGTATATCTAATATATAAGTGCCTGTCCGTATTATTAGCAGATATCTAGGCTAGCCCTTCTAAAATATTAGCAGAGTTTAAAATTGCCGCAGTCTGCAAGGAGGTAGTATAGCTATTCTATTTAAAACCAGCCTCTAATTTTAAATATAGGTAATCCAAGGACTTTTATTTATCTATAGCATTTATATTATTTATAGCTTATTAAATTGCCAAAATCTCCTAATTTTAAGGAGTGGGGAAATTAAGATTAGTAAGTACCTAACAGTATATACTAAAATAAAAAGCTAACGGTTAAGTAGCAAATATAGGCGAAAGCATACTTTAAGCGGCTTCTTATTTAGAGGATATTGATATAAAGGCTGTTGGCTATATTATAATGCAGCTAATAGAGCCTGGAACGGTTTTGTAGCAACTAACTAGTCTTACTCTATAAAACCCAGAACGCTAGTCGGATATAGCTTAGGACTTCCTTAATAGAACCTCTTCGCAGCCGCTATTTTCTCTTAGTAAAGTATAGTTTCTGGGTGTTGGTAACCTATTAGAGGTAGGAGTAGCACGTACGTACGCGTTCCTTACGTGCGCATTCCTCGCGTGTTATAAGTACGCGAGGCCTCGCATATAGAATAGAGAAATAGACATCTACAAACCTAAGAGCATACCCGTAACAAAATGATTACAGGTCTGCAATAGGTTAAAGCATACCGACACTAATTAGTAGACGTATAGATTAGGAGATACGTAATAGCTTACAACTCGTACGGGTTACTTACGACTCCGTACAAACTCGCACCGCCGCCTACCTCAGTTGAAGAAGGGAACCGTACCCCGCCTAATACTGCCGCAAGGAAGAGTTGTTAATTTAACCACCTTGCGCTATATCGTACGAGGACTACAGTTTCGCTAACATTATTATAAGGAAGAGTTGTTAATTTAACCACCTTATATATCGCGTTAAAAGGACCGAAAAATCACGTCACTACCTAAAAAATACCTTTACCTTATACACGCTACCTTACACGAGAATATAATAGCAAGTACCTTAACCGCAGAAGACTGGAGCACGAAGATAAAGAAGTAGGAGAATAGGATTAAGCTAGAGGGAGCTTCCTAAGAAGAGATATAGGACTACGCCAAAACAAAGTTATACGACTATAAGATATCCGAAGCGATAGATACGGACCTATAGGAGCTCTTCTAAGAAGAATTTCGGGACTTTATAATCTAAGAGTTTAATAGCCTTAGAACTAAGATTACTTAGGACTTACGCAGAACCCTTTGGGGTAGAGGAGTGTATATAGCCAAAAATATAAAGAGTCTGACAATCCCAAGGACTCTACTCAACACGGCTACGGAGGAAGAATAGCATAAATGGTCAGATAACGAGATCCGCGAGATCTGTAAGCACATTACGGACATAAAGACGTTATAGCTATAGAAGAGAGTCCCTTATAACCAACTTAACTAGGTCTTCCGTTCGTACAAACCCTTCTAAACACCCGCATAACTATCCGGAACACCCTTACAACCGTCCGGAATACCCTTATAACAAACACCTCGATTACTGCTAGCTCTATCCACTATAAACTATATTCCACCTGCCGCAAGCTACATTCCACCTATTACAATTTAGACCCCACCTATAGAGATCCCAAACTATAAACTGCAGATTATAACTATAGCTAAGCTATACTCTGAAGACCAGAAGTATAGCGGAGCCAAAAGCTTTAACTATAAACTGACAATATTTTACAATATTTGCATAAGATCTAGACTGCTACCTACTATATACAAGATTGCCTTTCCTATAATGCTAAAGGGATTAGCCTAGGACTAGTACTATAACCACTAGCTATCCAAAAGATCCTTTAAAGAAATTTGCAACCACTTATAGAACTTCTTTAAGGGTCCTGGATACCACCGCAGAAACCTAGACAAATAGAACGCCATAATGCTACTCTCTGTTATCTAGGAGAACACAGATAAGACAACTCTATAGTGCCTTTAGATACTGCTTACGAAGCTCCATAACTTATAATACGGACTTATGCCTGCCTTACAGATCATAGACTTTCTATACAATAAGCTAGTTATAGCTTGCCAGGGCGTACCGGCGTGTAGGATTGCAATCTCAGACCCTCCCTCGGATTTTAGCCACCTTATTAATAAGCTATAGTCGTCTATTATTGCCTACTAGAAGGAGCAAGAGCAGACTTATATATACGCTACGGACCATTAGGAAGAACCGCGTGCGTACTTTACGGACCGTTAATATAACTACTGGGACCGCAATGGCTCTAACCGTAAGGATCTACATAAAAACTAATCTTTACGACTAAACCAAAAGAAGTGCTGCTTCGTGTGCGGCAAAAGTAGCTATTAGTTATGGAAGTATATGGATAAAGAACAGGACAAGTCTAAAGCTAGGTTTATAGGGCAATATAATAGACGATTGGGTAAGCGCTTTTAAGAACACTTTAAATAATATCTTGTTAAGTGTAAGGGAGAAGGCCTAGAGCTAAAAAAGTTAGAGGACCTAGACGAAGTCTTTATAGCTCTAGTTATTAATTACAAAGCCAAAACTAAGCAGAATAACGCGAATAGCTCTTCTTACTTCACGTCTTTTGGCACTCTCTTATATGACAAAGCAGTAATTACGGCCCAAGAACTAGCTAATAGAGCCTTCTGCTATAACCTTACGGGCCAAAACACAACCATAACTGTAAACCTTAACTCGCCTGTTGTAAACCTTAACCTACCCAAGGATACAAACGCCTATGCGTATAGTAGTCAGCCTACGCGCTACATAACGGACGAGTTTATAGGCATTATAATCGATATAGGTGCCTCGCAACGATCTATAGCTGGTTATAGATAGTTCCTGGCATTATAAAAGTAAGATATAACTTTATAGCTTAATGTGTTAATAAAAGGCATAGTAAGCGTACAATTTGGAATTGGGACTACGTTATTAATTGGGTCCGTATAAGTCTTAACTCTAGTAGGCAAGGTCAACTTTCATATTATTAATATAAATACGCCATTCCTGCTCTGCCTAGCAGACATGGATAACTTATAGATGTATTATAATAACCTTATAAACGTACTTGTAACTCCTATAGGCAATATACCTATTGTATAACGATTCGGCCATCCGTTCCTCTTATAGGACCTCTCTTTACGGACCTACCTTCTTGACTCTTTTAACCAGAACCCCTGTTACCTAACTAATACAGAATTACGTTGTCTATACCAACGTTTTAGCTACCTGTCAGTCAAGAGACTGCAGAAAGTACTCAACCGTTTTAGATATAATATTAACACGAAATCACTTAAGTACCTCACCTATTACTGCCACTTTTGCTAGAAACACGGCAAGTTGCCTAGCTGGTTTAAGTTCACGCTCTATAACAACGTCAATTTTAACTACTGCATTATTGTTGACATTATGTATATTAATGGGAGCCTAGTCCTATATATAGTTAATAAATATACACGCTTCTAGGCCGGCAGATAGCTATAGAATATTAGTACTAAACACACGTAGGACGTCGTATGGATGTGTTAGATTAACACGTACTTAGGACCACCAGATGTTATTACTTATAACATAGGCAAGAACTTTGTCAGCAAGGAATTTAAAGAGTACGCTACTATAATAGGCATTATAACTAAGGGCGTGCCAGTTAAGGCTTATAACTTAATTGGAATAGTTAAACGTTACTATAGTCCGTTACGGAGAGTATACCAGATCATTACAGTCGAAATACCAAATATTAATAAGGACGCAGCTCTCCAGATGGCCTTTAAGGCTATTAATAACTCCGTAGGACCTAACGGACTGGTACCCACTCTACTAGTATTTAGCACCTACCCCTATATGACTAATTTGGACGCGCCTTCGCTAATAGTTACGCAACGCGCTGCCGCAGTTAAGAAAGCTATGGAAGAGATCCGCAAGCTATATGCTAAACAACAAGTTACAGACGCTTTAAGCATGCAAAATAGCCCAAGAATAAACGCTATTTATAACTTACCACCTAACTCACAAGTACTTGTCTGGAGAGAAGGAAATACAGGCTAACTGGGATATTGGTTGGGACCGTATAACCTACTTACGGTTAAAAACGAGACGTGTACTATACAACTGCCCTATGGTCCTACACCCTTCCGCACAACAGTTGTAAAGCCTTACTTTTCGGATCTAGAACTTGACGATAACCTGCAACCTAACTAACAGAACGATCCCTAAGAGTAGCAGGTATATGTACCCGAAAACAACCTGGGACCTATTATACAACCTGTCTAGCAACCCGTTAAGCAACCCATTGGACAACCCGCTGTACAACCACAAAAGCGTGGTAGAGGACGCCTACGTAAGTACCCCCTCCTTATAAACTAAGCCGACATTTTAGTCTTCCTCTAAGATAACAATACCACAAGTACCTAGTTTTAAGCTTCACGCCAGAAAGAACTCATAGGCCTACTCAAGCTAGAAGTATTTAAGGTAGTTAAGCTTATAGACATACCCATAACAGCCCATCTATTTAACTTATGGTTTGTTAATAAGGTTAAGAACGCTGGCACAGACGCAGCTTTTAAGAAATTATAACTAGTAGTATAGGCATATAATAATACAGAAAAGAGCGTAGTACTTACCCAGTCGCCCACTATCTAATGGGCGAGTCAACGCCTAATCCTATACATCGGAGCCATGCTGCAAAACCAAGACATATGGATCTACCTGCGCGATATTACGCAAGCCTATATGCAATCAGCTATAAAGCTAAACCGTAATTTCTACGTATAACCTCTATAAGAAGTATAGACTGAACTAGGAATCAACAAAGGGTCCGTACTATAGGTGCTTAAGCCCCTTTACAGAGTGCTAGAAGCCAGAAACCACTAGTTTAAGACGTATTACACACACCATCTATAGCAGTTAGGTATAGACTAGTTAACATATAACCCATACCTGCTCTACAGTAACAATTCTATGTATTTCGGAGTAGTCGGACTATAGACGGATAACACGCTACTACTTACTAATAGAGCATTCGCGGACCGCGAAGAGAGCGAACTATATAAGGCCTAACTTATGGCTAAGGAGCGCAAGCAACTAACAGCCAAAAAGCCTCTTAAGTTTAATGGTGGCATTATACAACTTATGACTAACGGACTAACGTTAATATAAGAGCGTTAATATAGGAACCTTAGTATAGTCGACATTTCTAGACCCGCCATATCTACAAGCTCGCGAGGTATTGTCCGTACGGCACTTACGCTAAAGGACTAGTATGTCGCTTAACGCGCCAGAGGAGCGTATGTCGCGTCCGTCTGCTAGCCAGAAGCTGCTTTTGACCTATCCATTACTGCCCAGGTGATTAACCCAAATAAAGACAACGTAAAAGCACTTAACTGACGCCTAGCCTGGCAAATTAAGAACCCCGCTAGAGGACTTACGTACGTTAAGTTAGACGTCACTACCTTGCAATTACTAGCCTTTACGGACGCATCTTTTGCAAATAACAAGGACTTATTGTCGCAAATTAGGTACGTACTAGTTCTCGCAGATACAACAAATAAGGCAAACATTATCCACTGGTCGTTAATAAAGTGCAAGAGAGTTACAAGAAGTGTACTTGTATTAGAGCTATATGGAATAGCTTATGGGTTCGATATTAGAGCTGCAATTAAGTTAACAGTTAATAAGATCTTAAACATTAACCTACCACTTATAATGTGTACAGACTTAAAGTCACTTTATAACTGTCTTGTACGGCTCGGCACTACGCAAGAAAAACGCCTTATAATTAACGTTATGTGTTTACGGCAGGCGTACAAGCGAAGAGAAATCACGGAAGTTAAATGGATTGATGGCAACACAAACCCAGCGGATGCAATGACAAAAGGCAAGCCCTATCTAGCCTTAACTTAACTTATTAACACGAATACGGTCCAGCTAAAGGCTGTTAAATGGGTTAAACGGACTAATACTAATCCGTAAGGACAAACTTGGGGCAGATTTGGGGTGGGTTCGGACTGTATAGATAAGAGACTATTGCGTTAGATAAGAATGGCATAAGCCATTGCGTATATGCTATGAATAGACTGTACTAGATAGGAGATATATTTTAGGCCTCTTTAGAGGTTGCCCAGTGTTGGTAACCTATTAGGGGTAGGGGTAGCACGTACGTACGCATTCCTTACGTGCGCATTCCTCGCGTGTTATAAGTACGTGAGGCCTCGCACATAGAATAGAGAAATAGACATCTATAAACCTAAGAGCATACCCGTAACAAAATAATTACAGGTCTGCAATAGGTTAAAGCATACCGACACTGGGTTTTATCTCTTATTATAGGTTTAACGGTATAGTAGGACGAGTTTTTTCTTAAATTACCGGGCCCGTCGTGCCTAATCCTATATGTTTGGTAGCTAAAAGGACAATAAGGCGGAAATAGAAGATATTTCCGGCCTCATTCTAACTTTAGATATAGCGCTAAATTAGTTGGTTGTAGTATAACGCGTATAGACACTGGAATTGGTTAAGAGAGACTTACCTAGGGTATAGCCTAGCCGCCTCTATCTACTCCCCAGGATATTAACCTAAGGAAACCCTTATTACCCCACCTATAACTAACTGCCACTATATAAGCGCCGCAGCCTTCTACCGCATAGCACGTAGGAAAGGCTAAACCGTTGCCATAGCCTCCTAATTATAACTATATAAGCTTAATAAAGATTAAAACCACATTCTCTACAGTAATAGGATAGATATAGTTAACCTCTTAGAAAATAATGCCCCTATAGAACTCTATAGACTTTTACCCTTAGACTTTAAGAAGTTTATAAAGCTTAAAAAAGAACTTACTAATAAGGAACTCCACAAGCTCCTCCCTAAGAGATACCATAACTTTATTAACATATGCTTATAAAAGAGCGCAGATATACTCCCCCCCCCATTAACCTAACGACTATACTATTAATATTAAATAAGGAAAAACGCCGCCCTATAAGAGACCCTACCTAATATTAAAAGACAAACTTCTAGTTATTAAAAAGTATATTAACGAGCACCTTAATAAAGGGTTTATTTGTCCTAGTATATTCCTAGCAGCTACCCCTATCCTCTTTACTAAAAAGCTAAGAGGAGGTATTTAATTCTACGTTAACTATAGAGGACTTAACGCTATTATAATTAAGAACTAATACCTCGTACCGCTTATACGCAAGACCCTTAAATAGCTTAGCTAAGCCAAAATCTATATTAAGCTTAATATTATCGCCGCCTTTAACCACCTCTAAATACAGAAAGGTAATAAATGGAAAACCGTATTCGCATCGCGCTTTGGCTAATTTAAATACACTATTATACCTTTTAGCGTATATAATGGCCCAGGTAGCTTCTAAAGCTATATTAATAATGCCTTATAGGACTACCTTAACGACTTCTGCTCCACGTATCTGGACAATATACTTATTTACAGCAACGACCCTTCTAAGCATACTAAGCATATTTAAAAGGTCTTATAGCGCCTTAGAGACACAGGACTTTATATTAATTTAAAGAAGTGCGAATTCTTAATCACAGAAGTAAAATACCTTAGACTAATTATTACTACTAAGGGTGTCCATATAGACCCTAAAAAAGTATATATAATTACTAGATAGCAAACCCCTACCTGCATTAAGGATATATAAGCCTTCCTTAGTTTCGCTAACTTCTATTAGAAATTTATATATAACTTTTTAGGTATTATAGCACCACTTATAGCAATAATATAAACGAAGGGCCTTTCTGTAAAAGGAAGAAAAATATATCTACATTTTATCTAGACGCCTAAATGCGAGAAGGCGTTCTAAGACTTAAAAGATGTATTTATTAAAGCACTTATCCTAGCTTACTTTATACCAGGACAATAACTCTATCTTAAAACTAACTTCTTAGACTACATTAACGCGGGCGTCCTCTCCTAGATAGGTAATAACAGTCTCCTCTACCTAGTCGCATTCTACTTGTCTAAGCTTATACTATAAGAATATAACTATAAAATCTATAATAAGGAATTCTAACCGGAACTCTCCTTAGCAGAACCTAACCAGCCAACTAAGGTCCTTATAGATTATCGCAACCTTAAGTACTTTATAACTATAAAATAACTAAACTAACGCTAAGCACGTTAGAATAAGTTCCTCTCTAGTTTTAACTTTAAAATTGCATACAGGCTAGGAATATAAGGCATTAAGCTTAATAGCCTAACACGCCACTTACAAGACCTTCCTTAGTCTAAAGATAACCTCTATAATTAGTTCTAATAACAACAATCCTAAAAGTACAGAACTTAGCCCTAGGTATGCTACCTACGATAGAGCTAACTATACCTTAACTTTATACTATAGAACTAGAGTTAACCCTAGAAATTAATAAGCTTATTACTATAGTATATAACACCTCTATTAACCCATTACTGCATTAACTAATTACCGCAAAGATTACCGGTACCCATACGCTGCCTACTAACCTCTAAAGCTTAGGCTAGATTAATATAGCAGCCTTAGAAGTAAAAGAGAACAGGCTCTATTATAGAGGCCATCTATTTATCCCTAACTTAAAAGACCTATAACGGTAACTAATCCAAATAGCCTACAACCTCTAGTTAAGCGGCCACCCAGGTAAAAAAGGGACCTATAAGCTCCTAAGCCGATACTACTTTTAGCTTAAAATAATAGACTTAGTTAAACGCTTTATAGGCGCTGGCTAGGGTTATAAGCATACTAAAGTATTTTATATAAAGTACTAAGGACTATTACACTCCCTACTAGTACCTATACGCTAATAGGTAGATATCGCTATAGATTTTATTATTAACCTGCCGCCTTATAAATGATATAGCTAAACCTATAAAAACATCCTTATAATAATATACCAACTTATAAAAGAATACCACTACGTCCTAACTAAAGGCGTAGCTATTAGCAACATTACCAACGCCTTCTTCTATAAAGTTTACTAACTATATAGATTACCTAACTCTATTATATCTAACTAAGGCACGCAATTTAACTCTAATATATAGAGGCGGATCTGCTAACGCCTTAGTATCTCCATTAAGATGTCTATATCCTTTTACTATAAAACTACTAGACAACTGGAAAACGCTAACGCTAGTATAAAGGCGTACTTATAATAGGTAGTCGCCTATAGTTAAAACGACTAGGTAGACTACCTTCTGCTAAGTAAATTTACAGCAAATAACTATATCTTAGCTACTACAGGACTTACCCCATTCTTCGCAAACAAAGGTTATTACCTATAATCTAGTACAGAGCCACCAGAGCCTATTAATAAGAAACTACCATATAGAAAACGCCTTAAAATGTTACTTGCCAATTAGTATATAGACCATATAAAGGATCTACTTAACTACTATAAAGGAGAGATGGCCTGGGCCTAAGCAAAGTAGGCTTACTTCGCTAACTGTTATAGAACACTACTACCTAAAATGCGTGTTGGCAACTGGGTATAGTTAGATATATATAATATCTCCACACAGAGGCCTATAAAGTTACTTAACTATAAGAACCTTAGCCCCTACTAGATTAAATAAGTTATTAATAGAGGAGCCATATACAAACTAGAGCTTCTGCCTGCCTTAGCCACCCATAGGATATAGCCCGTATTTTACCCATAGCTACTATACCTTTACTAGCCTAACCTTCTACCAGGATAAATATAGCCTAAACCCCTACTAGTATTAATCTAAGATAAGAACAAGGACAAGAACTATAAGGAGTAGACCGTTAAATAAATTATTAACTCTAAATACTCTTAGCAGCGGTTTTTAGGTATAGAGATAATTATATATAGGGGATGCAACCTACTTACGATAATTGCTAGTAAGCGTAGTGCTTTAGTTAAACATATGCGTAAATAAGATTAAAGGGGAATAGTGAGACCATTAGAGATAATACTTCGCAGCATACTTTGTTTTTAATTGACTAGTAATAGGGGTTAGTAATCCTTATCGCCCTATATATCTATAGGCCTTATTACCCTTATTACTATTACTGCTGTTACTGTCCTAAGAGTTATTATTATCTATATTGTTACTGTTATTACTTCCATTGCTATAGTTCTCGGCCTTGCCTTTGTCTATAACATTCTCGCTATCCTTATTATTGCTTTCTTTAGCTAAGCCGTTTATAAGATTATCTAGAATATAATTATAACTATTATTAGCCCCATCTTCTAGTGGTTTAGTATTGTAAGGAGACGTACAGTGCTAGGGGGAGGGGCTAGTGGGCCGCGCAGCAGAGACCGCTCGCTCCTTAGTACTATTACTGTTGTTAAGGCCAAAAGTAGGAGAGCTAGAAGGCGTAGTCCTCCGGGAAGCAGGTGACCTTTATTACTTTCTAGGTTATACGCTCTTGCCGCTCTTAGTAACAGAAGTATTAGAGATATAATTAATACTATCTAGTTAATTAAGCTAATTAGACCTCCGCTTCTTTAACTTTTTAGCTCCTAACGACTCTTAACCGGCAGCTACTAATATCTTAAGCTTCTACCTAACTGCGGAGCAGTTCCAATGCGACGTCTCTTAGCTAAATTATCCGTTTAATTACCGTCTAGCGTTAAGGGTGTAGTATAATTACGCGTAGATGCGTATATCTCCTCTTCTAGCGCTTCTAACAAAGGCAGCTCCTTATTATCTTTATTATCCTTATTACTACCATTATTTCCATTATCTACTAATTATTAAATAAGGCCATTGTAAATTAAAGGGGGAAGCGCATACCTAATCTATAAGGTGTTGTTTGATTATCGGCTTTATTAGCTTTGTTATTAGCGTTACCGGCTTTATTACCCTTAGCTTCTAAGTCCAGATCAGCTATATTATCTTTAATAACTATTGGATTTACTACTAGTTATCAAAACTATATATTTAGAACTACTAGGGAAAGAGATAAAGTGGTAGGGTGGTTGTTAGGATAATTATATTGACTACTTCCTCTAGCAACTTGACTGTTATTTCTATCCCTATAGGAATCTTCCTTATTGTCCTTATAATCCTTATAATACTTATTATAAGCTTTCTCGTAATTATATATAGGGTCTATAGGCGCTTTATTGGACGGAATCTCTAAACTAGGGCCCTAGGTAGAGTAATATGCTATTTATTACCTAAGCTTCTAATACTTCTTAACTTTTTGGGGGGAAAAGAGGTATTTTATACTTCGTCTAAGGTATACTACTCACGCCTTTTTTAGAAGCTATAATTGCATAATACTAAGGCAAGGCTATTAATTTTCTAGGGGGACTAGTATAGAAATTGTTATAATTAAGCAAAATTTTAGAAGGGACACAAAATAAAGATTAAGATGGTGCCAACGTTATTATTGTTAGAGTTGCCATTGCTTTATGCCTTTTAAAAGCTTTAAGGGGGAATTATAGGTCTTTTTAAGTGCACATTGGTCCTCCCTTCGCCGCTAGCACTTACCCCTTACCTAGGCTTCTTATTAAATTAAATTACTTAATATATACCTCTAGCATAGACCGGAGTAGACTGCTGTTTATAGAGTATAAAGGTTTATAAGGGATTAAATTCCTAGCGCCTAATTAACACCCTTAGCAAATTATAATTAAACCATATCCACCCGTCCAAGCTGGCATGCTTAGCTAATATAGCTATTACATCTAGCCCCTTATTAGGAGGTTAGTAACGTAAATTCTCTACCCTCCTTCCTTGGTAAAGGGCAGTGCTAATATATCTATTTACTTCCTAACAATATTAATCCAGCTAATAATCTACGCCGCTTGTATTAACAGGATATAAAGCCCCGCTTATGCGTGTATATTGCGAGCTATTTATAATAGAAGGAGGTAGTGTCCTTGTTAGTAGTGGGCGGGGCTCTCTAATGCTAATAGCCTAGTAACAGATACGCCTGCCGCTTGCATGGTAATTATATATAGATATATAAATGCGCTAGGCAAAGAACTACATAGGGTGCTATATAAGGTGCTGTATAATGCTTACCTGCCTAATGTAGCTAGCTAGTGTTAGAGATTCCTTTGCAATTATACCGCTATGCTACTAATCCATTATGCACCTAAAAGCTATAACCTTCCAATTTTGATCTAGGTGATTTTTACTATAGCCCTACAACTTAGGAGCCTAGACCGTTAATCCTTTACTACTCTGCTATTAAGCAGTTAGGCAGAGCTAATAGCCCCTTAGTCCTAAACTAGCAGATTAAATGGCGTCTCTAAAATATCCATAATAATATCACCATACTGCTAGGTAGGTATGCATAGCCATCTAGGCAACACTTAGTACAATATCCATTTAAATAATGCCTAATACAGCCCTATATAGGGTGGTCGCTTAAATTAGCAACGTCTAGCTACTTTTCCGCTAGGTATTCTAGTAGGCATACCAGTTATAATGCAGGTAGCTTTAGCTATTAGTAAACGCTAAAGCGGGCTATCTAACTAATAGCATATCCCAGGAGAGAAAATAGTATATAGGTTAGCTAAAACGAGTGTGACGTAAGCTTACTTAAGCCCTTAAGGGGGGTAATGTGGCACGCCTATCCCTCCCCACCCTAAAAGGAGATATGCGGTAGAGTTAAATAAGACGATAGTGCTAACGCGGCTAGTAACTACGGAATTTGCCTAACCCCCTTCCTATGGGACGGTTATAGGCTAGTATTATTTAGGAAGCTAAAGCAGAGAAAGCGTAAGGGAGAGAACATGATTATAAGGGTATATTCGCGTTTAGCGGACAGAGGCAGCGCTAAAAGATCTTAACAATAATTGAAGTTACTGGTATTAGAGGTGGTGATTAGGAAAGGAGGCTATAACTATCTATGCATTATTATAGAAGAGAGTTGCCTATTAGAAGGGCCGTAATTAACTGTATTAATTATTAGTCTAAGACATAGGGGAATAAAGGAATAAGTGGGCTGGACTTATATATGTATAAGCGCTAAGGGGACGGCAGAACTGCCTTAATGTGACTATGCTAGGAACTAGCAGCAAGAAAAGGAGGAGGCGTAGCGTTAAAAGAAAGGAAAGATAGAGGATGGAGGAAAAGCAGCGAGAGAAATGGCCTTTTATAGTTGAGGTTAAGAGACAGTCTTGGCTTAGCCGGGGTTAATAAGCAAGGGCGCCTTACCTATAAAGGAAGCCTCTATTTCCTAATGCAGTTTCTCTAATAACAAAATAACTATACATAAAAATATATTTAAGTATATAGGATATGCGTGTATAGAAAGACCTCTTATATAAAAAAAAATAAGAAGTACTTTAACCGCTACTAATTCCAATATAAAGATAGCGCGATATCTTAATTAACTTTATAGTTAACTTGCCTAATAGTAATAGATTTATAAATATTATAGTAGTTATTAACCGCCTTATAAAAATACAATATATAATGCCTCTAGACTTAATTAATATAATATTAGTAGCCAAATGTTTTATTAAGTATATTTTTAAGCTATATGGACTTTCTAACTTAATAATATCCAACTATAGAAGCTAGTTCGTTTTAGACTTCTAGTAAGCCCTATATAAATAATTAAGTATTTAAATATAACTCTTAACTATATTTTATCTAGAGATAGATAGCTAAACTAAAATTATAAATATACTGCTTCTACCTATAAGATAACTAATGTCACGGAGTGAGTATAAGTGGTGATAATATATAGCGAAGTAGATATTATTAAGCTATGTATATAAACTGTGTAATAAAGTTAAGACGTTGCGTAAGGAGAGAAGGTAAGGAAACGGGAAGAAAGGGTATATATCGCTAGTTTGGTTGCTTGGTCGACACATACACGGAGCAGAATAGGATTTGAGTAGCGGTCCTGGCAGAACTTGGCAGGATTTAGTAGACTTAGCAGAATATAGCAGAATGCGGCAGATTGCCGTTAGATTGCTATAGATTACCATTAGATTGCTATCTCGTGGTTAGTCTCTTCTTGCTGCGTAGGTGGAAACAGGTAGACGTGTGTAAGGTGTTACGGAGGAGTCCCATAACAGTACCCCCCTTTTAAACTTGAGCTTCTGCGAGATGGGGCTAAGGTAGTTCTAGGTAGAGTTCGTAAAAGTCTTCTATGGCTTGTGTAAGTCCTATAGAGTTAACGGGTTCCCATAAAGGCTCAGTAAAGCCTCTCCATTTCATAAGATATATATATTTGCGTTTCCGTTTGTCGTACTTAATGTTATTAACTCTTTTAACGAGGTATTTATCCTCACTATCCACTTTAACTGGTAGGGGAGGGTCTTGGATCTGTCTAGGTAGGGCGTCTAATATAGGGGCGGCAGGGCGGAGGACTGACGTATAAAATATAGAGTGGATTTTAACCGTATTAGGGAGCTTTAGTTGGTAGGTATAAGGAGAGACAACTTTTTTAACCTTATAAGGGCCGGCGTTCTTCCAGTTAAGTTTCTTAGTAGGTCGTTTCGTGTTTAGATTTCTTGCGTCTAGCCAAACAAAGTTACTAATTTAGTAAGCTGGTGCTAGGGTTTAGTTCTTATTTGCTGCGGCTTTATAGACAGACTGGGCCTATGTTATTTTGTTAGTAAGAAACTCTTATAGTTCTTCTATCTTCTTTATAAATTCATTTGCTTTTGCAACTTATAAGGCCTAATAAGCTAGGCGAGGAATATTACTAAAGGGTTTAAAACCTATTCGCGGGTGCTAGCCGTAATTAGCTAGGAATAGGGAGACCTTTATAGTTTCTAAGATAGAGTTATTTGCAGTAAACTTGGCAAATATAAGCTAGTCCATCCAGTCGTCCTATAAATACAACGTGTATATCCGAATATACTGTTCCATTATAGCATTTACACGTTCCGTTTGACCGTCCGTTTCTAGGTAATATGCCGTAGACAACAGCGCTTTAATACGGAGTTAGGTAGTTAGTTTTTCCCAAAATACCAAGATAAACTAGCGGCCTCTATTAGAGACGATTGTTTTAGGAAGTCTATGGAGTTTCTATACATAATCCAGGAACAGTTGGGCGACGGCAGGTATTAATATATTAGAGCAGGCGATTAAGTGTCTTATTTTGGATAGTTGGTCTATAACTACTATAATGTTCGCACAGCCTTTACTTACGGGGAGATTAACAATAAAGTTAATTAAGATATCCTTCCATCTTTAGTCCGGAATAGGTAGTGGCTTTAGAAAGCCGTTGTACTTCTTATACAAGGCTTTAGCTCGTTAGTAGGTATAATAGCTAAAGACGTACCTTTGTGTTATATCGTGTATGTTTGGCTAGTAGTACTCCTATTAGAGTAGCTTTAGGGTTTTTCCTTAGCCTAGGTGGCTAGCTACTAGTAGATTGTATATATGTTTAAGGATCTTAAGCTTAAGTTCGTTATAGTTAGGTACAACTAGGCGGTTTTAGTAGTATAAGCGGTCTCTACAAGCTTTATATTTACTTAGAGAGATCTTTTTAGAGCATCTAACGCCATCTTAAATTAACTTAAGTGTCTTTTAGATAAACTCGTTATTTAGGTATTTGTTAACTATAATCTGCTTAATTAATTAATTAGTTATTTTAAGGACGTATACCGTAAGGCCTTTAGCTAGGGGATTAAATAATTTAGGGCAAAGCAGCGTTTAATTACGGTAGGCGCGCGCTTCTTCCTATACTGTTATGTCTTGTGAACGTTAAGTTAGGGTATTAGGTTTTTAACCTTAAACGCCTAGGCAGTACGTGATTAAGAATTAGAAATAAGATAAATATTCTAACTAGCGGGCTTAACAATAACTTAGCTATTTTATAGTTATAAAGTACTGTAGATTCTTATAGTCGCTAAGAACCTTAATTAGAAATCCAGCGCCTTTTAGTTTGGGTTACTATTGTTTAAAATATCTAATAATGGCCAATAATTCCTTATTGTAGATCTTATAGTTACATTTGGCTGAACTTAATTGTTTTAAGAAGTATGCTACTGGATACAGTACTTCTTCCTTATTATACTAAGATAGAATGCCTCTAGTGACGTAGTTAAATGAATTAGCTTCTATAACACTCTTTTGGTTTGGGTTAAAGTGTTAGAGTATAGGTACGGTAGTAAATATAACTTTTAGATAGGTAAAGGCCTTCTTACATTCCTTATTAAAGATAAAGGCTTTGTTCTTTTATATTAGAGCCATAAGAGGTGAAACTAGGGCGGAGAAGTTATTAATAAACTATTAGTAGAAATTAGTAAATCCTATAAAGGCTCTTATATCCTTGACGTTCTTGGGTTCTTACCAGTTTATAATTACTTTGATCTTCTTTAGGTCTATTTATATACCGTTTATAGAGATAATAAGTCTAAGGTATAGAACTTCCGTTTTATAGAACTTGTATTTATCTATATCTAATTATAGTCTAGCTCTACGTAGGGCTTCTAGGATAAGGTTAACGTGTTTCTTATATTTAGCTAGGTTATTGCTATATACCAGGATGTCGTCAATATAAGCAGTATAGAAAACGTCCAGGTAAGGTTATAAGGTATTATTTATAAAGTGTTGGAATAAACTTAAGGCATTTGCGAGGCCAAATAGTGTTACTAAGTATTTAAACAGTCCATATCTAGTACGGAATACGGTGAGCCATTTATCTCCTTTTATAATACGGAGGCGGTTAAATGCGTGGATAAGGTTAAGTTTTGTATAGTAGCGAGCCTTATTTAATTGGTTTAGTGTCTCTTAAATTAACAGGAGCGGGTACTAATTCTTAATAGTAATAGCGTTAAGAGCTTGGTAGTCTATATAGAAGTGTAGACCGCCGCTAGGTTTCTTAATAAAGATTATAGGTACAGCTATAGGCGAAGAGCTTGCTCTAATAAATCCTTTACTTAGGTGTTTGTCTAAGTACTTCTGTAGCACTTGGAGTTCGTTTTAGGATATTCTGTATAAGGGTCTAAATTCTGGCTGTTTTCCTTCTTCGAGTACGATCTTATAGTTGTATAGTTAGTGTTCTGCTAGTTTATCGGCTTCCTTTTGTGAAAATACTTCCAGGTTGTTATAGTGGCATACTAGTACTTTTATAGCAGGGTTGGTGTGTTTCTTTAGTGCTAAGGCCTTTTTAATATCGGCTATTGTAACAGCAAAGATCGTATATTTAGGTTTCTTGGTGAGTTATGCTAATAGGGTAGCTCCAATTATATAAATATTTAAGGTATTAAGCAAACTCGGATTATTCTTAGTTTCTTATATAGTTTCTTATTTGGGTTTAAGTTCAGTATTAGGTACAGAGTTAGTGTTAGATTTAGGTTTAGGTTCTTTAAGTATCCTTTTTATAGTAGAGTACTAGTTCTTTTAGTACTTTTATATATTAAGCTTAAGCTTCTGCTTGGTTTAGGGTGTAGTAGTTAAAGTTAGTTTATATGGTTATATATTATTTCTAGGTTCTTAGTGGACGTTGGTGGAAATCTTAGACTAGTGGATCTTAGTGGATTTTCCAGATTTTGGTTTAGGGTCTAAGTAGTGGGTTATAAGACACTTCTGCTTACAACAGGAGGCGGTAAATAGAAGCTTAAGGTTATCCCAATTAATGGTTACCTTATATAGCTTTATCTAGGGTTGTTTAAGGATTACTAAGTAACCTAGGGTAGTAACAAAAAGCCTAATTAGTTCTTTATGGTTTAGGTATTAGAGTCTTAGGAATACTACGTAGGTAATACGGCCTAAGATAGTATGTTTGCTATTAAATCCAAATACATTAATATGCTGGTTAAGGGGGGTTAAAGTAAAACTATTATCTTATATAAAGATCTTGTTAATAAATCCTATACTGCTAGCTCCTGTATTAATTAGGACTTGAGTATTAACCTATTAATTATTCTGCCGAAGACGATAGTTAACGGTTATGCTATAATCCTAAGAGTTAGAGTTTGTAACATTTAAAGCATTTAACGAGATCCTAAGGCAGTGCCGTTCTAGAGAGCGACTTAGCTCTAGGACCTTCCTTTTAGAGGCGATTAGGGTGGAGTTTTTATAGCATATTAGTTATAGCTTCGTCCTTATAAGTAGTGCTTACTGGATATAGGGCTGGAATTAAGTAGAGCTTAGGGACGGTAACTAGAGGATTAATACAGTAAATAGCTGCTAGTGTTGGCCGTTTATAATTCGCGTTAGGGCAGGGGAACGGAGCAGTGGTTAGAAAGGTAGGAGCTACTTCTATACTTAAAACAGAGGCCTAGCTTAGTGCGTTATTCTTATTTAAAGGACCCTAGTAAGGCGTATCCTAGGGTTCTAGTGTTAATATCCATAACGTTGGGGTGCTTAGGCTAAGACGATAGCTTAATAGATATTTATAGGGTTATTATATTATATTAAGGAGTGGACTTTAGTGTCAGACGTAGTATATTATTATACCGTTTATTAATAACGTTTGCGTAGGCGTTAAGGGCTCCCGGTAGGTCTATACCTATTAGGGAGGTTTTTAGTTTAGGACTTAGGGATTTAATAAGGCTGTTAATTAGTATAGAGTTGTTCCAGCCTGTTTCTTTTACATAATAGTTAAATTTGGAGAAGTATACTAGAAAGCTTTTTATTCCTTAAGTTATATGGTTTATCTTTCTCTAAGCAGTAGCTTGGCGGTTTGGGTTACCATACATGGCTTTAAGAAGTACAATTAGGCTTGGTACTAAGTTTGGTTAAAGAGGTTTAATAAGGTTAGCTGCATCTCCTCCTAGTTAACTTAGGGTATAACAGAGTCAGTTAGCTTTAGTTAGGTAGCGGTTAATATTACTAGTTAGCTTATTTTTAAGCTAGCTTAGGAATAATTAAAGTTTTTATTATTTATTAGTAAATATTAGAGGGTCTAGTAATCGTTTAGATCGTTATAGTACAGTAGTCGGTTTTACTGGTAGGATAACTATTGCTGGTTTAGGGCTCGCGTTCCGCGTATTGGCTTTTGGTAATAGCAACCGGTCTTAAGGGCTTAGCGTGGATATTTTAAGGGTGCGGATTTCTTTTTGGAGGGCCTTAATTGTTTTCTAGTGCCGTGCTTCTTGTTTAGCTTGCTGTTAAGCTATAGCAGCTTAGTTTTGTGCGAGGGCGTCTATAAAGGACTTTTATATATCTGCCAATTGTTTCTGGAGTGCGGACATAATGTCGGCGGCCGTTATAGGGGCTTTAAGGTTGTTCTGCATTTTAAATAGGGTGAGGCGGAGTGTAGGTTTTAACGCAACATAGTATTACGGAGTGAGTATAAGTGGTAATAATATATAGCGAAGTAGATATTATTAAGCTATATATATAAACTGTGTAATGAAGTTAAGACGTTGCGTAAGGAGAGAAGGTAAGGAAATGGGAAGAAAGGGTATATATCGCTAGTTTAGTTGCTTGGTCGACATATATACGGAGCAGAATAGGATTTAAGTAGCGGTTCTAGCAGAACTTGGTAGGATTTAGTGGACTTGGCAGAATATAGCAGAATGCGGTAGATTGCCGTTAGATTGCCGTAGATTACCGTCAGATTGCTATCTCGTGGTCGGTCTCTTCTTGCTGCGTAGGTGGAAACAGGTGGACGTGTGTAAGGTGTTATAGAGAAGTCCCGTAACAACTAATAAAAATGGCTGCCTTTAGCTAAGTTTATCGCGAATAATATAATAAATATATTAATAGGCGTAATATTATTCTATATAACCTACGGATAAGACCCTTAACTTAGATTTAAGCTATAACCTAATATTAATATAATAGGACCCATAATTAAATAGATCTAGTTAATTAATATATATAACTTCACTAATTAAATAAAGTAGTTAATAGAACTATTATAAAGTGAATTAATATACACTTAAATATTATAGGAATGGTATATAAATAAAGGACAAGCTCCTATATAGGACTTTAAGAAAGGTAATATAGTTTGCCTAAGTATACAAAACTTAAAGATTTAATGGCCTTTAAAGAAACTTAATTAGAAGTTTATAGGCCTATACTAAATTAAAAAAAATTAAGCCTATACGCCTATAAGCTTAAACTACTGTTGGTATGCTTTAATATAGTGTAATAGACGTAATATACGTGCAGTGCGGTGTGTAGTTGGATTCTTGTCGTTCTATCTACACGTCTTGATAATATATATACGCGTCTTGCGTAGATCACGTGCTCTATGTATGTAATACATAAAACGAATATCTACCGACACTAGAGTAACTCTAAAGGAAACCAAATCATACTATTCCCGTTATTTGTAGCGTATACACAATAACTGGCTCTTCCGTCTATAATATATAGTAGCTTCTCCTTTGATCCTATCCCTGTTATATAACGCCTGTAATAGCTCGCACAAGGTAAGAAAATAGGAAGAAAAGGTATATATCGTTAACTTAGTTGCTTGGTTAATATATATATAGAGCAGAATAGGATTTAGGTAATAGTCCTAGTAGAACTTGGCAGGATTTAGTAGACTTAGCAGAATATAGCAGAATGCCATAAATTGCCATTAGATTGCCGCTTGTGGTTGGTCTCCAATTGCTAAGTTAGTAGAAATAGGTAGACGTATATAAGGTGTTACGGGGGTGTCCCATAATAATTGCTATCTAATAAAGATACTAAGCTAAGGAGAAAAAGGAGAATTATTAGGGGTAGTAGGTAGATATATTGTGAGGGCCGCTAAGGCGCTAGTAGTAAGTGAGCTAATAGCGATTTTCTATTCTAGGGATAGAAAATCCTGATTAGCTGGTTAAATTTAGGGTCCGTAGAATATGGCAGGTAGTATACCCTAGCACTATTATAACGCTAAGCCAAATCTAAGTTTATTTGTTTAACCTACTCCATAGTCTATAGTTCTAAGTAATTGGTATTAATTAACTTTTTAAGGGCCGCAGATACCTTGCTCTTAGTTATTAAGTTAGTAGGGTTACTATTACTATTAATCTACTTAACTTCCGTAATCTCTCTGCGCTTATATAACTAACGAAGATATATAACGTCTATTATAAGATGTTTCTTTTATGTAGTGCCTAGCTTGACAAGACATTTATAAAGTGATTTTAAGTTGGTGTAAAGTATAAGTAGAAGTTTAATCTATAGGAGTTGTTTAATAGTTAACCTAATTGTAGCACTAATGTTAAATCTATGGGCTATTGCGTAGAGTTTTAAGGCTAGTATACTTCTAGTAACTCTTTTACACTTAATTAATAACTAGTGGATGATATTAGCCTTATATAACGCGTCCTCCAATACTAGTATATATTCTATTTGTAACAAGAGGTCCTTATTATTGGTAAATAAGGCGTTAGTAAAAGTAAGTAGGCGTAATATACTAATATCCAATTTAACAAACGTAAGGCCTCTTATTAGATTATTAATCTATAATTATAGTTATTTATTAAGTTTAGTAATATCTTTCTTTTTAGGGTTAATCACTTAGGCGGTAAAAGAGAGGTTAAAGGAAGCTTCTAGTTAATATATAAAGGCAATATATACACCTCTTACGTATTGCGCAATGTATTATTCCTTTATAGTTAGTGTATTATGGACAATGCCTCTTAAGCTCATAGTTGTAGCTATTTTGCCTAGGTGGACTATATTTAGGTTCTTACACTAGTATTCCTAAGTTATTATAATATTGCCTTCCTAAGAGAGTTGGATAATACATCTATTAAATTTAAGTAATTACTTAACCGTAAGTTGCTTGCGCTCTTTTATAAGAAATTAAGCCTTTTCTAGATGTTATTGCTCCGCGTCTATAAAGGTGGTATTAGCCAGAAATAGAGTGTTATTAGTTTAAAGGCCAATAATGCCAAAGTAGTTGGGAGTGTTGCTCTATAGGAGGTATGGGTTATATGTTAATAAGTTTATATCTAATTCCTTAATATAGTAATTATAGTAGGTTGTAAACCAGTAATTGCCTGCTTCTGGAACACTATATAAAGGCTTAATTACCTTTAGGATTGAGTTCTTTCTAATGCCTAGTTAGCTTCCCAACTTATAAGGTGGTCGGATATAGAAGTCTTAATTTAGCTTTGTAAGAGACTGGATATACGCCTAAGAGATATCTTATAGGTATAACTATATACCGTTGCCTCGTAGTATCGCTGTGATATATAGAATAAGGCGTTAGCTGACTTGTTAAATAGTAGGTAACTAGGTTAGTATAATACCCTTTTTAAGATTGTTATATGCTTAGATGACGAGTCTTAATTTCTTAAAGGCTTTATTAATACTAGGGTTCTTAATCTTATCTATAAATTATAAGTTAAAGATTTTGACTCCTACGGGTACGTCCTAAGGGTTAATTATCTTAAATACGCCCTTTTTAATTAGTCCTATAATTTCCTTTTAATAGGACGTTTTAAATTACTTATAGTTGCTATCCTCTTGTAAGAATACAGTAATATTGGCAGTATTAACGTAAGGGGGATACTTATAGGGTCTTCCTCTTTTTTGGTAAGGTAGTTATGCTTCTTTAGTTTTAGTAAGGGACAGTTTCTATATAGAGACGGTTTCTATGGACGGTTTGTATATATGGACAGTTTTATTAACTTAAATATTGTTAACTTAGGTGCTGTTATCTTAAATGTCTTTAACTTGAATATTTCTAGGGTTTATTAAGTATGGTTTAATAGCAGTGCTGCGGAACTTTATAGGGCCGCTAGGTAGGTTAACAGCACATATTTCTCCTTTAATATTTAGTAGGTTGTATAGTCCTGCCTAGTATCCAGGTTATTCTATATTGCCTTCTCTCCAAACCAGTACTAAAGAGTTAAGGGGTAGGTTATAAATTGCGGTAGTACTGGGGCCGTTATATATATTAAGTGTATTTGTGACCTAGCGTTCTGCTTATATTTTCTTTACTTCCTCTATGGCTTTCCTAAATGCAATTGCACGCTATATTACTATAGGTGAAGGTACGTTGGAGTCTATTATTTGGGGGTATGCTCTAAATACTAATAGTATAGGTATTAGGCCGTCTGGTCCTGCGGAGTCGTTAATTGCTTTAAAGGCTATTTATAGTGCTATGTCCTTATTAATTCCTGGTATCTTGGAAGTAATAATGTGGTATATACATTATAAGGGGCCATAGTAACGCTCTATTATGCTAATTAAGTTGTGAGCTTTGACCGGTACGCTCTTTATAGTAGTGCCTATATTAACCGCGTATTGTTTAAACTCTCTACTAATAAAGTTCTTTTCTATATTGTGTGTAATTATATCTAGGGGGCCTAGGTATATATTAATCTAGCACACTTGTAATATATCCTATATGTACTTAGCGCTGATATTTTATAGCTATCTACCTATTTAAAATCGGGTGCCTTTATTAATAATATAAAGTACGGGCTTGCTGTTAATGTATATAATATTAATAATAATACAGTAGTTGAAATTAATATTATCCTTTAAGGTGAATCTAAATCTGCCTAGTAACTTTCTATACTTTTAATAGTATAAGCAGTAGCAGGTGATATGCTTAAGGGTCTTGCAATTAGTATTATTTTTATGGCCAGCGCGGTCTAATATTCTTTTAAGTTGCTCTACTAACGGATGTCTAAAGCGTTGGTATAGGCGTCGCAATTCTACATTAATTAAATAGTATAGGTTTTGGTTAAAAGACTCTATAATAAATATATGTAATGAGGTATCCTATAGTAGAAATAGGTATCCGAATCGGCGTACAACTGGTATAGTCTTTAAGGGGGTTATCAGGACATTCTTTAGGTTATTAAAGTACACTCATAAGTTATCTATATCCGCTAGGCAAAGCAGGAAAGGGGTATTAACTTTAATAATATAGAACTCTACTATACCTATTAGTGTAGCTATCTTGATAGAATTAATAAAAGATATAAAACCTATTCCAAACTATACACTAACTGTGCCTCTTGTAGACTTATTTAACTATACTTTATCAATCTTCTAAAGTGTAAGAAACTGACCGTATCCTGCTATAGAACGTTTAGAGGCTCTAGTGTTGATTATTACACCTATAAACTTTATAGAGGTATAGTATAAGGTTATATTATATGCAAACGGGTCTATATTAGTAGTGAATACATCTATTATGGTATTAATGGTTGTAACTATATGGCTATAAGCTCTGTTAGCCAGTTCTAAAGCTATAGCGGTTATATTATCTAGTTCGATTTTATTGTATAAAGTATAGTATACTATAGTCTAGTTGTCCTTGTTTAGTAGAGTATTAGGGTCTATATTAATTACTAGAGCGTTAAATGCGTTAGTGATCTTATTGTCCTTATTATTATCCTCATTATTATCACCTTTGTAGTCTATAATGTATTGCTTTATTTGCTTCTAGAAGCGGTTCTTAAACTTATTTTTAAACTTAGTCTTAGACTCTTCTTATTCCTCCTTAGTATGTTTTTATAAGTAATATCCTTCCCTGTTATATACAAAGCAACGTAGTTTCTGTCAGTTGTGGTTATATGGGGGGTTACTATGGTTGTTATAGTTGTTATGGTTATAGTTATTATCTCTTCTATAGAATTGTTGGTCTGTAAAGAAAGCTTATATCTTCTCCGCATGCTTTTTCTCGTATGCTATAATAGACAATTAAAGTTTATTAATAAGGGCTCTAAGGTTATCTAGTAGGTTAGAGACTGTATATCTGTATACTGGTATTCCCTGGCAAGAAGTGACGATTTTATTATAAAGGAAGTCTATGGTTTATAAGGTAGGTCTAAGGCTATGCTATAATTAACAAAGTCTATAGATTAGTAATTAAAGGCATTCGCTTATAAATTTGTCTGTATTTTCTGCCATTACTATTGTAAGTATAATGGTATTCTACTTATCTAGGTTCTTGCGTTAAAATCCTAGTCCTTTAAAGAAATTCTAAAGGTGTTTGTAAGCTTTAGCGAATAGTAAGTAGGATAGTTAGTTTATATAAAAGTGGTCTAAAGCTAGTCCTTTTAGCATAGTAGGGAATACTTTAAGGTAAGCTTCTTGGGGTACATCCGCTTAATTACAGATATTGTAGAATATTGTCAATTTGTAGTTAAGGCTTTTATTTATACTACTATATTTCTGCTCCTCTGTGTATATCTTAGCTGCATTCGCAATTTCCTTACTATAGCTAGTTATAGTAATAGGGCGGTTCTCCTCATCCGTAGGTTATACATAGAGTTACTATATTATATTATTCATTGCTTAACGTCCGATTCGGATCCCTGTTGGGCCCACGCGGACTACTCCTTATATACATATGGGGAGAAAACTCTATTTGAGAAAACCCCATGATCCGTCTCCCCGCCTTTTGGGGCTCGCTTGCAAGTCGCCTGCGAGTCACCAGTGGTGCTCTACTACCTTACTTTTTGACCTCCTTAGGAACCACTGCTGCCGTAACAAACCTACGGACGCGCTAGTATCACACACTGTACTCTACTCCTGTAGAGTTATTAGGGGGCGCCTATTACTCGCCCCTTTGCCTTCTATTGCTATTTCCTTTGCAACCCGGAACTGGTCTAGCATATTTTAGCCAATAAGCTACCGGGTAGCCGCCTTAAGGCCTTTCTATATTAAGAGTAGTGTATTATAATTTTCTATGCTAGCTGCTAAGAGTATTGCTTCTTAGCCAGTGTGTAAGGGGCATAACAGTATTACATATTTTGGTGTCTGTTTTGGCCAGCTATATTTATACCTTAGGCTACCTACTAGGATACCCACCTAGTAAAGCTAATCTTTTAGTCCTATTATTCCTGTCCTTAAGAGTGTTGCTATTATATTTTCTGCCTTTGTTAGGCCCTCTTAGAGCCCTTAGGTATTTACCCCCTATAGTATTACCTATGTTATGGCTTAGGTTCCCCTTGCCTAAGTCTGCCTCTGTGCCTTTAACTCCTATTTATCTCTCTAGCGTCGGTCCAACCAGTATTATATTGCGGTAGATGGTTTTCCAGTACTCTTTTATACTTTACTTTGGCTCCTTTCTTTCTCTTACTATTATCTTTACTGGCCTCTTGCGCGTCTCCCTTCCTCCTCTATATAGGCCTAGGCCCTAGCACCATACTATTCTTCTTCTACTTTCTCCACCTGTTTTCCTAATATATCTTCCCTACTTTAAGGTTGTTGGTTCCTTCTCCTATAGGGCACCCTAGGGTCCCTCCATAGTTTATTTAGGCGTGTCTTGATATACTTTATAACATTAAAGTTGCGTTTCTTTTACACCCTTTATATTACATCGGCTTTAATATATAGTTATAGGGGAGGAATATTGGCTTCCTTTTTAAGCAGTGCTATAGCCGTTCACTTATACCCACCTATTATACTCCTAAGGCAGGCTATTTAGACCTTTTGGAGTGGTTTAAGAAGTAATTTAGGGGGGCCTTTCTTAGTTTCTCTAGTGGCCCAAATGCTAGATCTATATATTATAGTTAGCCAGACAACTGCTGTATATAGTAGGCGTAACCTCTGGAAGCATAGACCCTATATAGAATTAACGATCCTAGATATGGCGATATACTATACTTAGCCCTTATAGGCCGCTTACGCCGTATATACGCTCTACTAGAGCTTGCTGTCTACCCACACTCCTAATACCCTTAGGCCTTAAACCGGTTAACCCCTAAAGCCTTAGATATGGATTGTATACTAAAGATCTATAGATTAGTTACGTTTTCTTATAAAATAGATTAGCTAGTATTTCTCTAGTAAGAATTGGACTCTATATCGTCTTGCCTATTCTATATAGGTATTATAGGCTTTCTCTAGTGTCCTACAGTTCTCTGCAGCTGTTGGCCCATATATAATTAGGTTTATATTATTAATAAAGCCTATTCCCTAGGTTGCCCCTTCCTTAAAGGTATTAAGCAGGTTGCTTACAAAGAAGAGGAAGAGTATAGGCAATAGAGGTAATCCTTATAGTATTCCTATTATAACTGTAATAGGGGGGCTCTGGTATCCGCTAAAGACCAGTAATATTTCTTTCTGGCCTATAAATCCTTAAATAAATTAAATAATCTATTCTAGGAAGCCCTTTACCCTAAGGATATATAGGAGACGCTTATAGGGTACATTGTTATAGGCGCCGCTAATATCTAGGCTAAGTATTAATACTATAAAGTCCTTTTGCATAGCCTATGCAGTTTTAATAGTAGCAGCAAGTAGTGTAAGTGCTAATAGCGTTAAGCGATTCTTTCTTGCCCCTATTTGGCTTTATGGTAGTAGGGCATGTTCCTCTGCCGTATCTGCTATATGGTCCGCTATAACCTTTTCTAAGATCTTACTTAAGGTGTTTTCTAAGGCAATAGGGCGGTAGCTTCCTAGGATTAAGTAGTCTACTTTACCTTTTTTTTATAAAATGACTGTTGTTATGGATCTTTTAAGTTATAAGTAGTAGCCTATTGCAAAGCATGCTCTAGCTACGTCTGCAAGCCAAGGTGCTATAAGTAGTCCACAGGTCTTTAGGGCTTCGTTTAGGATCCCATCTGGTCCTAGTGCTATATTGTTTAAGAGGCGGCTAATAGTTCTGGCCATTTCTTTAGTTGTCATGTCGCTGTTAACCCTTAGGCGAGTCACCGGTGTTTCACCGGTGATGTCGCTAAGGTCTGCTAGAGCTGGTTAAGGGAAAAATCTTTCTATAAGGATCTTTGCCTTCTTATCATTGTTGCTTATGGCCTGTGGTTCGCCTGCTCTTCGTAGGGGTAGTAGGTATAGATCTTCTACTAGGCGTCCCGCCTTTTTCTTTACCCATTTCGCTATGGTCTAAAGGCCCTTGTCCAGAATACATATACATTATAAAACTACTATATACAGCAAGTTTGCCTAAACTACTTACCCAGTTCCTTGCCACGGTTAACACAGCAGCTGGTGGACAAAGCCAGCTCCTACCCGTGTGCACCTGATTTACTCTATAAGCCTATCCCTACAGCCTGCCCCTGCCTAAATAGACCAACACACGCATCCGTCCTTTCGGGCTATATAGACAGTGTCGTTAACAAGGTATTAATCCTTCCTCCAAGATAGGTCCACCAGGAGTTAGAGCCCAGTAAAGGGGTAAGGTTCCTGGAGTCGTCCGTCACTGCCATTGTATACTACGCCCCACAGCCGTTGGCTGCTTCGCGTTACCTATAACGCTCTCACGACGACAGGCCGACCGTGTCTTGCAGGCGTGGGCCCATAATAACTCGACACCGCGTAGCTACCGTCCCTCAGCCGCCTACTAACTAAACTTGTTGTCCTTCTATTTTAACCAACACCTGCATCTAAGTCCGTTCCAGCCTGCCTATACAGGTTCGTCCTAGCTCTTTCTTGGTCCGTTCCGGATTAACGTCGCCGCCTAGAGAAGGGTGCCCCCAGCTCTTTCTTAGTCCGTTTTAGATTAACGTCGCCGCCTAAAGAAAGGTTAACGCCGCTGCGTAGAAAGGGAGGATATTATAGGGGTATATAAATTAATACTAATAGTAGTACTTAAGTATAAAATAGGGGTTCTACTACTTTAAATATACTTAAAGAAGCTAGTTATAGTCTATATAAACAAATATATAGAAGGGGCTAAT
>Ga0307507_10003010_pt1 | contig 33781 bp, 11 predicted proteins | sample 7_EM_MG_FD_207223 | JGI IMG/M metagenome (GOLD analysis project Ga0307507, IMG submission 207223) | Populus trichocarpa ectomycorrhiza microbial communities from riparian zone in the Pacific Northwest, United States - 7_EM | ecosystem: Host-associated > Plants > Roots > Unclassified | place...
AAATCTAAATTATTAGAATTTATTATTAAGTGGTTGTTAAGATATTAAAGTATGAATTTCCTAAATTTTGGTGTATTTTGACGTCGGACACTCAGTGGTGTCGGACACTCGGTGGTGGAATACGTTATAACTTTAATAAAAATAAAAATAAAAATAAAACTTAAAAAGCTTATTATATTAGTAGGGTAAGTATATAAGTATTCATATTAAAAAATTTTATACCTATATATTAAGTAGTAGTGGGGTTATTAATATATAAAGTTAGGTGGTTTTGGTGTAATTTTGGGTGGCTCGCTTGGGTGGATGGCTCGTTTGGGTGGAGACGTTAGCGCTGGCTAGCGACAGCGTAAGTGATGTGGATGGACCGCGAAAAGGAACCCCACATACCCAAGGACGACCTGAACGCTGCAATTATCGCCACCGCAACCATGGGAAACGCTAACTCTGCCATATTAGATAATATTGCGTCAGGGTCAAACTGTATGTGTCTTCATGCTCGAATCTGCGCTCGTCGTGTGCTCCGAGTTATCGAATGTTTAAGCCCTGACAGGTTACAGTTGATCGAGATGAAGTGGACAGGCTGCGCAAGCGGTTCATGAAGCTAGACAAGGTATATTCATTTCTTCTAAGGTGTCTTATGGTCTATTTCAAGCGATGTAGTTGTCTGACCTTAAGTATTTTCCGCGCAGGATAATTCTGGTACAATCGAGCGCGACGAGTTCCTTGCTTTGCCTCAAGTTTCATCAAACCCCCTCGCAACCCGTATGATTGCCATATTCGATGAGGATGGTGGCGGCGACGTTGATTTCCAAGAATTTGTGTCTGGCCTTAGCGCGTTTAGCTCGAAGGGCAATAAAGAGGAGAAGCTGCGGTTTGCCTTTAAAGTCTACGATATTGATCGCGATGGCTATATCAGCAACGGAGAATTATTCATTGTGCTCAAGATGATGGTTGGAAGTAATTTGAAGGACCAACAGTTACAACAGGTATGTCGGGATAACAGGAGAACGTCGGTAAGCTGAGTGCATCATGCTGACAACAAATTGTATCTGCAGATTGTGGACAAGACAATCATGGAAGCAGACCTCGACCGTGACGGAAAGATTAGTTTTGAGGAGTTCACGAAAATGGTTGAGAATACGGATGTGTCAATGAGCATGACCCTAGGTAAGAATTACTATGAACCTGTAAATTAAGTCCGCTAACATATATGCAGATCAGTTTTGATTGTTCACCCTCATTATATTCCCTTTTGGCTTGGCAGCATGGAGTTTATGGTTGGGGTTGGGAATTCCTCATTGCTTGTTTCCTCAAAACACATCAGCTATTACTAAGTGACTGTCTATCCCAAATTTGCGCAACTCTGCATCCTTGTGACACTATGAATAGCTTAGACAGTCGTAGGTGTTGGTAATGGTGTACTGTAACGACCCGTGATACCAGCTTGGTCAGATAAACTCGTATACATAATTATTGTGTTTGTTTTGATTCTCGGGTGTCTCCCAAGGAAAAGACCGCTTATTAAAGACTACTGAAAATAAATTACTTGCGGTTCTGGGTTCTTTAAAACAATGGCTAATAACAAAATTAATAGTATACAAATACATCAACGCGGTCAAGTAGAGTCTGACTAAGGCCGAGTCTTGGGAAGCTATCTCCAGGGTTGTCAATGATACTTTTATTCATTGCTTTATAACGATATATTTATTTAGGATAGTGGTAGCGGGACACCTCCTAATTGATATGCGGACACCCCCAATTAGTATACGGACACCCCCCATTAATTGAGTTTAGTTCCTTCCTGATCAAGTTAGAATTACGTGAATTTAGGTTGTTTGCGAAAATTAAATTATGGTCAACAATAATCATACACCCCCTAAATGATACGCGTACACCCCCAATTAATATGCATACACCCCCTACCCAAACAAGTTTAAATTCTTCCACTTCAAGTTAGAATATCATGTGTGTTTGACTTGTTTACACCCAAATCGCGAAAACAACACCACGCCCACACTTGAATTAATACTTCGCATTTGCCCTCCAAGAGCCTGCAATTGTAAAGCGTCGTCGCGGTCGCCCGGGTGGCTCTACGAATCGCATTAATAACCCTACTTAGTGGGAGCTCTTAGCATTCGAGCGAAACACTGGCTGCACTACCTAAGCGCGGGCCGGGCGCAGTCGCGGGCGTGCCGTAGAGGCAATCTACAGACGTTAAGTAGAGGTAGCAGCACCCATCTAGTTCTTATAGCGCCTCGCAGAGCATTCCGTAGTCCTACCCCCACCAGTCAACTTAGGGATCTTGAATGTATCACAGGTGTTGTATTTTAACACTTTAATTTTCGTGATTTGGGTGTAAACAAGTCAAACACACGTGATATTCTAACTTGAAGTGGAAGCATCTAAGCTGTTTGGGTGGGGGTGTATGCATATCAATTAGGGGGTGTACGCGTATCATTTGGGGGGCGTATAATTATTGTTGACCTAAATTATTAAGGTTAACAATAATTATACACCCCCTAAATAATACGCGTACACCCCCTAACTAATATATATACACCCCCGTTTAAACAAGCTTAAAGCCTACCTGTTTAGGTTAGAATATTATATAAATTTAACTTTATATCTTACGAAAATTAAAGTGTTAAAATGTAACTTTTATAACTGTAATATAATAATTAAGTCTTGATTTAAACTATAGTATAACTAGTAGAGTTTAGGTTAAATTTAGAATGTACTAAAGGGCTCCTTAGCAAAATCCTCCTAAAAGCTTAAAGCCCTAAGACCCCTAAAAGCCTATTAAATACTGCCGCTAATACTAGGCAAGTCATCTGTAGTAGTATTTTAACTTTTACTACTATCCTTACCACCATTCTTGTGACCTATAATACTACCCACCTGCTCCTAAGTTAATTAATTGGATTGCGTAGTGGTCTATAAGGTACCGTGTGAGCTAATTTAGGTACTGCCACCTTTATTTAACGCCTATAAACTGCCTTCGCGGGTACGCCTGCGCCCATATCTATGCCTATGCCCATACCCGCGTCTAGTATATCTGGTATTTCGTTTAAATGTTAATGGCTTATAATAAGTTAAGGTATTAACGTGATTTGTATTTATAGAGCCAGCTAGGTGGCCATGGCGGCGCTTAATAATTATAGGCTCTTAAATGTAGAGTAGAGGATTAATAGGTAGGCTAGGAGGAGGATCTAATTAAGGGCGATTAAACTACCAGTGTTTATTAATTTTGGTAAGCCAAATCTTAAGTATAGAGGTGGCACTTTAGTGCAGCTGCTAGTAGAGTATATAGTAGTATAAAAGACCATATACTATAGTCTAGGCGCCGCTATAGATTAGCTGGTAATTAGGAGACTTTATAAGCTTTAGTTGGGCCTTAAGGTGGCAGAGGCACTAAGGCGTTACTTTATATAGGATATCGTCAAACTCCGGCTCGCGAATATTATATAGTGGGCGGTCTTAGTGCTTTGCCAGGGTTATTATATGCTAACTGCGCGCTAATATAGATGTAAATAAGTTAAATTTATGTAATGTTCTAATCTAAATAGGTAGGCTCTAAGCCTATTTAGACGGGGGTGTATATATATTAGTTAGGGGGTATACACATATTATTTAAAGGGTGTATAATTATTGTTAACTATTATTAAAATATAACTTTTATAACTGTAATATTAATTGCGTAGGACCCTGTAAGGTGCCGCGTAAACTTATTTAGATGCTGCTACCTCTGCTTAATGTCTATAAACTACCTCTGTAAGTGTTAGTTACATAGGGTAACTCACCAATAATGACTACTCAAGTAGGTTACAGTGATGTTGGTTAATAAAGCTTATTTATTAGAATAAGGGAGGGCGAGGAGCGTAAGGCTCCTCCCCACGCTAGTGCCGCGGCGGCACGTGATAACACGTGACGACCACTTGCCTTATTCCCAACACCGGCAACTCTTCTTTTATGGTTGTCGTCTATATATATATATTGCTTGGCTAGCGGAACAAATACCAATCCTCCTCACTTACTATTGCTGTTGTAATATAAGTCTCGCTGTCCTAAAGTTTGCCTTTTAGCACGTAGTGCTTCTTGCTTAGGTGGGCGTCGTGTTAAGGCCACCAAGGCGCTAGTAGTAAGCGAGCTAATGGCGATTTTCTATGCCGGGTATAGAAAATCCTAATTGGCTAGTTGAAATTAGGGTCTATAGAGCGTTATATTCTTACTTCCTTTTAACCTAACCTTTAACTTGTATATATAGAGTATTTGTATTAACGAATGTTTCTAGAGCCTTATTTAGGTTTGCCTTTGTTATTATATCTGCCGGGTTATCTTGGCCATTAATCCATTAAATCTTAAAGAGTTCTCGCCGTTTGTAGGATTGCTAAAGTGCTATAATGTTAATTATAAGGCGCTTCTCCTTTGTGGTACCAAGCTTGACTAAACACTTATAAAGGGAGTATAAGTTAGTACATACGACTATAGGGATAATAGGAAGTCCGAGTTAATCTATAATTATCTTTAGGGTAGTTCTAATTGCAATTACTATGTTAACTCCACCAACTATTCCATATATCTCTAATGCTAGAACGCTTTGAGTGATACACTTACTCTTAGTTAAGCTCCAATAGATAAGATTGCTGTAGATTATAAAGTCATTCTCTCTAGTAGATTCGTTTGTAATAATAATCTTATATCCTAGCTAGGAGCTAAAATCTTTATTATTTATAAATAATCTATTAACAAATACAAAGAACTTAGCGGTGGGAAGATTAATAGGTATATAGAGTAGTCCCTGATCAAGATAGTTTATTTGCCAGAAGAGACGCTTATTTAGGGTAAGGATATTATCCTTAGTTAGTTCCTAGTATTAGGCGGCAATAGAGAGATTAAATAAAGCCTTAGGTTAACAGATAGAAGCAATATAAGCTCCGCAAGCGCGTTGCTCCACGTATTCTTGTTTTAGAGAGTTAACGTTAATAACGTTAATCTTCTTGCCTTAACCCTTCTAGCGCAAAGCAATAGAATCCTCGTTTAGGGAGAGGATGCATCCATTAAAAAGTAATAGTATTGTTAAATTAAGCTTTTCCTTTAGCTTTGCTATAAGATTTGCCTTTACTAGCTTATCTTCTTTAAGAGCTAAAAATTGGTCGTCTCCTAAAATAATTATATTATCAGTTTGCATGCTAATGATTCCAAATAGGGTTCCTATAGTTATAATAAAGAAGTATGGATTAAATATAGAAGTAGTTATTAAAAGTTTCTCTTTATGGTGCTTACTATAGGTAGCCCACTAATAAGTTCCTACCTCTGCAATTCCATATAATGGCTTAAGCACAACCATAATTGTATCTTCGGGATATTAGTGGCGAATTTGCTCTAAAAGGTATGCTAATATTAAGCGCTAAAGGTGCGTCTCTAATTGGGTATAGGCCTAAGTAATATCTTGCAGATAGACCGCTATTTTATTCTTTATTAAGGAGGGAGCTAGCGCAATAATAACTTACTAACTAGCTTGTTAAATTATAGAAGATTGCGTAAGAATCACCTCCTTACTATTATTATTATAACCTTAGATGACAAGCCTTAATTTCTTAAATAGGGCGTTAGTAGCTTTACCTTTAATCTCATTAACTATTCTTAACTTAAAGATACGAACTTCGTTAAACTTAGTAGGGTTATACTTCTCAAATTTAAAGACTCCTCTTGCAATAAGGCCATCGATCTCCTGCTTATTAGATGTTTAAAAAGGAGCTCCTAGGGTTATAATATAACCTTCCTTTTAGAGCTATTTTGCGAGTTTAAAGTCAGCCTTCTCCTTAGCTGTTATAAAGGCCATTAATAGCTTAACTCTATTCTTAATAGCGGCAACAAATTGCTCTTTAAAATTAACAAGATATTAGCAATTTTATAATCCTTTTAGGCGACCTCTACCGCGTTATGGTTGCGGCGTATCTACTATAATTATATTAGAATCGTGGTCGCCTTCTAAAGCTTATTAATTGTGGCTCTTCTTTAGGGCATCTTTTATAGCATCCTGCAAAGGTTTAGAACTGTTATCTTTATAGTAAGGCTTAATAATAGTTAAATGGAATTAAGTGGGTCCGTAAGGCATCTAAATAGTGCAAGTTTAACTATTAATTGTAATAAGTTAATATGGGCCTAACCACCCTCCCTTTTTACGCTATACGCGTACCTTAGACTAGAGTGGCAGATTAAGCGTAGTTAAGGTATTTAGGCTATTTCTTATTCCTAGTACGTTGTTGACCTGACGTATAGCGTAGAGACGTCGGACCTCCTTCGTTGCCTTATAAATAGCCTTAGCTCGTTGCATAACAGAGAAAGATAGTAGAGAATTATTAGTTATTTAAGGGTAGGCGCCAAAGACTAGTAGTATGGGTACAAGTCTATCCGGGCCAGCGGAATTGTTAACAGCTTTAACAGCTATTTATAAGGTAAGTTCTTTACTAGCATTCTCTAGTTCTAAAGAGATAATCTTATATACGCGGCGTAATGGCGCGTGATATCATTTTACTTTTCTAACACTATTATGTGCCTTAATAGGGACTTCCTTAACCTTAATTGCCATTGCCTTTATCTATTATTGAAACTCTATAGATGAAAAGTTCTTTCCTATATTATAGACGATTTGATTAGGGGGTCCTAGGTAGACATTAATCTAGTATAATTAAAGGGTATCCTATGCGTTTCTAGCTAATATATCCTTTAAGAAGCGTGCGGCTTGGAAGGAGGTTAAGAAGTTAATAACTTAGAGTACTGGCTTGCCGCTAAAATACATAACATTAACGATAATATAGAAGTTAAAGTCGTAGTTATCTTTAAGAGTGAACTTAAATCGGCCAGGGGACTTCTAGTTTATTTAGCAGTAATAGTAGTACTTTATAAGATGCTTAATTGCCTTAACCTTAACTTTATGGCCTGCTCGCTAAAGAACCCTAAGTAATTAGTAAACGGATGGGTGGCTAAAATGACGGTATAGTTAACATAACTCTAACTTAGTTAAATAGCTCTAAGCAACACTCTTTTCTGGTTAATAAAGGAGCAACTAGAGGTGACCCTACTTACGCATAATAGGCACCTAATTATCTCCCTAAATAAGTATATTCTTAAGGTTATTAAGCTTAACGCTTAATTTATCTATATCTCTAATGTAAAATAGGAACGGGGTGTTTGTAGGGATAATATAGAAAGTAATATACCCTAAGGGGGTTTGGACCCTAATTGTGCTAAGAGAGATCGTAGTACCCTTGCCAAAACAAATTGTGTGTTGGCCTGCCGTTAAATGGTCAATCTAGACAGAGCTATTAAGCTACTAAAGGGCTTAAACTTAAGGTTCTCCTGCTGTAGATACTCCTACGGCTCTAGTGTCTGGCATAATACCATAGAAGACGTTCGCTGAGTATCTGTTATTAAAGGAGAATATAGAACTCTCCTTTAGCTTATTAAAGATATCCAACTTCATAATAGAGTGGAGCGTAGATTGGTTATTTAGAACAGCGACGGTTTATATACTATTTACCTCACTATACTTAGTGAAGTATTAGTTAGGAGAGTAGTCCTTAATTTCTATATCCATAAGGAGCTGTTTGGCCTTATTAACCTTACCCTTAAGATCTTCTACGCCTTTATATTGAACCAGGAAGCTTTAGAAGTAAGCTATAGTAACCTTATAATTTCCAACGTTTCTTATACTCTGGCGAAACTTATTATATGCCTCCTTTTGTTTATTAAGAGAATGCCTAGTTAACTAGCAATTTGGTTTCTTATAAACATAGCACTTCTTCTGGCGATCACTTTGGAATAAACCTCCACAAGGACCTCCACCTTTGCCTTATAGTTGTTAATTATACCCTCTGCCGTATTGCCTACCACGGCCACTATATGTTCGATCAGTCCAGTTATGATTATATTAGTCAGGCGGGTTAATTAAAGTAGGTTAAAGTTGGGTATTAAATTGCTGTACTTCTTAAGAGCGTAGAGCGGTGCTAATAGAAGATCTTAATTAAGCACATACTCCTTTATAAGTATTTGCAGGATTAAAGAGAGCAAGGTTATATTCTTTAACACCTTAGCATACGCTAATAACTTAATTACGTAGGCTGAAATCCTCTTAATATAATTTAGATAAACCACGCTAAATTATCTAAAGTTAATTAAAGAGCTTTTAAAGACAATTAAGCCGAGGGATACCTGGGTTTATAGTAATAATCCTTAGAAAGGTAGTCTCTCTCCATTCTAATATATACTACTGCTTGTTTTCTTCTGTTTCGAAGTGGTATCTTAACTCATATATTATGCGGTTAAAATTATATCCTTTTCCTGCCAAACAATTATAATAGAAGGTACTAGCTCGGCCCTTAAGCATAATAGAATAGGCGTTATGGTATTTATTAGACTCTATTCCTACCTTCTAGTAACAGTTATAGAAGATACATAGTTTCGAATTAAGAACATTATATAATTCCCTACTAAACTTCTTCTCCTAATCCAAATAGAGCTTCGCAAGCTCTATAAGCAATTTTAAACTGCCTCCAATTTGAGATTAAGATGGAGGAGGTAGGAGTTATATTATAGGCTATAGTGGGGACGTAGGTCTAGTCGGTAGGGTCTAAAGGCTATTAGATTGCGAAGTAGGGGGATCTTATACTTACTAAAGGGCAGTAGTTGAAGTTATGGGTTAAATTGGTTAATACAGGGGAGTTAAAGACGGAGGTAGAAGCGTCTCTAATAGTATATTACTTAGGTTCTATTGTGAATTGAGCTTCCTTATAGTATATAGTTGGTGCTCAATCTCTTGTAGAGTCCATTCATGCTCTTCTTTTACGTTAATAACTTGCTCCTAAATGTTATCTCTAATAGCACCCCCATCTATAGGTACAAACACTCCATTCTCCTATAGGAAGTTATGGAAGTCCTATACAATATCCTTATTTGCAGGAGCCTATGTTTCCTTTATCCATCTAACAAAGTCCTCCTTTATATAGTACTATAGTATAGTGTCGTTGTATTCGCTGTCTTTGTAGTATGCTATATAGTGTAATAAGAATCCGTTTAAGTCTTATTAATTAATATCTTTAGGATTAATTATGGCGGTTTTCTATATCTCTAGGTTAATATCATCCTCATACTTCTTTAGGTAGGTTAACGCTATAATAGCTGTTATTAAAGATTATTTAACGCGTTTTAATAAAAATTAAGGGAAATAAAGGTTGTTTAATGTGTAGTTAGGTAGTAATTGTAATCCTACAGTCTATGAAGGTACACCGAAGGTATTAAGATGGTTGTTTTAACGCGTTTTGGACGTTAACTTGGGACCCTAAGTTTAGTAACACTTCTGACCTAAAGTACTCAACCAAATCTTCGTAAATGTGGTTGTTCTGCGTAATAGACGCAACTTGGTATCTCCTAGTACTCAGTAACACTTCTATTACTAGTTTTCCGCAAGTCTAAGGTAGCACAGTATCGCCGGGATCCATTCTATATAAGCGCATATAGCACCCCTGCACGAGACTATCTCTTCTGTTCAAAAACCTAGCTGGTCTGTGGTTAACTGTGTATTCAACCACTAATTAGTGTTAGTCACATAGGGTAACTCACCAATAACGACTACTCGAGTAGGTTACAGTGATGTTGGTTAATAAAGCTTATTCATTGGAATAAGGGAGGGCGAGGAGCGTAAGGCTCCTCCCCGCGCTAGTGCCGCGGCGGTACGTGACAATACGTGACGACCACTTGCCTCATTCCCGACAGTAAGCAAGCCCGCGAGTACGCCTACGCCTATGCCCGCACCTATGCCCACGCCCGCCCTTGCTCCCGCGCCTAGACCTATACCCATATATAGTATACCTAGTATTCTATTTAAATACTAATGGCTTATAATAAGTTAATGTATTAACGCGAATAGAGCCAGCTAGGTGGCTATGGCGGCGCTTAGTAGTTTAAGGCTAGGTAGTAATAGGTAAGGTAAATATAAGGTAATGTTTTAGGTATAGGTGACGGTGTATACTAATGCAGATACAAACAACCTAAATTTACGTAATATTTTAACTTAACTAGGAAGGAACTAAATTTAAGTAATGGGGGTGTTTGTATATTAATTAGGGAGTGTCCGCATATTAATTAGAGGGTATCCCGCTACCACTGTCCTAGATTTAATAGTAAACATACTATCTTAGGCCGTATTACCTACGTAGTATTTCTAAGACTCTAATACCTAAACTATAAGGAACTAATTAGGCTTTTCGTTACTACCCTAAGTTACTTAGTAATTATTAGATAACCCTAGATAAAGCTATATAGGGTAACTATTAATTAGAACAACTTTAAGCTTTTATTTACTACCTCCCGTTATAAGTAAAAGTGCCTTATAATTTACTACCTAGATTTAGAACTGGAACCTAAAAAATCCACTAGGATCCACTAGTTAGAAATTTCTACTAATATCCACCCTATACCTAAGAAGTCCACATAATTCTACTAACCTAAGAATTCTACCAAATTCTACTAATATAGTAGTAACTCTTTGATTAACGTCTAATACGGATCCTACTAGCCCACGCAGACTACTCCGCATAGGGGGGAAAACTTATGTATTTACAGGAAGAAAACCCCTATAGTTGGGGGAGGAAAAACCCTATAAGCAGCCTCAGTAGGATGAAAAACCCCAATTTGCCATATTTACACGTAGCTGCGGCCCTGCGGGCCTACAGCACGTCCTCCTCCTTAGATGTTTTAAACTCCTTAGGAACCACTGCTTCCTTCTCTAGCTTATCCAAAGCTAGGGTTCACTACGTCCTAGCTAGGCCTTGCCAATTGATTGCTGTGTATTTATTGCTGCCTCTTCCATATCTTAACCATCCCCTGTGTGCTATCTCTTGTTAACTATTGCTATATACGCCTTACCTCCCCCCCCCTAAAGCCATTAAAGGCGTAAGGGGGATTTATCTGTTCTACTATCCTAATACTAAAAGATAAAAGCGGGATATATATACCTAGGTATCTTTTATGCCTAGGCCCCAGTCACTAGGCCCTCTCTAAGGGCACCACTCCATTAAGAGGAGACAAGGAAAACTATATAGGGTTATCCAGCTAACGGTTTTAGTAGTATTACGGCAGTATGGCGAGTAACCGCATGCTCCGCGGGCGACCGCCCTAACGGTTAGGAGGGGCCGTATATTTACTTATACATTCGTTTGTTCGCGCGTTTACTTATTCGTTAATATAAGGTCATTAATGCTTTTAATTTGGGGGTTGGGGGATGTTATCAAGTACTATCCATCCATATTGGATTATATAGGTGCCCTAGATAGGAGAACAGTAGTAGTCATCGTATTATAGAGGGCCAACAGTGGTAGTTTTCAAGATCTCACCATCCAAAAAATTTTCACCACCGCCCTTAACGCCCACAACCACCACCAGGTCCTGTCCGCACGCTATGCAACGTCTCTGTGTTGGCTCTAGATCTGAGCTTCAAAGACCTACGTTTGTAGCCATCACCACGTACAGGTGCAGAGTCCGATTTCAACGGCCAATTCTACTAATATAAGATTTCCGCTAATATCTACTAAGGACTTAAAAATTATACTAAACTATATAAACCGATCCTAACTACTATATAGCCCTAAACTAAGTAGAAGCTTAAGCTTAATATAAAAGTACTAGAAGAACTGGTATTTTACTATAAAAAGGATACTTAAGGAACTTAAACCTAAATTTAATACCAACTTTATACTTAATACTAAACCCAAAGCTAAATAAGAAACTAAGGATAATCTAAGCTTACTTAATACCTTAAATATCTATATAATTAGAGCTACTCCATTAGTATAACTCGCTAAAAAACCTTAATATACAATCTTTGCCATTATAATAGCCGATATTAAAAAAGTCTTAGTACTAAAGAAGTATACTAACCCTGCTGTAAAAGTACTAGTATGCTACTATAAGAACCCAGAGGTATTCTTATAAAAAGAAGCTAATAAATTAGCAAAGGACCAACTATATAACTATAAGATTATACTTAAAGAAAGGAAAACAGCTAAAATTTAGACCCCTATATAAAATATCCTAAAATAAACTCTAAGTGCTACGGAAGTACTTAGACAAATATTTAAGTAAAGGATTTATTAGAGCAAGCTCTTTGCCTATAGCTATAGCTATAATCTTTATTAAGAAACCTAGTAGCGGTTTACGCTTCTATATGGACTACTAAGCTCTTAACGCTATTATTATTAAGAATTAGTATCCGCTCCCGTTAATTTAAGAGACACTAAACTAATTAAGTAAGGCTTGCTATTATATAAAACTTAATCTTATCTACGCATTTAACCGTCTTTATATTATAAAAGGAAATAAATAGCTTACTATATTCTGTACTAAATATAGACTATTTAAATACTTAGTAACGCCATTTAGCCTTATAAATGCCCTAAGTTTATTCTAATACTTTATAAATAATACCCTATAATCTCACCTAGATATTTTCCATACTGCTTATATTAACAATATATTAATATATAGTAATAACCTAACTAAATATAAGAAATACGTTAACCTTATTTTAGAAGCCCTGTATAGAGCTAGCCTATAGTTAGATATAGATAAATACAAATTTTATAAAATAAAAGTCCTATACCTTAGATTTATTATTTCTATAAATGGTATATAAATAGATCTAAAGAAGATTAGAGTAATTATAAACTAGTAAGAACCTAAGAATATTAAGGACGTAAGGGCCTTTATAGGATTACTAACTTCTATTAACAATTTATTAATAATATCTTCGCCCTAGCTTTACCCCTTATTATTTTAATCTAAAAGAATAAAGCCTTTATCCTTAATAAGAAATATAAAAAAGCCTTTATATATCTAAAAGTTATATTTATTACTATACTTATACTTTAATATATTAACCTAAACTAAATAAGTGTTATAGAAGCTAACTTATCCAACTACACTACTAGGGTATTCTATCTTAATATAATAAGGAGGGAGTATTACACCCTATAGTATACTTCTTAAAATAACTAAACCTAGCTAAATATAATTATAAGATCTATAATAAGGAACTACTGGCTATTATTAGATGCTTTAAGTAATAGCAACCTAAGTTAGAAGGCGCTGGATTTCTAATTAAGGTTCTTAGCAACTATAAGAATTTATAATACTTTATAACCACAAAATAGCCAAGCCTCTATTAGGCCCGCTGGTTAAAATACCTATCTTATTTCTAATTCTCTATTATATACTACCTAGGCATTTTAGGCTAAAAGCCTACTACTCTAACCTAATGCTTATAAGATATACTAGCAAAAAAAAAGCGCGTACTTATCATAATTAAACCCTATTTTACCCTAAACTATTTAATTCTCCTACTAAATACCATACAGTATACGTCTTTAAGATAACTAATTAATTGGTTAAATAGATTATAATTAACAAATAACTAAATAACAAGTTTATCTAAGAAATGCTTAAGCTAATTTAAGATAGCGTTAGACGCTTTAAAAGAATCTCCTTAAGTAAATATAAAGCTTATAGAGACAGCTTATACTACTAGAACCGCCTAGTTATATCTAACCACAATAAACTTAAGCTTAAGCTTCTTAAATATATATATAATTTACCGATAGCCGGCTACCTAGGCTAAGGAAAAACTCCAAAACTGCTTTAATAAGAATACTACTAGCTAAATATGCACAATACGACATAAAAGTATATCTTTAGCTACTATACCCATTAATAAGCTAAAGCTTTATATAAGATGTATAACGGCCTTTTAAAGCTACTACCTATTCTAGACTAAAGATAAAAAAGTATCTTAATTAACTTTATTATTAATCTCCCCGTAAGTAAAGGCTGTATAAATATTATAGTTATTATAAACCAACTATCTAAGATAAGATACTTAATCGCCTGCCCTAATATATTAACGCCTACCGTTGCCTAACTATTCCTAAATTATATATAAAAACTCTATAGACTTCTTAAAACAATTATCTCTAATAAAGGTAGCTAGTTTATCTTTATATTCTAAAAAAAAAACCAACTACCTAACTCTATATTAAAGTACTATTGTCTATAGTATACTACCTAGAAATGGATAGTTAAACAGAATATATAAATGCTATAATAAAATAGTATATTTAGATATATATGTTATATTTATAGGACGACTAGATAAACTGGGTTATAGTTACCAAGTTTACTATAAATAATTCCGTCTTAGGAACTATAAAGGTCTCCCCATTCTTAGCTAACTACAGCTAGTATCTATAAATGGGGTTTAAACCCTTTAGTAATGTTCCTTGCCCCGCTTATTATGCCTTATAAATTATAGAAGTAAATAGGTTTATAAAAAAGATGGAGAAACTATAATAGTTCCTTTAGTTCTCTTAGCATTATAGTACCTTTTTATCCTTATCTATGCTAGTCTAGCTATTTCCTTAAGGTAACTATATAGATTTATTAAGTTCTCCATTTTTTCTTTAGCTGTGCTACTTATCTTCTTTCCTTAACGTAGTAATAGTGATATTCTTGGCTTATATCCGTAATTTGCCTTAAATAGCAATATGCCTATCCCTTTTTATAGTGTTATATTATATATAAACTATATAACTAGTAATAACAATACCAAAATTATTCTATACGTAATTAATATAATGCCTTAAATACTATTCTAATATTTGGTTTAGTCTTTCTATTTAACCGTCTATCTATAGGTAATATACTATTAATATTACTATTTAAACCCATTATTCCGCTAAAAATACTTCCTGAAATACTGCTATAAATCTTAGATCTCTATCTAATATAATCTTTATTAGTACTCTATATCTTATTAACGCTTCTTTAATATAGATTCTAGCTATATATTCCGCTAAGATTTCTTCTATATATACTATAAAGTAGCCCCACTTAGTTAACTTATCTACTATTATAAGAATTACATTATACTCTTATCCGGTAATAGAATCTTTTACCTTTAGCAACTTTATAATAAAGTCCTATAATATAACCTCCTATAGTCTTTCTAGTATTTTAATAGATTATAGCTCTCTATACGGCTTAGGCCTTATTAGTTTATTCCTTTAGCAATCTAAACACTTTTTTATAGTTTATCTTGCTAATCTCTAGATCCTAGTAATAATATACTCCTTTTAGAGTCTTAATACTAAGCCTATAGCTTTATTATATCCTTAAGTTATTCCCTTATAGAATTCCTTTATAAACTCTTTTACTGTTAACTTTAGGATATATATTACTTCTTTACTAACGTGGTACTTATATTCTAAGTCCTCTTTTTATACTTCTTAAATTCTTTATAACTATTTACTTTCTAGTATCTTATAGGTCTTTTCCTCTTTAGTTACTGCGATTTTAAGATAATTATACCTAATTAATCCGTTTTTATCTTTACGTAGTATTACTCCTAATAGCTTTTCTTTATTTTATAGTTCTGCCTTTTTACTAAGTATATCTACTCTTATGTTTTTAATACTCTTAATATATTAAATTTTAAAATAGTATTTTATAAGCATTTCTGCCCATCTAGTCTATTTTTAGTTAAGTTCTTTTATTATTAGGAACCTGTTATAGGATGGGGACAATAGCTATAGAGCGTATATATTTAAGGAGTCTACAAGACGTTGCGCAATTAATCATAAGGGTCGAGGGCATAAGGAGGTAATATACCCATGCATAGCTGACGTAAGCTGTATATAAGGTGTACGCGAGAGCACGGGGCTCTCCTATAGAGGCCCCTGCAATAGGGTTCCGTAACACTATCCCCCTTCCTATAAAGGTAGAGCTCCGGCAACGCTGTGGTTACTATATATATATAAAAGGAACACTTAAGGTATAGAGACGAAAAAATAAGGGGGTATTACTGGGGGCTTTAAACAACGTTATATAATAAGGCTTAGCACCTAAGAATCTAACTAATTAGATAACTTTAACCGCCGGTTAAAGTTCCTGGACATCTTATTAATATTCTGGTCACGTAATCACACTTTGCTATTATATAATGGCAATCTACAGTAATCTAATGGTAATTTGCCCTTATGTAGCAATATATAGCGGTTTAACTCTATAAGAGCTCCCATAGAGAATTAGGCATAAAATCTTTGCTTAGGCCTAGTTTCTATGGGTTCGTGTAGTAAAAGTTGCTAATTAGATCCTTTTCATTTTTAAAGTCTTCCTATAGTTGCCATTCTAGCTAATCTATGTTAAATCCTATATAGATAGCTCTATAGTAGAGCCGCCGTCCCCTACCTTTGCTAAAATATTTAGAGTTAATAATTCGTTTAACGGTCCACTCCTTATAGTTTTTATCTTCGTTCTTATCTCGGATTAGTACTAGTGGGGGTTTAGGTTATATCTATCCTAGTAAGAGGTTAGGCTAGTAAAGGTGTAGTAGCTATAGGTAAAATATAGGCTATATCCCACAGGTGGCTAGAGTAGGTAGAAGCTCTAGCTTATATATAGCTCCTCTATTAATAACTTGTTTAATTAAATAGGGGCCAAGGTTCTTATAATTAAGTAACTTTATAGGCCTCTGTATAGAGATGTTGTGTATATCTAGCTATACTAAGTTACTAACACGCATTTCTGGTGGTGGCGTTCTATAATAGTTGGTAAAGTAGGCCTGCTTTATTTAAGCCTAGGCCATTTCTTCCTTATAGTAGTTAAGTAGATTTTTTATATGGTCTATATGCTAGTCGGCAAGTAGTATCTTAAGGCGTTTTCTATATAGTAGTTTCTTTTTAATAGGTTCTAGTAGCTCTATGCTAGATTAGGGGTAGTAACCCTTATTCGCGAAGAATGGGGTAAGTCCTATAGTAGTTAAGACGTAATTATTTACTGTAAATTTGCCTAGTAGAAGGTAATCTACCCAGTTATTTTAACTATAGGCGACTACCTATTATAGGTACGCTTTTATACTAGCATTAGCGTTTTTTAGTTACCTAGTAATTTTATAGTAGAAGGATATAGATATCTTAACAGAGATACTAAGGCGTTAGTAGATTCGTCTCTATATATTAGAGTTAAACTATATACCTCAGTTAAATATAATTAAGTTAGGTAACCTATGTAATTAGTAGACTTCGTGTCACGGGGCGCGGAACAGTGGCTGCTGAACATATGTATTCGAGGAGTCTACAAGACGTTGCGCGATCGATCGTAAGGATCGAGGGCGTAGGAAGGTAATATACTACGCGTGGCTGACGTAAGCTGTACGCGAAGCGTACGCAAGGGCACGGGGTTCCGCTAGGGAGTCTCCTATAGAGGCTCCTACGGCGGCGTTCCGTGACACTACCCCCCCCTCTTATAGAGGCGGAGCTCCGGCGACGCTGTGGTTACTATGTACATATAAAAGGAACGCTTAAGGCATAGAGAAGGAAAAAAAATAACGCTGAAGGGGTTAGCGGTGTGGAGTTCTGCCAGCTCTAATTGTTAAATAGACCAATCAGGATTTTCTATCCCCGGGATAGAAAATCGCTATTAGCTTAGTGGAAGGCGGTAAGCTAAACTAATATTTTTATAGTCCGCAGCGATATTACGTGATAAGGCTTAGCACCCAAGAATTCAACCAATTAGACAACTTTAACTGGCGGTTAAAGTTCCTGGACATCTTAACGATTTTTTAGTTATGTAATAGCAATCTATAGCAATCTAATGGCAATTTGCCCTTATGTGGTAGTGTATAATAGTTAAACTCTATAAGGGCTCCCATAGAGGATTAGGCACGAAATCTCTGCTTAGGCCCGGTTTCTATGGGTTCGCGTAGTAAAAGTCGCTAATTAGGTCCTTTGCATTTTTAAAGTCTTCCCATAGTTGCTATTTTAGCTAATCTATGTTAAATCCTATATAGGTAGCTCTGTAGTAGAGCCGCCGTTCTCTGCCTTTGCCAAAGTATTTAGAGTTAATAATTTGTTTAACGGTCCACTCCTTATGGTTCTTATCTTCGTTCTCATCTCAGATTAGTACTAGTAGGGGTTTAGGTTATATCTGTCCCGGTAAGGGGTTAGGCTAATAAAGGTGTAGTAGCTATGGGTGAAATATAGACTATATCCTACGGGTGGCTAGGGTAGGCGGGAGCTCTAGCTTATATACGGCTCCCCTATTAATAACTCGTTTAATCTAATAGGGGCCGAGATTCTTATAATTAAGTGACTTTATAGGCCTCTACGTAGAGATATTGCGTGTATTTAGCTATACCTAGTTACTAACACGCATCTCCAGTGGTGGCGTTCTATAATGGTTAGCAAAGTAAGCCTGCTTTGCTTAAGCCCAGGCCATTTCTCCCCTATAGTAGTTAAGTAGATTTTTTATACGGTCTGTATACTGGTTAGTAAGTAGTATCTTAAGGCGTTTTCTATATAGCAGTTTCTTATTAATAGGTTCTAGTAGCTCTATGCCAGATTAGGGGTAATAACCCTTATTTATAAAGAACGGAGTAAGTCCTATAGTGGCTAAGATATAGTTATTAGCTGCAAACTTGCCTAGTAGGAGGTGATCTACCTAGTCGTCCTGGCTATAGGCAACGACCTATTATAAATACGCCTTTATACTAGCGTTGGCGTTTTCTGGCTATTCCGCAGTCTTGTGGTGGAAGGATATAGATATCTTAATAGAGATACTAAGACGTTAACAAATCCGTCTCTATAGGTTAGAGTTAAATTATATACCCTAGTTAGACGTAATGGAGTCGGGTATCCTATATAGTTGGTAAATTTTGTAAAGAAAAGCGTCTGCGACGTTGTTAATGGCTATACCTTTAGTTAGGACGTAGTAACGTTCCTTTATAAGTTGGCATATTATTATTAGAATGTTCTTATAGGTACAACTATGCCGTTTATAGGGTAGTAGGTTAGTAATAAAGTCTATAGCTATATCTGCCCACCGCCGTATAGGGATTAGTAGCGGGTGTAGTAGTCCTTAGTACTTAGTGCGAAAGGCCTTAGCGCGCTTATAGCCGTAGCAGGCGCTTATAAAGCGTTTAACTAAGTCTATTATCTTAGGCTAGAAGTAGTATTGGCTAAGGAGTTTATAAGTTCCTCCTCTACCTAGGTAACCGCTTAACTAGAGGTTATAGGCCATCTGGATTAGTTGCTGTTGTAGGTCTTCTAAATTAGGGATAAATAGACGGCCTTTATAGTAGAGTCTATTCTCCTTTACTTCTAAGGCTACTATATTAATTTAGCCTAAGTTTTGGAGGCTAGTAGGTGGCTTGCGGACGCCAGCAGTTTTCGCGGCAATAAATTGGTGTAATAATGGGTTAATAGAGATGTTATATATAGCAGCAATAAGCTTATTAATTTTAGGGGGCGGCTTTAAGTCCGTAGCGTGAAGCTAAGGTGTGGATAGTTCTGTTATAGATAGTATGCTAGGGGCCAGGTTTCTTACTTTTAGGATTATCTACTATTAGAACTAATTATAGGGGTTATCCTCTAACTAAGGAAGATCTTACGAGCGGCGTATTAGGCTATTAGGTTTTATGCCTTATACTTCTAGCCTATATACAATTTTAAAGTTAAACCTAGAGAGGAACTCATTCTAACGTGCTTAGCATTAGTTTAGTTACTTTATGGTTATAAAGTACTTAAGGTTGCAATAGTCCGTAAGGACTTTAGTTAGCTAGTTAGGTTCTGCTAAGAAGAGTTCTAGTTAGAATTCTTTAAACGCTTATATAATTACAAGGAGTTCTTTGTTATAGATCTTATAGTTACACTCTTATGGTATAAGCTTAGATAAGTAAAATGCGACTAGGTAGAGGAGACCATTATTACCTATCTAGAAGAGGACGCCTGCGTTAACATAGTCTAAGGAGTTGGTTTTAAGATAGAGTTATTATCCTGGTGTAAAGTAAGCTAGGATAGATGCTTTAGTAAAGGTATTTTTAAGGTCTTAGAACGCCTTCTTGCAGTTAGGCATCCAGGTAAAGCATAGGTACGTTTTTCTTCCTTTCACAGAAAGGCCCTTTGTTCGTATTATTGCTATAAGTAGTGCTACTACGCCTAAGAAGTTATATATAAATTTCTAATAGAAGTTGGCGAAACTAAGGAAGGCTTATACGTCCTTAATGCAGTTAGGGGTTTACTATTTGGTAATTATACGTACCTTCTTGGGGTCCATACGGATACCCTTAGTAGTAATAATTAGTCTAAGGTATTTTACTTCTATAACTAAGAATTTACACTTCTTTAAATTAATATAGAGTCCTGCTTCCCTAAGGCGCTATAGGACCTTTTAAACGTGCTTAGTATGCTTAAAAGGGTCGTTGCTATAAATAAGTATATCGTCCAGGTACGCTAAGCAGAAGTCATTAAGGTAGTCCCGTAAGGCGTTATTAATATAGCTTTAGAAGGTGCCTAGGCCGTTACATACGCTAAAGGGCATGACGGTATATTTAAATTAGCTAAAGTGCGATGCAAATGCGGTTTTCTATTTGTCACCTTCCTATATTTAGAGATAGTTAAAGGCGGCGATAATATCAAGCTTGGTATAGATTTTGGCTTAACTAAGCCACTTAAGGGTCTTATGTATAAGTGGTACTAGGTATCAGTTCTTAATTATAATAGCATTAAGTCCTCTATAGTTAACGTAGAATTAGATACCTCCTTCTAGCTTCTTAGTAAGAAGGATAGGGGCGGCTGCTAGTAATATACTAGGACGAATAAATCCTTTATTAAGGTGCTCGTTAATATACTTTTTTACAACTAGAAGTTCGTCTTTTAACATTAGGTAGGGTCTCTTATAAAGTAGCATTTTTCCTTATTCAATGTTAATGGCATGGTTATTAGGTTAATATAGGGGGAGTATATCTGCGCCCTTTTATAAGCATATGTTGATAAAGTTATGGTACCTTTTAGGGAGGAGCTTGCGGAGTTCCTTATTAGTAAGTCCCTTTTTAAGCTTTATAAACTTCTTAAAGTCTAAGGTTAAGAGTTTATTAAGTTTTATAGGCGTGTTATTCTCTAGGAGGTCCACCAGATCTATCCTATTACTATAGAGGACGTAATCCTATTCTTTATTAAGTTTATATAGCTATAAGCGGGAGGCTGCTATAACAACCTAGCTCTTCCTTTATGCTATGCGATAGAAGGCTACAGCACTAACGTGGTAATAGTTGGTCGTAGGTGGTGTAATTAGAGGTTCTTTGGGTTAATATCCTAGGGAGTAGGTAGAGGTGGCTAGGCTATACCCTAGGCAGGTCTCTCTATAGTAGTTAGAGTTAAAGGTCACCTCTCTTTTCTTCTAGTTAATAATAGGGTTATGCTGCTCGAGCTAGTTCATTTTAAGGATAATAGGGTAATTGGCAAGTGGTATAACGTAGGCCTAGAGCTCTTTTTAGTGTCCGTTTATATCTAGGTAGAGTTACGCTATATAAGTACTCTTTTATACAGTATAACTACTATTAGCGAGTTATAGGGCGCGGGCTTTAGTAAGGGGTAAGGTTAGTAGGTTATATTTACGCATAAATTAGGTATCTATAAATTTATTAATAGCTCCACAGTTAATTATAGAACGGTTTTTATATTATTTTTTAGTGGTCTTAGAATTCTCGTACCTGCCTATTAATAGATTCTTGTTCTTTTGACTAAGCCCTTAACACTACTAAATATACTATAGTTCAGTACGGGATTTTCTAGAAAGAAGGAGCTCTTGCTGCACCCAGCCCAAAAGACCAAACCAACCAAAAGAACCCTAAAAAACACCCTAACAATCCCCTGAGATGCATGCATCACAGGGGAGGCACAGGTGGTACGACGGTGGTACACAGTTGTGCGCAACCGCCAGACCCACACCAAACAATGGCTCTCCACATTAATATCAAGGACGGGTGAATACCATACTAGAAAGCGGAAACACCCCTATTAAAAAGGCATCTAACAAAATATAAAGCCTATTAGACGCGTCTAGTATCCAAAACTATAGGGGAGCAACTATTAGCCATTACAAACTAATGCAGCTAGTAGAATGGCTCCGCCAGTCCAGCGAACCTTAGGCGCCCCTCTAGCAAACCCTTAATTAAATCCTCCAACGGCTAAACAAAATTAAAGATAAATAAAACCCCCCCCCACAGGTAAACCGTACCTGGGCCGCCGTAGCTGCGTACCTATAGCACAGGGAACCTACCCCCCTAAAGATAATAACCGGGCATATAATCACAATACAACTAAATATAGAAAAGGCAGAGGAACTTAGGGGACAATTAGAGACAGAAGTTTTTATAAAGGTACGCAAGGAGGTCTACAACGCTGTTACAGTCTGACACCTTAGGAGCGGAGACATTAGAGTCACCCTAAAGGACCAATAGGCAAAGGAACGGGCCATAAGGGTAGGTAACAGGCTAGGAGAACATATTGGCATAAAAGTGCTTTATAAAGACCACCTAGTTAAAGTCCTAGCGGTTCCTATAAGCCTTAGGGTAGAAAGGGGACGCCAGGCGGATAATACAGTAACTATATAGAAGATAGTAAAACAAACGGAACGCCTTCTACTAGGACTCGCAATTACCCAGATCTAATGGCTTTAACAGGAAAACACAAACTAAGCATATAACAAGAACAATAAGAGGATACAAAGGGCGCCAAAGACTTACTAGGGAGACGATAGACGAACACATAGCTCCCTTATCATCAGCGTATATACACCAGGAATGCAAAAACTCCTTATCTAAAAAAGAATAATTATAAATGGCCTTATATACAACACAAGGCTCTATAACCACAGACTACGCCTGGAACGATATTATTGCTATATATAATAGGGACACACCTAATCCACATACGCAGCACAGGTGTGCTGCGGCCACTATATAGGCCCCCACAATACAAGATAATGTACAAATTAAGACCAAACAAAATGCGCAAACTGTCACCAAAGCACACACAAGGCATGGGAGAGAGAAGACTACATTAAATATAAAAGACGGAAGGAAAGGGCTTAATAGCTATAGGAATAACTACACGCTAGGTTATATAAATGGAAACAACAGGTAATAAGCTAGGGGGACACAGGTATCTTCCTAGCGTTTCCTACCTTTAACACTAGGGGGCTAAGCCAGCCATCCCAAGCCTTAGCGGGCCAAAAGCGACGCCGCGTAACATCACCAGACCAAACAGGGACATAAGGGACATAAGGGAGAGAACGCCCAGTAGGAAGACCCCTATGGACGGCTATAGCAAGTTTAAGGCCAGGATAATTAAGAATTAGATTTAACACGGCAAACATAACATACGCAGCTGGCTTATAAGGGGCATATAGCCAACCAGTAAGAACGGGGGAAGAACTAGAGGCAATAATAAACTTAGATTTAAAAAGGCTAGTAGGAACATAAGACATAGGGATAGAAAGCTCTACACAAAATAAGTAGTGGCCAGGGAGTAAATACAGGAGAAGGAAGTTCTAAACATTTTAAAAAAAGTGGAAACGGAAAAAGTAAGAAGCAAAGGAGAGGCAAAGGACCCCCACTAGGGGTCCGCCACTTAACTATTATATAGTATAACTACGGCAATACAAACCACCGTCTAGCAAGGCCCCTACTAGACAGTCTAGACCTAAAGAAACACTATATTCTTGCCATATAAGAGCCGTATTATAATACCTACATATAATCAATATACTGCCCCTAAGGATTCTAGCTCCTATATAAACCAAAAGCAGCCACGCGCGTGTGCTTTATAATTAGCAAAAATATCAGCCTTGCCTTATAGTTATAGCAGGCAGTTAACCTAGATATTATAGTTATAACCATCCAGATATACAGGGGACTAGTACAAATTATTAATATCTATAACCCTAGGGTCGAAGGGGTAGCATAAACAGAGAATATTATATCTATAATAAGCTTGCTAGAAACTGAACATATAGAGTCCATTCTACTAGAAGACATAAACCTCCACTACCTATAGTAGGGGGGTATCCATATTGCTGCTAATTAACAGGCAGAGTGCCTACTAAGAGCTATAGATAATGGGGGCCTTAAGCTAGCTACCCCCCTAGGTATAATTACATGGCAACAGGGCACTACTAAAAGTACAATTAACCTTACAATTATAGACGAAAACCTATACCAGAGACTCAAAAGGTGCTCCCCTAAAGAAGAATAGGCACTTACCTTAAACCATATCCCTATCTAGATACAACTAGATCTGGACATTAAGGCGCAACCAAATAGCAAAAGATACGCAATAAGGAAGCTTAACATAGATAGCTTCCTTAATACAATTAAACAACAACTCTAAGACCTAAAAGAAATCCACCTAATACCAAACAAGCGAGGCTTATTAGCTACCCCTGAGGAAATTAACCAAAGACTAAAAAGGATCCAGGCAGCAATTAAAAGCGGGCTAGAAGAGCACTGCCCAGTCTTAAAACCGGGCCCCTATACGCGACACGTATGGTCCGCACAGTACACGGCCCTTATAGCCGGCCAACGATAAGCAAGGAGGAAATATATAAGTAGCCATAATTCTAAAGACAAGAGACAATATAAAGACATAAGAAACTAGCTAAAGAATACCCTAAGAAAAAAAGCAAGGAATAACTAGAGATAGTTTATAAATAAACACACTACTAACCTAAGTCTCCCCTATAACAAGGGCCTATGGACTATGGCAAAATAGGTAAAGAAAAAGGCAGGACGCCTAGTAGAAGATCTATACCTACCACCCCTACAAAGAGCAGGCGAACCATAGGCCACAAGCAACAATAATAAAAAGGCAAAAATCCTTACAAAAAGATTTTTCCCCTAACCGGCTCCAGCAGACCTTAGCAATATTACCGGTAAAACACTAGTAACTCGCCTAAGGGTTAATAGCGACATAACAACTAAAGAAATAGCTAAAACTATTAGCCACCTCTTAAACAATATAGCACTAGGACTAAATAGGATCCCAAACAAAGCCCTAAAGACTTATAGACCGCTTATAGCACTTTAGCTTGCAGTCGTAGCCAAAGCATGCTTTAAAATAGGCTACTACCTATAACTCAGAAGATCCATAACGACGGTCGTCCTATAAAAAGAAGGTAAAGTAGACTATTTAATTCCAGGAAGCTACCGCCCTATTGCCTTAGAAAAGGTTATAGCGGACCATATAGCAGACACGGTAGAGGAACATACCCTACTACCACAAAGCCAAATAGGGGCAAGAAAGAATCGCTTAATACTATTAGCACTTACACTACTCGCTGCTACTATTAAAACTGCATGGGCTATGCGAAAGGACTTTATAGTATTAATACTTAGCCTAGATATTAGCGGCGCCTATAACAATATACCCTATAAGCGTCTCCTATATATCCTTAGGGCAAAGGGCTTCCTAGAATAGATTATCCAATTTATTTAAGGATTTACAGGCCAGAAAGAAACATTATTAGTCTTTAGCAGATACCAGAGCCCCCCTATTACAGTTATAATAGGAATACTATAAGAATTACCTCTTTCGCCTATACTCTTCCTCTTCTTTGTAAGCAACCTGCTTAACACCTTTAAGGAAGGGGCAACCTAGGGGATAGGCTTTGTTAATAATATAAACCTAATTATATACGGGCCAATAGCCGTAGAGAACTATAGGACACTAGAGAAAGCCCATAACACCTATATAAAATAGGCAAGATAATATAGAGTCCAATTCTTACCAGAGAAATACCAGCTAATCTATTTTATAAGAAAACGCAACCAATCTATAGATCTTTAGCATATAATCCATATTTAAGGCTTTAGGGGTCAACCGGTTCAAGGCCTAAGGGTATTAGAAGTGTGGATAGATAGCAAGCTCTAGTAGAGCGCATATACGGCGCAAGCGGCCCGTAAGGGCTAAGCACAGTATATCGCCATGTCCAGGATCGTTAATTCTATATAGGGTCCATGCTTCCAGAGGTCACACCTACTATATACAGCAGTTGTCTGGCTGACCATAACGTATAGATCTAGTATTTGGGCCACGGGAGAAACTAAAAAAGGCCCCCCTAAATCACTCCTTAAACCACTCCAAAAGGTCTAAATAGCCTGCCTCTAGAGCATAACAGGTGGGTATAAGCGAACGGCCACAGCACTACTTAAGAAGGAAGCCAATATTCCCCCCCTATAACTATATATTAAAGCTGATGTAATGTAAAGGGTGTAAAAGGAACGTAACTTTAATATTATAAAGTATATCAAGACATGCCTAAACAAACTATAGAGGGACCCTAGGGTGCCCTATAGGAGAAGAAACCAACAACCCCAAAGTAGGGAAGATATATTAGGAAAACAGGTAGAGAAAGTAGAAGAAGAATAGTGCAGCGTTAAGGCCCAGGCCTATATAGAGGAGAAAGGGAGACGCGTAAAAGACCAGCAAAGATAATAGTAAGGGAGAGAAAGAAGCCAAAGTAAAGCATAAAAGAATACTAGAAAACCATCTACCGTAATATAATACTAGTTGGACTGTTGCTGGAGAGACGCATAGGAGTTAAATATATAGAGGTAGACTTAGGCAAGAGGAACCCAAGCCGTAGCATAGTTAATACTATAGGGGGTAAATACCTAAGGGCTCCAAGAGGGCCTAATAAAGGCAGAAAATATAATAGCAACACTCCTAAGGACAGAAGTAATAGGACTAAAAGATTAGCTTTACTGGGTAGGTGTCCCAGTAGGTAGCCTAAGGTGTAAATATAGCTGGCCAAAACAGACACCAAAATACGTAATACTATTATGCCCCTTACGCACCGGCCGAGAAGCAATGCTTTTAGCAGCTAGCACAGAAAACTATAATATACTACTCTTAATATAGAAAGGCCTTAAGGCGGCTACCCAGTGGCTTATTAGCCAAAATATGCTAGACCAGTTCCGGGTTGCAAGGGAAATAGTAATAAAAGGCAAAGGGGCGACTAATAGGCGCCCCCTAATAACTCTACAGAAGTAGAGTAAAGTTTGTAATACTAGCGCGTCCGTAAACTTATTACGGCAGCAGTGGTTCCCAAAAAGGTTAAAAAGTAAGGTAGTAGAGCACCACTAGTAACTCATAGGCGACTTATAAGCGAGTCCCAAAAAGGCGGGGAGATGGATCACGGGGTTTTCTCAAATAGAGTTTTCTCCCCACATATATATAAGGAGTAGTCCGCGTGGGCCCAATAGGGATCCAAATCGGACGTTAAGCAATGAATAATAATATTATTTTTTAGTAGTTGTTTCTATTATAGGTAAAACTATCTATTTCTATCCGTCCATTCTTACTAAGTTATTTATTAAGCAGGCCGATATATAGATCTCTCTATTATTAGGGTGTCCCAGCTCACAACTTAGGGCTAGGACTAAGCATTTCCCGCTGCTTCCGCTACTGCTGCTTCTTTATCTTGTATGGTAACGGTACATAGCGAGGTATTTGGTATTTAAGGTATAAAGTTAGGTATTAGGCAGCAATTACCAAACCTAGCTATTAGGCAGTTTAGGTTTTCGCGATAATAGCCTTCTTAACGGCATCTATAGCAGCGCCCTAGCTTCTAAAGTAGCTTACGCTCTCCGTCTAGGAGTTTACGTAGGAAGGTTAGTATAGAGAGGTTAATATTAGCTCCGGTAATAGTATTAGTAGTAGGCGTTAATAACCTAGTATATATAGGTATAGTTGGCCCGGAGGGCTTTTATATAGGAGCCTTTGGGCAAGGGTTAGCAGTAGAGATCTAATTTAGCTGTCATTTAATCTTCTATAGGGCTGCCACTATACTATAAACGTTATTATAATTATAACTAGCGGCAGCGTAACTAAGACGATAGGTGACCTTTTTAAGGAGGTCTTCCTGGTCTTCAGTGTCATCTTAGAAGAGAACTCTAGTGTATTTCTAGAACTTGATATAGAACTCGTTAAATAACTTAGTAGGACTTATCTTTAGGGCGCGTAGTTTAGCTTAACTGGTGGCCACTAGGTCGTAGTTGCAATATATTAGGTTAAAATCGTTAAGGACCTTATAGTAGGACTGCCACTTCTAGGGGCTATTGGTCTCCTATTAGGCGAAGAGTCTGTTAAATAGGGTACCCTTTATGCGCCTAATAATGTAACTAATCTTAGTATCCTCCCTAGGAAAAAGGTAGGCGCTCTAGGTTAGTTTCTCGCGGATTTGCATCTTCTAGTGGCTGTATTCCTTGCGGTCTCCCTAGAAGATTAGGGGATTAGGGTATTATATATTAGACCCCGCAATTATGGCTTAAGTTCGGTCACTGTTATAGGGGTTGTCCCTATTAGGTAAAGCTACTTAACGCTAACTTTTAGCCAAGCGTTAGGTGGGTAAGGTTGCCGGAGGCGTAGAGACTTAGGTAGTATAGTGTATAGTAGGGAGGTACTTAGTATTATTACAGATGTGCTTATTAAGTTAAGACTGTAGGTATTTAATTGTGCCCTCCTTCTTAGTAACCTAGGCAATAAGTATAATCTTAGCTTTCTTTAATTGTTAAACGTTGCGCTTAGATATATAGAGGTCATCTTTAGTCTTTTAGCGTGTGTTATTAGCAAGTACCTTACTAGCTTATAAGTCTTAGATAATATTATAATCTTAGGCAGCACGCAGTTCAGCTTATATAAGCTTTAGGTAGTAGTTCTATAGAAGGCGGTAGTATTTATCAGGTTCTTATACTACTATTTATACAAACATCTCGGCGTCTTATATTTTAATCTTAATAGGTAGCTGCCCTTCTGGTTACTTTTCTGTGGCTGTGTAATTAATAAAGGATGAGATGTTGCCGGTGTCTATCTTGTTAAGGTTGTCGCTGTAGCCACCTATGCTAATAGGGGTGTACCTATCCTGCTAGGCTAGTTAACTCTTATTGTCTTTAAGGTGGTGCTAGGTGCTTGGGGGTACTCATGGTTATAACTCTTCTAAGCCGCTAGGCTTGCCCTTAGGGGTTAAGGCTAGGGTTAATAAATTAAATTCTCCTGGGATTAATTGGCGTTATAGGTTGGGTTAGGGTATTGGGTTACTCTTTGGGCTTAATATAGTAGCTAGTAAGGAATATTGTCTTACTATCATAGTGCGAAGGTTGCTTGTAGACACGCTGCTTCTAGCAGCGCCTGCAGTATCGTAGAGACGTAGAATTGGTCGTAGGCTAGGTGTCGGTGGTAAAAAGGGCGTAACGTAATGTCACGGGGCGCGGAACAGTGGCTGCTAAACGTATGTATTTGAGGAGTCTACAAGACGTTGCGCGATCGATCGTAAGGATCGAGGGCGTAGGAAGGTGATATACTACGCGTGGCTGACGTAAGCTGTACGCGAAGCGTACGCGAGGGCACGGGGTTCCGCTAGGGAGTCTCCTATGGAGGCTCCTGCGGCGGCGTTCCGTGACACTTCGCAAAGGAAGGCGTTAGTGATATTACTAACGGCTATGCCTTTGATTAGGATATAGTGGCGCTCTTGGCATATTATTATAAGGATATTGTTATAGGTACGGCCGTGTTATTTATAGAGTAGTAGGTTAATAATCAAATCTATAGCGATATCTGCCTATTATTATATAGGTACTAGTAGAGGGTGTAGTAGTCCTTGGTACTTTATATTAAAGGCCTTAGCGCGCTTATAGCTATGGCAGGCGCCTATAAAGCATTTAACTAAGTGTATTATTTTTGGCTAGAAGTAGTATCGGCTAAGGAGCTTATAGGTTCCTCCTTTGCCTAAATAGCCGCTTAATTAGAGGTTATAGGCCATTTAGATTAGTTGCCGTTATAAAATTTCTAAGTTAGGGATAAATAGGCGGCCTCTATAATAGAGCCTATTCTCTTTTACTTCTAGGGCTATTATATTAATCTAGCCTAAGCTTTAAAGGTTAATAGGCAGCATATAAGCGCCGGCGGTCTTTATAATAATAAGTTAATATAGTAATAGGTTAATAGTGGTGTTATATGCCGTAGTAATAAGTTTATTAATTTTAGGAAGTAACTTTAGTTCTGTAGTATAAAGCTAAGATATAGTTAGCTCTATTATAGGTAGCATGCCTAGGGCTAAGTTCTGTGCTTTTAGAATTGTCTGTTATTAGAACTAATGATAGGGGTTATCTTTAAACTAAGAATGGTCTTATAAGCAGCGTGTTAGGCTATTAGGCTTAGTACCTTATATTCCTAGCCTATATGTAATTTTAAAGTTAAAACTAGAGAGGAACTCATTCCAGCGTACTTAGCGTTAGTTTAGTTATTTTATAGTTATAAAGTACTTAAGGTTATAATGGTCTGTAAGAACTTTAGTTAGCTAGTTAGGTTCTGCTAAGGAGAGTTCTGGTTAGAATTCCTTAAACGCTTATATAATTATAAGAAGTTCCTTATTATAGATCTTATAGTTATATTCTTATAGTATAAGCTTAAATAAGTAGAATGCGACTAGGTAGAGGAGACTGTTATTACCTATCTAGGAAAGAATGCCTGCGTTAATATAGTCTAAGGAGTTAGTCTTAAGGTAGAGTTGTTGTCTTAATATAAAGTAAGCTAGGATAGGTGCTTTAGTAAAGGCATCTTTAAGGTCTAAAAACGCTTTCTTATATTTAGGCGTCTATATAAAACATAGATATGTTTTTCTTCCTTTTGCGGAAAGGCCCTTTATTTATATTATTACTATAAATAGTGCTATAATACCTAAGAAGTTATATATAAATTTTAAATAGAAGATAGTAAAACTAAGAAAGGCCTATACGTTCTTAATACAGTTAGGGGTTTGCTATTTAGTAATTATATATACTTTGTTAGGGTCTATATAGACACCTTTAGTAGTAATAATTAGTTTAAGGTATTTTACTTCTATAACTAAGAATTTACACTTCTTTAAATTAATATAAAGTCCTATATTCCTAAGGCGCTATAGGACCTTTTAAATATACTTAGTATGCTTAGAAGGGTTATTACTATAAATAAGTATATTATCTAGGTACGCAGAGCAGAAGTTATTAAAATAGTCCTATAAGGCGTTATTAATATAGCTTTAAAAGCTGCCTGGGCTGTTATATACACTAAAGGGTATAAGGATATATTTGGGTTGGCTAAAGCGCAATATAAATGCGGTTTTCTATTTATTACCTTCCTATATTTAAAGGCGGTTAAAGGCGGTAATAATATTAAGCTTAGTATAGATTTTAGCTTAGCTAAGCCGCTTAAAAGTCTTATATATAAGCGGTATAGAGTATTAGTTCTTAATTATAATAGCGTTAAGTCCTCTATAGCTAACATAGAATTAAATACCTCCTTTTAGCTTCTTAGTAAGGAGGATAGGGGTGGCTGTTAGGGATATGCTAGGATAAATAAACCCTTTGTTAAGGTGCTTATTAATATACTTTTTAATAACTAAAAGTTTATCTTTTAATATTAGATAGAGTCTCTTATAGGGTAGTATTTTTCCTTATTTAATATTAATGGTATAGTTATTAGATTAATGTAGGGGAAGTATATCTGCGCTCTTTTATAAGTATATATTAATAAAGTTATAGTACCTCTTAGGGAGGAGCTTATGGAGTTCCTTATTACTAAGTCCTTTTTTAAGCTTTACAAACTTCTTAAAGTCTAAAGGTAAAAGTCTGTAGAGTTCTATAGAGGCATTGTTTTCTAAGAGATTGACTATATATATCCTATTACTATAGAGGACGTAGTCCTATTCTTTATTAAGCTTATATAGTTATAATTAGGAGGCTATAGCAACAGTTTAGCTTTTCCTATATACTATGCGGTAGAAGGCCGCGGCACTTATATAGTAGCAGTTAGTTATAGGTGGGGTAATAAGGGGTTCCTTAGGTTAACATCCTAGGGAGTAGATAGAGGTGGCTAGGCTATACCCTAGGCAAGTCTCTCTACAGTATTTAGAGTTAAAGGTTACTTCTCTCTTTTTCTAGTTAATAGTAGGGTTATATTATTTAAGCTAGTTTATTCTAAGGATAATAGGGTAGTTAGTAAGTAGTATAATATAGGCCTAGAGTTCTTTCTGGTGCCTATTTATGTCTAAATAAAGTTATACTATATAGGTAATCTTCTATGCGGTATAACTACTATTAGTAAGTTATAGGGCGCGGGATTTAGTAAGGGGCAAGGTAGGTAGGTTATAAGTACGCATAAATTAAGTATTTATAAATTTATTAGTAGCTTTATAATTAATTATAGAACAGCTTTTATATTATTTTTTAGCAGTAATTCCTATTATAGGTAAAACTATCTATTTCTATCTATTTATCTTTACTAAGTTATCTATTAAGTAGGCCAATATATAGATCCCCTTATTATTAGTGTAATGGAACCTTGTAGTAGGAACTACGGTAGGTCCTATTATTGGGCTGGGTATATAGGTAAGAACAAATTAACAACATAATAACAACTAGTGGAGTAGTTGCCCAATAGATTAACTTTAATTATATTCTAAAATTTACTACAAGGAGAGAACTATCTACAGTAGGGACTAAGGTCCTTTAAATACACAACCATACTCCTAAGAAATCCTCTCTTATATGTAAGGTACGTGTTATACATATTATATATAGGCGTATACTGCGTATACTTTATACACTGTGTATAATATTATATGACTCGCTTACTATTCCTTATTATATAGTTCCACCAGATCCATCCTAAACTATACCTATATTAACTAACTAGCTTCCTACAACTTTTCCCTAAGTAGTTATAATATTATACTTAAAGCGTCCGTAATACTATCTCCCTCCTCTTTATCTTTGTTCTGAAAGATTCCTAATATCTCTAAGTTATTTACTAGAGGTATAATGTCCGTTTAATTAGTCTAGTTAATATTTTTACTTATTATACCTAAAGCTTCTTCTTCTTTATAAGCGCAATATTATGCTCATACTGTGGCTGCCATACTATCGCTTAGTAAGATAATGTCGTCTCTATATTCTTGTTGTGCGAAAGTAGGGTTAATATATGTTATAATAGCGAGTCCCTTATCTTAACAACCCTTGTCTTACTTAGAGTGCACTAAAGCAAATATTTAATCGTTCTGTAATATTCGCTCTATCTCTAACGCTAAGTATACGTGTTCTATAACTCTTAACAGTCTTTAAGTTCCCTAAGTAACTTATTATAGGGTCTTATGTTTAATCTACCGCTATAAAGCTTAAGTCTAAGTTGGCCGCTATACGCGCTAAACTCTACCGTTCTGCTAAAGAGACCGCTTAGGCCCTTAAGGCTTAACGTTGCATCTTTAAGTCTTAGTAGGTTGCGTTTACTCGGTTAACCCGTCTTAAGAAGGGTTATAAGAAGGTTCATTTTAAGAAGTGGAAACTAGTTTAATAGGGTCTTAACGAGTTAGGTAATAAAAGGACTAGCTTTTCTCCTATAAGGGAAACAACTCCAAGTAGCTTAGCAATTGCTTCTCTTATGTCCCCCTTAGGCGACTTATTTTTTAGCGATTCTTTTTTATTAATATTGCCTAACCTACTTTCTTTTAATACTTCTATACCTTTCCTATAGCGTTTTTTAGGTTGCTTAGTAGTTCCTAGGTAGTCTCACTATAGCCTATCCACTTTACTTTATACTACGTTTTGTTATCTACGTCCTTGTAACTAATAATCTTTAAAACTTGCTATTTATCTTCTTCTTGCCCTCTATACGTGTCTGCCTTATAGACTGGTAGCTTAATATCTCTATATGCTAGTTCTAACATCGTAATATATTATATAGGGTAGATCTTTATTTTGGCTAGTAGGTTTAACTTGTATATAACTAATAAAATTCTTTGCTTAACTTTAAAAGGTCCTAGTCTAATATAGTCTAACTTCTTGCTTAGTCGTTAACTCTTA
>Ga0307507_10003011_pt1 | contig 33770 bp, 10 predicted proteins | sample 7_EM_MG_FD_207223 | JGI IMG/M metagenome (GOLD analysis project Ga0307507, IMG submission 207223) | Populus trichocarpa ectomycorrhiza microbial communities from riparian zone in the Pacific Northwest, United States - 7_EM | ecosystem: Host-associated > Plants > Roots > Unclassified | place...
GCACGTGATATTCTAACTTAATAAGGAAGCATCTAACTTAATAAGGAAGCGTCCAAACCAAATAAGGTAGGGGGTGTATGCGTATCAATTGGGGGGTGTACGCGTATCATTTACTCGGGCCCCGTCGGGTTACTTACGTAATACACCTACGGTGTAGCCCGCACGTAGTGCGGGCCTATACCCTTAACGATAATTTGAAATCTATACACCTACTTTAAAGCTCTATATTTTAACTACAACGCTGTAGCCTTTAAATTATAACTAAGCTAAAGGATTCTAAATATTTGCAAAAATGTTTAAGAATTACTAAGCTGTGCTAAGAGCTGTGGAAATTGTCCAAAAAACCAAACCTTATGGACCTCTCTGTTACCTATAATCTGCCATACCAGCGGCTTTAAAGGGCCTACAACGGAGGCATAAATTAATGCACATGTCGCCAGCCTAATGGCAAGCTTAATACTGCCTAGGAGGCAGCCCTAAAGTAGTTTCTAGACTATATTAACAGTATTGGATTTGGTATACGCAAATCTATAGTGTGGGGCGCAACTAACGCCATCTTAGCCCAAAATTATACCCCTCTTTACGACGAAGAACTACCTATCATAGGCCTATATTGGCCGGCGTAATATCTTAAGTAATTAGTATATAATTATACAAAAGCGAAGCTGATTAAGACTGCCTGGAAAAAGGCTTAGGATCTAGGCTATATTCACAACTGGTTTAAAGGTCTTTGGGCCTACTATATAGAAAACAATATTAATCCAGATAATTTCTGGAACTTTAATAAATCTGGAGTACGCCTTGGTATTATAAGGAACTAGCTAGTTTAGATAGGAAGTAGGCGCGATATATATATGCCCTATTTAAATAGTAGGGAGCTAGTTACTTTGGTGGAGACTATACAATTAACCAGTAAAGTAATACCTCTAATGGTAATTATTTCTGGCCAGAATTTAATAGAGGATTGGTTTAACAACTTACCCCCTAGCTATCTATTAGCTCAATCAAAAACAGGCTATAGTAATAATAAATTAGCCCTTAATTTTATCCGTTACTTCTATAAAATAACAAAGGGCTTAATTTAAGGCAGAAATTATCTCCTTTTAATAGACGGCTACGGCTCTTATAATACCTTTGAGGTTATTACGTATATAAAGAAACACAATATCCACCTATATGCTTTGCCCCCTTATATAATGCACTTCCTCTAGCCCCTAGATGTTGGCTGTTTCTAGCCCCTTAAATACTACTATGGCTAGGCTCTTAATACATCAGCTTAATATACTGGAAAGGAATTTATAAGAACTAAGTTCCTAGCAGCTCTGGCCTAAATCCGTTATAGTATATTTACGCAGCGTACTATTATAGGGGCTTGGCAGAAGACTGGCATTATCCCTTTTAAACCAGAGGTTGTTCTTATGTACCTTTAGCAGCAGGAGCAAATTTAGGTTAAAGAGCCTTAAGATCTGTACCTAGATCTACGCCTCTTAGAAGGCCCTAAGACTCTATTAAGCAACAATAAATTAGAGGGTGGCTATTAAGTCCCTTAAGAAGTACGCGATTAGAACCGCTAGGCACGTAAATTAGCCTATACGCCACCTCTTTAACCAGGCCTAGATTGGTATACTCTAATAACTGTTTAAACGCTTAAGCGCCAATTAGATTAGTTACTATAAGAAGAGTTACCCTAGCCTATCTTCTAAGCGCTTAATAGCATGCTTAAGGGGGCTAGAATCTAGGCCTTTAGCGGGGCTATATTTAAATCGGAACTTTTAAAGACCTAGGCCGCTTAGAAGGCATATAATAGTTGTAAATTAGGCCGCTCTAAGGCTCTGTAGGCCGGTAGGCCAGTATATATTAAGAACGCTCAACGTATAAAGCAACAGCGTATTGGTGATAAAGGAGATACCAAGATACAGGCCTATCTATAGAAGTGTAAGCTTTAAGTTTAAAGAATAAAGACTAGAAAGGTAAAGAAACTAGGGCCTAATCTTAGATATCGAATTAAGGTCTAAAGTAACGTTGGATATGTCTATAAGGCACCCCTGGGTCCTATTAGGCCACTTATAGGTGTATTTAAAGGCCTCCAAGGGCCCCCTTGGCTGGCGCTTTAAATTCCACCTATCGCCAATCCTACTTCTTTACCTATGTTGAGGGTAAATAGACTTGCTTATTACATGCCAGAGGACCCCCTAGCCTATTAAGTAGGCTTTATAAAGAGGGTTATAGGCCTCTGAAATGCAGAGAGTAGAAAAAGGATAGCCCGGATTATGCGCTATGTACGTGCCTATAAGCCAAGAAAAGAGGACTTGTGTAAGAGTATATATATTAGGTCCCGCCGTGCTTGCGACAAGTTCGCAAGCACTCTCAGTCTTTTTGGCCGTATGGCGACGTGGAGGCGGGCCACGTTACAATTGTGCTTGCGAACTTACTAGAGCCAGCTGTAGGTCCGTTAACTGGTTTGGTTGGGTCGTGGGTTCGACTCATAACGGTTGCGCCTCGCTCTAGTACAGTCTAACGCGCATCCGTGCAATAAGGCGTCGGTGAAGATTCCGATCGCTTAAGTTACTGGGGACTAACTAATATAGTGATACTCTTGGCGTTTGATCCCTGTGGCCCAAACGGGCGCACAGAGGAATCCCTGCGAGCGCTCGAGGACGAGCGCCCTAGAGGAGAGGGCAATTGTAAGAGTATATATATTAGGTCCCGCCACGCTTGCGACAAGTTCGCAAGCACTCTCAGTCTTTTTGGCCGTATGGCGACGTGGAGGCGGGCCACGTTACAACTTGGAGGAATCAGATATTAAGGAGGATATTAATATTAGTGAGGAATTAGATAGCGAATTATAATCCATTACATTGGGGCGTAGTTATTTAATTGTAATACCAATTGTATATAATTAATCGTTGTGTATTATCGTTAAGGGTGTATTACGTAAGTAACCCGACGGGGCCCGAGTAGGGGGTGTATAATTATCGTTGACCTTAAAGAAAAAACTAGATTTCTAATAAAAGTAGGCCGTAAAACCGTGAACCACGTTATATATATTATAAATATTATAATATTAATATTAGATAAGTTATATTTTAATTTTTATAAAATTTTACTAAAAGGTTATATAGTTATAGGTAGAAATGGGTATATTTTGGTATATTTTAGTATATTTTAATAAGGAAAACTATATATAAGCCAGTCGCGTACATAAGCTAATACCTTATATTAACTCTCCTAAAATAGCTCTAAATTATATAAATAAGGGCTTATTTTATAGTTTTAAAGTAGAGCTATACTAGTGGGGCTATTAGGGGTATATTGTTTTAGTAAGGGGTAATGGAGTATATTGAAAAAAATCAATTAATACGATTCGATACGATACGATCTCGCGTATTGTATTAAATCGGATTATTTGGATTTTCCGCTACCCTAACGTTTCTCTATATAGACTTGCTATTAAATAAGTAAGCTAAGTCGGAAAGCCTTAGCTTGCTAGCTTGAACTTTTTACACCTAAAGCTGGCTTGCTTGGCTTAATAGGCCAAATAGTTAGCTTTCTTGGCTTGCTTAAAGGCTTGTTTAATTTTATATAGAAATTTTAGAGTAATATATAAAATTAAGCCTAAGCCACTAATTTAGCTAAAAAGCTCCTTCGTAGTCCCAATCTACAGTTATTATAATATAAGACTATGTAGAGATAGCATAATAAGGAAGTAAGCGTGGCTAAAAGCGTCTATTGTAAGGCTTGGTATAGTGAGAAGGAACGCTTTAATAGGAACGCTTTAGTAGGGAGGAAGATCTTGCTAGTAACTCTAACGGTTAGCTACTAGTTATACTAATCGCGGTAAACTTACTACCTTATCTACTAGATTTTTTAAAGCCCATTCTTAAATAGCTGCGATTATACTATAAGGCAGTAATAATATTAAGGCGAAGCTTTAAGCGACGCGACTTTAATAGATTATTATTAACGTACTTTATAAGCGAGTCGCGAATATAAGCGAGCCGTAAACCTCAAAACTCATCAAAATTCACACCTTAATATCTTAATAACCACTTAATAATAAATACTAATAATTTATATTTAAACTTTTATATATACTTTATGGCTTTTATTAAAGTTATATAGTAAATAGTTTAGTAGTTTTTAAAATATTAAAACTTGAGGGCTAAAATAAGGCTAAAATACTATATCTTACTATATTTTAAAAACTATTAACGTAGTTTACAGGCTTGCCGACCATATAAGCGAACTGATCACCTTAAAACTCACCAAAAAGTAGAAAATTCACACTTGAATATCTTAACAACCACTTAATAATAAATTCTAATAATTTAGATTTAGACCTTTATATATACTCTATAGCTTCTATTAAAGTTATATAGTAAATAGTTTAGTAGTTTTTAAGATATAGTGATTTGGCCTTATTTTAGCCCCTAAAATTTAATATCTTAAAAACTACTAAACTATTTATTATGCAACTTTAATAGAAGCTATAGAGTATATATAAAAGTCTAAATATAAATTATCATAATTTATTATTAAGTGGTTGTTAAGATATTAAAGTGTGAATTTTCTACTTTTTGGTAAGTTTTAAGGTAATTAGTTCACTTGTGTGGTCGGCGAGCCTATAAACTACGTTAAATAACTTACTATATAAATTTAATAGCAGCTATAGAGTATATATAAAAGTCTAAATTCAAATTATTAGAATTTATTATTAAGTGGTTGTCAAGATATTAAGGTACTGATTTTCTAATTTTTGGTAAGTTTTAAGATTCGCGGCTCGCTTGTATTCAACTCGCTTATTGTTAGAAACGAGGCATATTGCCATCACGTGTTAATGTGGCCCTAGCGTGGTAAGGAACCTTAAGTTCCTCACCCCTTTCCTTATTCTTATCAAAAAGAATTAATTAACAATTATTATACTATCTATAAACCATAGCTACGTGATATCCCCTTATGTAACCAACACTGATCAGTGGTTAACTTCACTATTATACTATAGAGCAGCTAGGTATTCCACCAAGAAGAGACAAGCCACTATACCAGTGCTACTCGTGCTAGAGAAAGCTATCTTTTAAAGTCAGAACTGGTCCTAAACCTTAAATAGAACTCTTCCACAAATCTAAAAATCTAAAAGGCTAGAACTAGTCCTAAGCCTTTCTAAGATTACGGATTCTTGCGTCCATCACACAGAATAACACGCTTTATAAGTCTTCGCGATTTAAGGCCAAAACTGGTCCTAAGCCCCATAACCGTAAATATATATTATAAACGCGTACTAAATAATAAACGCGTACTAAATAACAAATATACATTACAAACGCGTACCAAACAATAATCCCTACACCAATAACACTTCCCTTTCTCTAAAAACATGGCTACGCCTACTTTAAATAACTGGAAAGACTCCTTACCACTAGGGGTAGCTAAGCACGCGAAACTTATTAATAAAGATTAGAACAAATTCGCCTTTAATATAATAACTTATACTATAAAACAAGTTAATAGCTTTCTCCTACACCATATTATATTCTACTAAAATAGATGCTACGCCAATTTACAACTATGGGAGTATTTCAGGGAGGATTTTATAGGATAGACTACTAATACCTAGGCACTTGGCAACGTTAATATTATTTAGAATTTTCAAGACTTCCTCTATAGAAATAGGGTATACGTTGCTAAGAACGGTAACCCAATTACTAGTAATATTTAGGCCGTTATTACTAGTATAGAAGAACCAATATGGACGGAAGCTAAGATTATACGTTAACTATAAAAACCTAAAAACAACCCATATTCTTTAGAAGGCAACTTTAATTTATATTAAAACCCCTAGAATACTAACCCCCTACCTAGAGCTACTCTCCCACCTAGAGGTGCCCTCCTACTTAGAGTTACTCTGCCTCCACCTCCTCCACTCCAGCTAACCGGTAAGCCTTTACTATGAGAAGTCACAAATCTGATAAAGGTATATTTAGACAAAGAAAAGAAGTTTAGAGAAGAACTATATAACATACTTAGAGCAAAACTACAGGTCTTCTATAACTATTGCAATAAGGTCAGAATTTAACGCTACTAGTACCACCACGCTTTCTCCATTATATTAAAGGGACAGGTAGCGACATTCTATTACAACCATATTACGGGTAAAAACTATAGCTTTAATATAATACTTCAGCTCACTAGAGCTTACTTTAAGACCAATAAAAATCGCCAACTTTATATATCTAAATAGCGGGAGACTATATTCTAGAGAGTTATTGCTTCTAACCCAACAAAGACTTGTTTAGAGTGCCTTTAATTACTCTTTAATAAACTCTAGAAAATCCAACATGGCCTTACCAAAACTTACTAAAATAAGAACAGCCTAAGGGACCAGGTTATCTTAGCATACTATAGCATTCCTAAGTATAACTTAGCGCTATACAAACCTATAGATACGTTTAAAGGAGTATATACTAAGCTACGCTCCGCTATAGGTACTATAATGCGAACATAAGAATCTTAATAGTTCTATACTAAAAACCCTACCCAACTAAGTATTCCCGACCAATATAATCACAACTGGACTGATCAAACATATAGTAGCTATGGTAGGGAATACGGAAGAGGGTACAATTAATATTAACCATAAGGCAACCGTGGAGGTCCCAGTAGAGGTTTATTTCAAAGTAATTACCAAAAGAAGTGCTATGTTTATAAGAAGCCAAATTACTAGTTAACTAGACACTCCCTTAATAAGCAAAAAGAGGCATATAATAAGTTCCGTTAAAGTGTAAGAAATATTAAAAATTATAAGGTTACTACGGCCTACTTCTAAAGCTTCCTAGTTCAATATAAAGGCATAGAAGATCTTAAGGGTGAGGTTAATAAGGTCAAACAGCTCCTTATAGATATAGAAATTAAGAACTACTCCCCTAACCAATACTTTACTAAGTATGGTAAGGTAGATAGTACACAAACTGTTACTATTCTTAATAATCAATCTACGCTCCATTCTATTACAAAATTAGATATCTTTAACAAGCCAAAGGAGAGTTCCGCGTTTTCCTTTAATGATAGATACTCGGCGTACGTCTTCCATAATATTATGCCGGATATAGGAGCCGCAGGAGTATCTATAATAGGAGAACCTTAAGTTTAAGCTCTTTAGTAGCTTAATAGCTCTATTTAGATTAACCAATCAACGGCAGGCCAACATACGATTCGATTTAGTAAAGGTACTATAATCTCTCTTAGTACAATTAGGGTCCAAACCCCCTTAGGATATATTACTTTCCATATTATTCCTATAAACACTCCGTTTCTATTTTGCATTAAAGATATGGATAAGTTAGGCATTAGGCTTAACAACCTTAAGAATATACTTATTTAGGGAGACAATCGGGTGCCTATTATACGCAAGTAGGGTTACCCCTAGTTGCTCCTTTATTAACTAGAAAAGAGTATTGCTTAAAGCCACTTAACTAAGTCAGAATTACGCTAACTACACTATTATTTTAGCCACCCATCCGTTTATTAATTACTTAGGGTTCTTCAGCAAGTAGGCCATAAAGTTAGGTTAAGGTAATTAAGCATCTTATAAAGTACTACTATCACTACCAAATAAACCAGAAGTCCCCTAGCCAATTTAAGTTCACCCTTAAAGATAACTATAACTTCAACTTCTATATTATCGTTAACGTTATATATTTTAGCGGCAAGCCAGTACTTTAAGTTGTTGACTTCTTAACCTCCTTCCAAGCCGCACAATTCTTAAAGGATATGTTAGCTAGAAACGCATAGGATACCCTTTAATTATACTAGATTAATATCTACCTAAAACCCCTTAATTAAATCATCCACAATATAGAAAAGAACTTCTTATCTATAGAGTTTTAATAACAAATAAAGGCAATAGCAATTAAGGTTAAGGAAGTCCCTATTAAGGCACATAATAGTGTTAGAAAAGTAGAGCAATATTATACACTATTATACTGTGCATATAAGATTATATCTCTTTAGAACTAGAGGACGCTAGCGAAGAACTTACCTTGCAAATGGCTATTAAAGCTATTAACAATTCTGCTAGCCTAGATAGACTTATACCTATATTACTAGTCTTTAGCACCTACCCTTAAATAACTAACGATTCTCTACTATCTCCCTCCGTTGTGTAACAAGCTGAGGCTATTCGCAAGGCAATAAAGGAGGTATAATATCTCTACGCCACACGCCAAGTTAACGACGTACTAGGAATAAGAAATGGCCTAAACACCTTAACTACGCTTAATCTGCCACTCCAGTCTAAGGTACGCGTATAGCGTAAAAAGGGAGGATAGTCAGGCCCATATTAACTCATTACAATTAATGGCCAGACTTGCACTATTTAAATACCTTACAGACCCACTTAATTCCATTTAACTGTTATTAAGCCTTACTACAAAGATAACAGTTCCGAGCCTTTGTAGGATACCCTAGAAGATGCCCTAAAGAAGAACCACAATTAACGTGCTCCAGAAGGCGACTACGATCCCAATACAATATTAGTAGATGCGCCACAACCATAACGCAGTAGAGGTTGCCTAAAGGGATCACAAAATCACTAACATTTTATTAATTTTAAAGAGCAATTTATTACCACCATTAAAAATAGAGTTAAGTTATTAATGGCCTTTATAACAGTTAAGGAGAAGGATGACTTTAAACTCGCAAAACAGCTCTAAAAGGAAGGTTATATTATAACTCCAGGAGCTCCTTTCTAAGTATCTAATAAGTAGAAGATTGAGGGTCTTATTACAAGAGGAGTTTTTAAATTTAAGAAGTATAACCCTACCAAGTTTAATAGAGTTCGTATCTTTAAGTTAAGAATAGTTAATAAAATTAAGGGCAAAGCTACTAACGCCCTATTTAAAAAATTAAGGCTTGTTATCTAAGGCTATAATAATAATAGTAAGGAGGTAATTCTTATGTAGTCTCCCACAATTTAACAAGCTAGTTAGTAAGTTATTATTACGCTAGCTCCCTCCTTAATAAAGAATAGAATAGCAGTTTATTTATAAGATATCACTTAAGCCTATACCCAATTAGAGACGCACCTTTAGCGCTTAATATTAGCATACCTTCTAGAGCAAATTCGCCACCAGTATCCTAAAGATACGATTATGGTTATACTTAAGCCATTATATAGGATCGCAGAGGCAGGAACTTACTAGTAGGCTACCTACAGTAAGCACCATAAAGAGAAGCTTTTAATAACTACTTCTATATTCAATCCCTACTTTCTTATCACAACTACAGGAACTCCATTTAGAATCATTAGCATGCAAACTAATAATACAATTATCTTAGGAGACGACCAATTCTTAGCTCTTAAAGAAGACAAGCTAGTAAAGGCAAATCTTATAGCAAAGCCAAAGGAAAAGCTTAGTTCAATAACACTATTACTCTTTAATAGATACATTCTCTCCCTAAACAAGGATTCTATTACTCTGCGCTAGAAGGGTCAAGGCAAGAAGATCAACGTTATTAACGCTAATTCTCTAAAGCAAGGATACGTGGAGCAACGCACTTACGGAGCTTATATTGCTTCTATCTATTAACCCAAGGCTTTATTCAATTTCTTTATTACCGCCTAACACCAGGAACTAACTAAGGACGACATTCTTGCCCTAAATAAACGCCTTTCCTGGTAAATAAACTATCTCAACCGGGGCCTATACTACGTGCCTATTAATCTTCCCACCGCTAAGCTCTTTGTATTTGTTAATAGATCGTTCATAAATAACAAAGATTTTAGCTCCTAGCTAGGATATAAGATTATTATTATAAACAAGTTTACTAGAGAGAATAACTTTATAATCCATAGTAACCTTATTTATTAGAGCTTAACTAAGAGCAAGCGCGTTACCCAAAGTGTTTTAGCGTTAGAGATATATAAAATAGTTAGTAGAGTTAATATAGTAATTGCAATTGGAACTACCCTAAAGATAATTATAGATTAACTCAAACTTCCCGTTATCCCTATAATTATATACACCAACTTATATTCCCTCTACAAGTGTTTAGTTAAGCTTGGTACTACAAAAAAGAAGCGCCTTATAATCAATATTATAGCACTTTGGCAATCCTACGAGCATCAAAAACTCTTTAAGATTTAATAGATTAATGGCCAAGATAACCCAGCAGATGTAATAACAAAGGCGAACCCAAACAAGGCACTAGAGACGTTTATTAACATAAATACTCTGCGTGTACAAGTTAAAGGTTGGGTTAAAAGGGAGTAGGAGTATAACATTCTATAGACCCTAACTTAAACCAGCCAATCAGGATTTTCCATCCCCAGGATAGAAAATCGCTATTAGCTCGCTTACTACTAGCGCCTTAGCGGCCCACCCGTCTTTACATTATCCGCCAAATTCTGCCAACTGCCGCATTGTCACATATTGTCGCATATTGTTTGGTATTGTTATACACTATCTGGTATTGTCGCATCCTGTCTGTTTATATACATATAGATGGCAACCACAAAAAGAAGAGTTGCTAGTGTCAGGAACGAGGCATGTTGCCATTACGTGTTAATATAGCCCTAGCATAGTAAGGAACCTTAAATTCCTCACCCCTTTCCTCATTCCTATCAAAAAGAATCAATCAACAATTATCATACTATCTACGAACCGTAGCTACGTAATATCCCCTTGTGTAACCAATACTTATAAAGTACATTACTTATAGCCGGTATAGTTAATATATTTAGAGCTCTCTATACAAGCTTTGGCTAAGTTATTCGCAATTATCTAGTAGTAGCAGCAGTCTTTTAAGCTTTGTATTTGTTTAATGCGTTAATAGAACTTTAAGCTATATAGCTGGTATTAGTATAATATAATCATCTCTAGCCAACAACGCGTGCGCATATCTTGGTAGTAGATAAGCTAATAAAGTATTTAAAGACGGACTTAGTTGCTCTATATATTAAAGCTAAAGCTTCTTAAAGAATGCGTTACCTTTAATTAACTACTCTAGGTAATCTGCCAATATATTTTAGTAAAATAGCTTATTCTAAGGATATAGTAGAATAGCTACGTAGTAGATAGGCATATTATTAAGCTTCTTAAAATACTTTTATAGATTTACCTAGCTGCAATTAAGGTTAATTATATAGTAGTCCTTAATTGCGTCTTAATCTGGGTAATTATTTAGAGTTATATTAACTACGCGATCCTTCTTCTCTTTAAAAAGCCTAAGCAGCTAAGTAAGCATAGAAATAACCTCCTAAATTGCTCTATGCAGGCCTAACCTACCTTTGGCTTTAAGTATCTTTATAGCATTTTAAATTGGTAATAGGATCTTAATATAGTTATTAATAATACTCTAGTTGTAATTGTTTAAGGCGCCTACTACTATAATAGGTAGCAGTATAGAGATCTTTTTTGTCCGGTATATGGAGGAGCTACTTATATTTTATATTTATTAATTATATATTATATAATTAAATTAATTAGGTTATGGAGAACGATAGCTTATAAGAAGGCGTTATAATAGCCATTCCACCTAGTCTTAAATAACTTTGCTACTTTTAGTATTTTAAAATTAGGGCTTAGTAAGACCTCTTACTTAGCCTTTTAATAGTATTTAAATAGTTAATAAAGCTACGATATATTAATAGAATTAAGAATATTAATAAGGACGCTAAGGGTGCCTTCTTTTTACCATTTTTTGAGGAAATGTTCTTTATCCTATATAGCAGAAATTAGTAAGTAAGCAAGAAGATAATATTTACTTACTAACTTGCCAGTATATTCTCTTAATTATTCTTATACGTGTCTTTACTTTTTTATTGAATATAATTAACTAAGTAATAAGATTAAGTGTATAAGCCGCGCATTAAATACTCCATTTGTCTTTTCTAAAATTAAAGATAGTAGCTAGATAATTTAAGTAAGTGTCTAAACAAGGTTTCGCAATGCAGTTAATGCAATCACGTGAGCTAAGCGAGCTCAGGAAATCTACCAAATTCCACCTATAGAATAGGAGAAGAAAATAAGAAGAATTAAGCATCAATCGAAATCAGTTACTACCCCATACTATTGCAATAGCGATACGTATTACCGGAAGTGATACGAACACTAATTAGTGATTACAGATTAGGAGACGTATCATCTACGAAGAGAGACGAGCTTGATTAGTCCCTGCTTACAGGCCTCTACCGAACCCGTTTGCTAAGGAGCATTAGTTGACGTGTATTTGAAGAGTTAACCCCTATCCAGTATAGGCCCTTAATCCTTTATATATAGCCTTTAGGTGTTCAAGGAACCAACCCCTATCTAATAGGCCCTTGGTTCGCGTCTATTACATATTCTATACTACCCAGATTACGTCAAGGAGCATTAGTCAACATATACTTAAAAAGTCAACCCCTATCTAATAGGCCCTTGGTTTGCGTCCATTACGCATTTGTATTAATTCGCGTCCATTACGTATTTAGAACCCAAAAATCAAACTTAATAAGACAAAGAACCTTAGTTCACATCTATTACGCGTTTTAAAAAGGCGTTAGGTACTTAAGGAACTAACCCTTTTAATAGGCCCTTGGTTCGCGCCTATTACGCATTTAAACTACTATACGAAAGTTAAGGAATTCGCGTCCATTACGCATTTTAAAACACTATATAGATTATCTACCACTATAAGAACCACTATGGCAGATATTAGAACACAAGTTAGAGAAGGACAGAGGAGATGGAGTGAAGGGCTTAATGCATAGTCTAAAGATATCGACAAAGGAGAAATTAGTGAATTTATACAGTATAAGATTATGGAATATAGATTTTATAATATAATAGACGACGACCTATAGGAGCCTTACCGCAATAACTTTAGCACCTTTATACTAGAAACCTTTAAGAATTGCAACTAGATAACTGTTCGCAACCTCTAATACTTCCTTTAAGTTTATAAAGTATGGGTTAAGAAGGACAGACGTGTTACAGTCCTATAGTTACTCTTTAACACCCTACAAGAGGAAGACCCTATAGAATGGACTAAGCTTAAGATTAAAGAACATATAGCAACTGGAGGGAAATTTAACTTAGGATAAATTGCCTACCTTCTTAAAACTAACTTTGCTAGCACTACTATAATTAAAACCCCAATCTTAATCTTACTAACTATAAACCCTATCCTACTTATAATACCACCTACAAACCCTATCCTACCCACGATACTACCTACCGCTATACCTTAACCTACCCCTACCCTTACGCCTTAACCTACCCCCATACCGCCTCTACAACGGGAGTCTGATTATATTAACTTAACCCCGCTACTAGAACCCCCTAGGGGACAGAGTTAAACCTGGAGTTTTAGCAAGGAATTAGCAAACCTCGCGAAGATATACACGGAAGATAATAAGTATGGCGGAGAAGATAACAATTTTGACTTTAAACTTACCGTCTTCTATAACCTCTATAGCAGAGCTAATGTACCCTAAGAAGCTAAGGTTAAAGTCTACCCTATAATATTACGCGGCCTAGCACTTAACCACTACTATACCAACCTTAAGAACGTTACTCTAACCCTTTTATTTAACTAAATCTATGACGCCATACGCAATTACTTTAAGGGACCTAAATATAGACGCGGTATATTAGGGCGATGGAACTTAATAACTCTGAAGTCCGTTATAGGTAAGAACACTAGAAAATTAACCCTAGATTGCCTATAGTTGCTTATTAAAGAATTAAGACACCTTTAATATGGTTTTAACCTAGATTTGCGTACAGACAAGTTCCTCTATAATAAACTTATTAACGCTTGCCAAGAGCTGCCAGTATGTTAATACGCCTGCTTTAAACTCTCTAATAACCTAGCCGGTCTTATTAACGACCTATAATCCTTAATTACGATATTCCAAAAGTTGAATTACGAATACGGTTAAGCTACAGGCTACCAAGTAGGTAGAGAGAGGAGAAGACGTTAAGGTAGGAATAGAGAGTGTAAAGATGTAAGGCTAATCGCCAAGGCGCTAATAGTAAGCAAGCTAATAGCGATTTTCCATCCTGGGATGGAAAATCGTAATTAATCACTCCAGCTATCTAGTAAAACTCGGCAGAATTTAGCAGAATTTGGCAGAATTTAGTAGAATCTGGCGGAATTTAATGGAATTTGGCAGAACTTGGCGGGATTCGGCAGTGACGCGCTTAAGCACCATTAGAAAACTAAATGCCCCTAGTATTTAAACAAGGTTTCGCAATGCAGTTGATGCAATCACGTGAGCTAAGCGAGCTTAGGAAATCTACCAAATTCCAGGCTCACAGCTCGGCGTGGTCACGGAAAAGACTTGGCGTAGTTAGAAAGTTTAACGTAGTCAAAACTTACAAACCAGCTTCGTAACCACAATTAGCTTAAGACCACGCTAAGCCTACGCATATACAATGCACATACAATTTAAATAAAATAGAAAATATAAAGCCGTTTATCCTTAAATCATAAATATCCTAGTTTATGGCAGTGTATATACCGCGCATATGCGCTAAATAATAGCTATATAAGGTAATGGTAGTTAGTCATTAAAACATGGCCCATATACACGCGTAGCATATCCACAATAATAGTTACACCATAACTTCTTCTCCACAACATCACAGCGTATGCCATGAGTATGTATAGCACAACATAGGCATAGGTCTTACATATACTAACAGAAAGAATAAAGCAAATTTCTATTACCAATTTAACCATTACATACGCCGCATATACGCTTACCATAAGCAATCTAACAATCACAGACTTTAACAACCCGTAGGTAGCCTTTGCCGCCAACCCTTCTGCCTTTAGCCATTACCATAGTAAGTATATATAGAGCATATGCATACACCATACTTATAAAGCCTTATAGGTCCAATTCTAAATCCTAATCCCGGTTAGGTAACTTCTGGTTAGTTATAGGATTGCATATACATGGTATATACTTACAATAACTATAGCGCGCACTACAGCAGCTCTCGCTAGAGGAAGACGTAAGTGTATATAGAGCCGCATATCCGGTGCATATGCTAACTATATATAGCCCCAACCGTTTCAGTCCAAGACAACACAAGTATGTACGGCTCTATATACTACGTAGGCATATGCTAAATATATACCAGACCCACCCAACGCCACCTCCATGCTCTCCTTAGTTAACACTATAGTATATATTACTTATCTACACCCTATACGTAGCATATACTAAGCCAAAGTTTAGGTGTAATATTGTAGTTAACGGTACATAGATGTGCGGCTATGTCTTTACCGCTTAGCCAAGTATATGTTTTATATATACGCAGCGCCTATAGCTCTACTAATATGGCTGTAGTATCGCCGGCATGTCCGTAATAAGCACAGCGGTGCTTATATATACTACTACGTTATTATAGCAGCTCGGCATATACTTACCATATGCAGTAACCAACCCAACTACTAATAATATATCAGTTGGAGAGCTGGTCGCAGGCAAGAAGTATATACTATATATATATAGCGTATATATAAGGCTAATACATCATAGTTCCCTAAAGCTATTTATTCTCTCTAGTAGCTGGCGGGATATAAGATACCTATATAAGCCCGGGTATATCTATACCCATACATCGCATATACGTCGCTAATAGTGTCTATAGTTATGGCCCCTTAGGTTCCAGGATCTCAGAGTATACAAATGCCTATATACTCTTTGCGTATATCCACCCTATACCGCACATACGCTTAGCCTGAGCTAATTAAATACAGTGCCTAGGACTAGGGGTTTACCACCTAATTTAGTAGGCAATTCTATCGCGAGGTAAGAGCACTAGTGTCGCTTCTATATATACGCACTATACCCTAATATATATATCTATTTATCTATATACTTATTCCCTTTAAGTTTAATTTTAAACCCAAAGGCACTTATAGGCCTAAGGGTAGCGTATATAAGGAATAAGCACGGCTACCACTAGGGATACTGCCCAATTCCAAAACTAACGCTTAACTCTATATTCAGGAGACTAGGAAAGTTTAATTTGGCGTATCCCCTATATATACATCACCAAAACCACTACTTGGTTATATTGCTAGCTTATACGCGTATACCCTACACATATATAAACCCCTAATGTCTTCTACTAACCATAGGTCAACACACGCTTATGCTAGGCATATGCTAATACAAGGGAAACAGCGCGTCAGCCCTACTACTCCCTCCACCAGCTTAAAGCACAAGGTTAGTATTTTACCTACATATATTTAGCATACGCTAACTATATACGCAGCGCGGCCTAACCCCCCTAGATAACCGTAAGGAGTCCCCCTCGCCGTCTACACGCTGCCAGAGCGGTAGGTTTGCTTTGTATATATCCTATATATATACTACTAATATTTAGCACAGGAAGCAGAAAAACAATAGGCTGCCGCTATAGTAGTAGTAAGAGCTCTAGTAAGTTTAGTTTATTCTATTACATATATTATACTTATGCTCTATATAAGCCACTCCCACTATAGGTAAAACCTGCCGCTTGTCCCGCATTACTAGTTAAGTCCCAGTATATGCTAAGCCTACACACTGCATACGCAATATGCAATATATATAGTCGGAGTTTAGGCAGAGTTTGGTATATAAATAGGCTAGGTATATACCCAACATAGGGCGTGGGGCTATAGGCCCATATCAATTAATTCTTTATTTATGGTAATGGAACTCTATAACACTTACTCTATATATACCGTGCATATGCGCCCTATATGCTAATACTATGCTCCTACGCCCACTTTTTAAGCTCTACTAGCTCCTTCGCTTTATTATATACATCTTTAGCCTGTTTTAATTTATTAATTTATTGCTCTATATTTTCTACACGGAGTATATATGCCTCCTTCTCTATCTTCTCTATAGATAGGTTAGACCTATGCCTTTTACCCACAGTCCAGGGCGTTTAACTTTAAGATAGTAGGGGCAATATCTACGCTGCATATGCTGTAGATACGCGCGATATATCTAATACTAATGCAATATTATTATCTACTCTACTTATCTGCGACATAGTCTACCCACTAAATATAGTAGGTAATTCTACATTAGGTATATACTGTAGATTAGGCTTAGGGGTGTTAAATAGGTTTTAAGGATTCTAAGGAAGATTTAGTTTAGGATTTTTAGCTTATTGCTTAGCTACTTTCTACTATTTCTAGGCTGCTTAAGCTTAGTATCTACTTTGCATTTACAGCGTATATACATACTTCGTTTCTATAGCTGTACTGCTATCCACTTTGAGTTACTATAATTTCTCTATATATTATCTATTCCTGTCTCTTTATATAGCTCTTATAGGTCGAACATTTCTTATGTATAGAGTTTGAGCCTATACTAAAATGTTAGAATATGCGGTGCATATATAGAGCGTATATATTTACCGTAGTACTATAGCAAGCATGCATAAGTTTTAACCAGTAAAGTTATTATCTTAAAAGTAACTACTTTCACCAATTCTAGTATGCTTTTGTGCATATGCCCACCACTTATAAGGGACCTTTAACTTTTCCTTTACAAGCCTAGCTAGTATCTATGTTTTCTTCTTATTGTTTATCCAAGACATAAGCTCTGGATGTAGTATGCATATACTTTATATACGCTCCGTTAGTTTCTGCTCTATCTCCGCTTCCTATATCTGCTCTATAATATATCTTGCTTTATGGGTTGGAAAGCACTTCGTAAAGTTTTGTTTAATATATACTTAACAGAATACAAGCATATGCTAAAGGTGTTCATCCCATTCATAGAATAGGTTAATTGTATATAGGTAATCCCCAAAGCCTATATATTATTAGCATATGCTAGGTATATACACAGCGTATACTTATCACTAGCTTGTTTCTTACATATATTAACTATAGCCGTGCAAAGTCCGGTTCCATAAATATATGTAAATTGTATAGATAATCAGGTAGTATTACTTAAAACCTTAAATACTAGCTAAAACATCTTTATATATATAGCATGTGTTTCTAAGTTCAGAAATGCGTATACCCACACCTTAATTCCTATTATAGGTATTAGCCTGTGCATAGCATATACATAGCATAGGGCATGCATACATTTAGAATTCTTATCCTATCCCGCAATTAAGAATAAATTTGTTTTACCTTAAACCATTTTAAAGAATAGGTCCATTTCGATACATATTACATATTAGAATGCCTTAGCTTACGCATATATACAGCATATAATAAGGAAATGCTTGTTATTAAAGTTATAAATTACCTAAATCCATTGCTCTGTATTCTCTTTATATTGGTTAATAGAGAACTTGCGTAGCACACCTACTACGCTTAGGCTCTGTATATACTTGGCGTGTGTTTAACCTATACTTACCTATATATACCATCCCCTCTAGGAATTATAGCATCCTTTCCTTTTAAATTAGAGTAGTAATTTAATCCTTAATATTAAGACTACTATATACTGCACATAGTGTCTGCGCCCCATACTTCTTACATAGAGTATAATACTATAGAGATAGGATGAATTGACCTATACCATAGTAAGTAGTTTTATTTATATATACTATATATATACAGGGCATACGTGTAGTAAGGCTTAGAACTTCCACCTACCTTATTGCTTTAACTACATCATTAGCAAGGTCAATTAGTAGCTTTGTTGGGTATAGTAGATAATATATATAAGAATTCCGTGTAATAAGGCAAATGTAAGGATACCGTGCTATATTAATAGGAATATAGCAATCTAACCGTGTACCGCATATTCGGCTTACTACCCTACCTTAGCCTTGCGGATGGTCAAACCCTAATAGGCTTAGCATATGCGTAGCGTATATATAGTGTATACATTACCTACCACAATTTTTTTGCTTTAACGTTAAATATCTAATATAGGTATATTCTTTTTTAAGTTCCTAAACCCCATATTTAATAAGTAGACGTAGGTATTAAATATCTACCCTAGCAGTTATCAATAATAAAGGCCAAGCAGTATACCATAGTTTAGTATCACTACTGCTAGAACAACCAATAAACATTATCTATATATAATAAGCATATATTACACATACGCTGGCTATATGCGCACTCTATATTAAGAAAACATTATTAGTCTGCTTTCACTATATACACGTTCTTATGTACTAGGATAGGTACACTGCCGCTATAATTATAGAATACCGTTGTAGTAGCTACATATTATAAGTATTTACCTAATATATATAGATAATGCTTACTTCTCTATACTTTGCTTAAGCTTTTCATTAACCTCTACTGCTTAGTGTGGACAACTGCTATACTTTTAGAGGTTATTAATTGATTTAAGCTTAACCCTATTATATACAGGGCATATATAGAGGACATCCTTATAAGCGTGCTCGCAGTGTTTAATGCCACTATATTTAAACGCTTAATAAAATGCTTTTCTACTCTCCCAATTATTGTTTTCTCCAAGGAGTTATAGTTATGTAACTTTAGGGTTACTAGTTTTATAAAACAAAAATTAAATCTACTAAAGGCATAAGTACAGCATATACCTAGCATGTATATTGCATACCTTTAACATATACTGCTTAATAACCTCGCATACTATTTCTTTATCTGCATCTATAGATAGCAAAGGTGTTGCTTTATAGATAAAGTATGCAATTCCTTCTTTTCTAGTTGCTGGATATTCTAGTATTATAATATGGTCTATTACCTCTTAGACGATAACTTAGTGCTTACTATTAGAGCTAATAAGTGCTCTATAGTCTTAGAGTATGCTCTAGATATTCTCAGTATATATATAGCCTATGTATAGTGTTATACATAGTCTTACCTCAGAGAGACCCATATAAAATAGAAACCGCTGTTATATACTATCTTAACCTTTACCCTCCTCGCCCTCCCTACTCTTCTTATCTTCGATACTCTCTCTACTAATTATATTATCTTAAGAACTATCGTCTTTGTATTTGATGTTAGGTACGCTCTAGTATACCTACATATCCTTAGCATATGCCTAGTATATAATTGTGCATACTAACTTATAGACCGTTTAGCCACCCTACTATACTCTTATTCACTTCAGTATAGTTTTCACTTATTATTGGTATAGTAAGGCATATATAAATGCGGTTGTATATATATAGGTATAGATATATGTGTATATCTGTATCTATGTCTCTAGGTGTATACGGAGCATATGCTCTTAACATTTTGGTTTATGTGTTTGCTTAAGTCAAATATAGCTACCGATGCGCGTTCTATATGGGTAAAAGTGTAGTACCGCCGACCTTTTTCCGGGGGCTCCATTGGTAACCACGCTTAGCTTTCGCTGACCCCCATTAGTGACCACGTTCAACGTATCCGAGACCACGATCAGCTGCGACCCGCCAAATTCCACCTGTAGAATAGGAGAAGAAAATAAGAAGAATTAAGCATTAATTAAAATCAGTTACCACCCCATACTATTATAATAGCGATACGTATCACCGGAAGTGATATGAACAGTAAGTATTATTATTTACGGCGTTATTATTAATAAAATAGCTAAAGCTCTCTTTAGTGACTTTAAAATAAGCTAGAATATTACTAATTACTACGGCGTAGTTAGCTCTACTATAGTGGCAGAGTTACTCTAGTAAAGTAATTAAGTAATTAATAACTCTGCCCTTATAATTAAGAAATAAACGTAAACGCTAATAAGTAAGTGCTTACTGCTGTATGTAGTCTAGCTATTAAATAAGAAGTAAAGCTTTAAGTAGGCGTTTGCAAGTTTATTATATATAGCTAGTTAGTAGGCTTTATAGTCAGCTATTATATAGACGCGAATTAATCAATAGTTTTTCTAAGTACAGATCTTGGCGTTAGGATTTACGGCAGCTATTATACAATAAAAAGTAGGTATTTTAACCTCTTATAGAGGGTAATTATTTTCGGTTGTCTATTTAATTACTAATTGCTTAAGCGCTTTGCGTTAAATCCGTTAATAAACTTATTTATAAGTCTCTAAAAGATTATATGCCTATTATAAAGAAGTTCTAAAACCATTGCCTTGCGCTTCTTTATCTTAAATATAATCTTACTATGCTTATTATATCCATAGCCTGTTTTATTTTCTATAAGGTATTTTTTAAAAGTAGAAGTAGCTATGCTAATATTAAATCGGCCGCCTAGTATAGAGCGCTAATAATAATACGCGTACTTCTAATATATTTGGTTACTAATATAATATTAAAGCTAGGGTTCCTTTCTAAAGCTTTATATAGCTGCTAGTATACTTCAAATTAGTCCTAGTTAATTGTCAGTAGATATTCATTTCGTATATCACGTACGTAAAGCACGTGATCTACGCGACGCGCATATATATTATTAAGACGTGTAAATAGAACGAAAAGAATCCAACTACACACCGCACTGCATATATATTACGTCTATTGCACTATGTTAAAGCATACTAACACTAATTAGTGAGCGCGCACAGATTAGGAAAGACGCAGATAGCTTAGAAGACAATTATACTGTCTACCTTATAGCAGATTGGAAGATAGTTATACTTATCCACCTTTCGTATTAGCCTATTTCAGTTAAAAAGAAGAAGAGAAACCACCTAGGAGTACTTATCTAGTATCCACGACGACTTCTAGACATCTCGTTCTATCTATTTCAGAAGAATTACTACGCAAAACACCTTACCCTACTCAAACAACTCAAACCGCCCTCTTAACCGCCTCCTCAACCGCCTCCTTAACCGTTCCCCTACCTTTACCCTACAAACACCCTCACCTACCTAAATAATATATAAAATATAAGATATTAGGAACAGAGAAAGACTAGAAGGAAGAAGCAGCTAAATAGGAAGATAGAATTAATCTAACGGAAGTCACCAAGGACAAGCTGACTAACTACGTATAATGCAAGATATATGTATATACGGAGATATATAACCAGCTAGACTTAACACTCTAGGAATTATTCTAGGGAGATTTTAAGGACTTTACGGTTGATATCTTTACGCAAATCCACTTATACTGGCTTTAGAAACTACGCGATTATCTAAATACTAGAGGAGTATAGGTTAACACTAACTACAAACAAGGCAAATTACTCCCTTAATCCTTATATAATATAGCACAAGAAGAAAACTAAACAGAATGAACTAGAGAAGAGATAAACGCACTTAAGAAAAAGTTTAACACTAGCATTAAGTTAAGAAGTATCTAGTATTATAAGATACACGGAACTCTAGAAGAGTAACAAGCAAGACGTTTCTTAGTGCCTATACTTTCCACTATACCTTAATCTATAATTACCTCTACCTTTACACCATCTATTACGCCTTAACCTGTAATAATAATATAGTAACTCTATAAACAACCTACGGACAAGGAGAACCGCCCTATCACTATAACTAGCTATAGAAAGGAAATTATAAATGTAGCTAAGATATATACAGAGGAGTAGAAATACGGTGGCATAAATAAAAGCCTTAACTATAAATTAATAATATTTTATAATATTTGTAATTAAGTAGATGTACCCCAAGAAGCCTACCTTAAGGTATTCCCTACTATATTAAAAGGACTAGCTCTAGACCACTTCTATATAAACTAACTATCCCGCCTACTATTTGTTAAAGCTTATAAGCACCTTTGGAATTTCTTTAAAGAACTAGGATTTTAACGCAAGAACCTAGATAAGTAGAATACTATTACACTTATAATAGTAATAGTAGAAAATATAGATAAGTCTATAAGCAGATACCTCTAATTACTAATCTATAGACTTCGTTAACTATAGTATAGCCTTAGACCTACCTTATAAACTATAGACTTCCTTTACAACAAAATTGTTACTTCTTGCTAGGGAATACCAGTATATAGATATATAGTCTCTAACCTACCAGATAACCTTAGAGCCCTTATTAACAAACTCTAATTGTCTATTACAGCATACAAAAAAGAGTATGCGGAGAAGATATAAGCTTTCTTTATGGACTAACGATTCTATAAAAGAGACAATAACTACAACTATAATAACCGCAATAACCGTAGCAACCCCCCGTATAACCACAACCAACAGAAACCACATTACTTCGTATATAATAAGGAAGAATATTACTTATAGAAACACACTAAGGAGGAGCAAGAAGAGTCTAAGACCAAATTTAAAAATAAGTTTAAGGACCGCTTCTAGGAGCAAATAAAGCAATATATTATAGACTATAAAGGCAACAATAATGAGGACAATAATAAGAACGACGAGATTACTAACGCATTTAATACTCTGGTAATTAATATAGACCCCAATACTCTACTAAACGAGGACAACTAGGCCATAGTATACTATACTTTATACAGTAAGATCGAACTAGATAATGCGACCGCTATAGCTTTAGAACTGGCCAACAGAGCTTATAGCCACGCAGTCACAACCATTAATACTATAATAGATATATTTACTACTAACATAGACCTGTTTGCGTACAATACAACCTCACGCTACACCTTAATAAAGTTTATGGGTGTAATAATTAATACTAAAGCCTCTAAACATTCTATAGTAGGATATAGTTAGTTTCTTATACTTTAGAAGATTAATAAAGTATAGTTAAACAAGTCTATGAGAGGCACAGTTAGTGTATAGTTTAGAATAGGTTCTACATCCTCTATTAGTTCTATTAAGGTAGATACACTAATAGGTATAGTAGAGTTCCACGTTATTAAAGTTAATACCCATTTTCTGCTTTGCCTAGCAGATATAGACAACTTATAAGTGTACTTTAACAACCTAAAGAATGTCCTAATAACCCCCTTAAAGACCGTACCAATTATATGCCAATTCGGACACCCGTTTCTACTATAGTGTCACGGAGCGAGCACAAGCGGTAATAATATATAACGAAGTAAATATTATTAAGCTATGTACATGAACTACATAATAAAGTCAAGACGTTGCGTGAGGAAAGGAAAGTAGGAAATAGGGGAAAAAGGGTACATAATATTTGCTTGGTTGCTAGGTTAACGGGTACTATATTATATACAGGCAGGGTAGAGCTTAGGTGGCGGTTCTAGTAGAACTTGGTAGAATTCGGTAGTTAGAGGTCCTTAAAGTTGCCAATTAGCAACTCCAATAGTAGAGACGGCAGATTGTGGCGGAATACAGTAGATTGCTATTAGATTGCTATCTCGTGGTCAGTCTCCAGTTGTTTAGTTAGTAGAAACAGGTAGACGTGTATAAGGTGTTATAGGGGTATCCCATAACAGTACCCCCTCTTTAAACTCGAGCATCTGCAAGATGGGGCTGTGGTAGTTTTAGGTGGAGTTTATAAAAGTCTTCTACGGCTTGTGTAAGTCCTATAGAGTCGGCAGGTTCCTATAAGGGTTCAGTAAAACCTCTCTATTTTATAAGGTACATATATTTGCGTTTCCGTTTGTTATACTTAATGTCATTAACTCTTTTAACGAGGTACTTATCCTCACCATCCACTTTAACTAGTGGGGGAGGGTCTTGAATCTGTCCAGGCAGGGCGTCTAATATAGGGGCGGCAGGGCGGAGGACTGACGTATAGAATATAGGGTGGATTTTAACCGTATTAGGGAGCTTTAGTTAGTAGGCATAAGGAGAGACAACTTTTTCAACCTTATAAGGGCTAGCGTTCTTCCAATTAAGTTTCTTAGTAGGTTGTTTCGTATTTAAATTTTTTGCGTTTAGCTAGACAAAGTTACTAATTTGGTAAGTTAGTGCTAGAGTTCAGTTCTTATTTGCTGCGGCTTTATAGACAGACTGGGCCCATATTATTTTATTAGTAAGAAACTCCTGTAGTTCTTCTATCTTCTTTATAAATTCGTTTGCTTCTGCAACTTATAAGGCCTAATAAGCTGGATGAGGAATATTACTAAAGGGTTCAAAACCCATTCACGGGTGCTAGCCGTAATTAGCCAGGAACGGGGAGACCTTTATAGTTTCTAAGACGGAGTTATTTGTAGTAAACTCAGTAAATGCAAGCCAGTCCATCCAGTCATCCTATAGATACGACGTGTATATCCAAATATACTGTTCCATTATAGCATTTGCACGTTCCGTTTGACTATCCGTTTCTAGGTAATATGCCGTAGATAATAGTACTTTAATGTGGAGTTAGGTAGTCAGTTCTTTCTAAAACACTAAGACAAACTAGCGGCCTCTATTGGAGACAATTGTTTTGAGGAGTCTATAGAGTTTCTATACATAATCCAGGAATAGTTAGGCAACGGTAGGTACTAATATATTAGGGTAGGCGATCAAGTGTCTTATCTTAAATAGTCGGTCTATAACTACCATAATATTTGTGTAGCCTTTACTTTTAGGGAGATCAACAATGAAGTTAATTAAGATATCCTTCCATCTTCAGTCCGGAATAGGCAGTGGCTTTAGAAAGCCGTTATATATCTTATATAAAGCTTTAGCTTGTCGGTAGGTATAGCAGCTGGAGACATACCTTCGTGTCATATTATATATGTTTGGCCAGTAGTACTCCTATTAGAGTAGCTCTAGGGTTTTTCCTTAGCCTAAGTGGCCGGCTACTAGTAGGTTATATATATATTTAAGGAGCTTAAGCTTAAGTTTATTATAATTAGGGACAACTAGGCGGTTCTAGTAGTATAAGCGGTCTCCGCGAACTTCACATTTACTTAAAGAGATCTTTTTGGAGCGTCTAACGCTATCTTGAATTAGCTTAAGTGTCTCTTAGATAAACTTGTTATTTAGGTATTTGTTAATTATAATCTATTTAATTAATCGGTTAGTCATTTTAAGGATGTGTACTATAAGGTCTTTAGCTAGGGGATTAAATAATTTAGGACAAAGCAGGGTTTATTTGCAGTAGGCGCGCGCTTCTTCCTATACTGTTATATCTTATAAACGTCAAGTTAGGGTATTAGGTTTTTGACCTTAAACGCCTAGGCGGTATATAATTAAGAATTAGAAACAAGACAGATATTCTAACTAGCGGGCTTAATAATAACTTAGCTATTTTATGGTTATAAAGTATTGTAGATTCTTATAGTTGCTAAGGACCTTAATTGGAAATCCAGCGCCTTCTAGTTTAGGTCGCCATTGTTTGAAACATCTAATAATAGCTAATAATTCTTTATTGTAGATCTTGTAGTTACATTCGGCTGGACTTAGTTGTTTTAAGAAGTATACTATAGGGTATAGTACCCCTTCTTTATTATACTAAGACAGAATGCCTTTAGTAATGTAGTTAGATAAGTCAGCTTCTATAACACTCTTTTAGTTCAGGTCAAAGTGTTAAAGTATAGGTGCGGTAGTAAATATAACTTTTAGATAGGTAAAGGCCTTCTTATATTCCTTATCAAAGATAAAGGCTTTATCCTTTTAGGTTAGAGCTATAAGAGGTAAAACTAGGGCGGAGAAGTTATTAATAAACTGTTAATAGAATTAGCAAATCCTATAAAGGCTCTTACGTCCTTAACGTTCTTGGGTTCTTGCCAGTTTATAATTACTTTGATTTTCTTTGGGTCTATTTATATACCGTTTATAGAGATAATAAGTCTAAGGTATAGAACTTCTATTTTATAGAACTTATATTTATCTATATCTAATTATAGTCTAGCTCCATATAGGGCTTCTAAGACAAGGTCAACGTGTTTCTTATATTTAGCTAGGTTATTGCTATATACTAGGATGTCGTTAATATAAGCAGTATAGAAAATGTCCAGGTAAGGTTATAAGGTATTATTTACAAAGTATTAGAATAAACTTGGGGCATTTGTGAGGCCAAATAGCGTCACTAAGTATTTAAATAGTCCGTATCTAGTATGGAATGCTATAAGCCATTTATCTCCTTTTGCGATATGGAGGCGGTTAAATATATAGATAAGGTCGAGTTTCGTATAGTAGCAAGCCTTACTTAATTGGTTTAGTGTCTCTTAAATTAATGGGAGCGGGTACCAATTCTTAATGGTAATAGTGTTAAGAGCTTAGTAGTCTATATAGAAGCGCAGACCGCCGCTAGGTTTCTTAATAAAGATTATAGGTGCAGCTATAGGTGAAGAGCTTACCCTAATAAACCCTTTACTTAAGTATTCGTCTAAGTACTTCCGTAACACTTGGAGTTCATTTTAGGACATTCTATATAAGGGTCTAAATTTTGGTTGTTTTTCTTCTTCGAGTACGATCTTATGGTTATATGGTTGGTGCTCTGCTAACTTATCAGCTTCCTTTTATGAAAATACTTCCAGATGCTTATAATGGCATACTGGTACTTTTATAGCAGGGTTAGTATGCTTCTTTAGTACTAGGGCCTTTTTAATATTGGCTATTATAACGGTAAAGATCGTATATTTAGGTTTCCTGGTAAGTTGTGCTAATAGGGTAGCTCCAATTATATAGATATCTGTAGAAAGGGGGGTAAGTTGCTAGCTAGTAACTTCCTTTTAATTATCTACTGTTTCTTGTTTAACTTTAGGTTTAGTGTTAGGTATAGAGTTAATATTAAATTTAGGTTTAGATTCTTTAAGTATTCTTTTTATAGTAGAATACTAGTTCTTCTAGTACTTTTGTATGTTAAGCTTAAGTTTAGGCTTCTGCTTAGTTTGGGGTAGTATAGTAGTTAGGGTCGGTTTATATAGTTTAATATTATTTTTGGGTTCTTAGTAGAATTAAGTGGACTTTTTAGGTGCGGGGTGGATGTTAGTAGAAATTTTAAACTAATAGATCCTAGTAGATTTTTTAGATTTTGGTTTAGGGTCTAAGTAGTAAGTTATAAGGCACTTCTGCTTGTAATAGGAGGCGGTAAATAGAAGCTTAAGGTTGTCCCAATTAATAGTTACCTTATGTAGCTTTATCTAAGGTTGTTTAAGTATTACCAAGTAACCTAGGGTGGTAACAAAAAGCCTAATCAGTTCTTTGTAGTTTAGATATTAGAGTCTTAGGAATACTACGTGGGTAATATAGCCTAAGATAGTGCGTTTGCCATTAAATCCAAATATGTTAATATACCGGTTAAAGGGGGTTAGGGTAAAACTATTATTTTATACAAAGATCTTATTAATAAATCCTATGCTACTGGCTCCTGTGTTAATTAGGACTTAAGCATTAGCCTATTAATTATTCTACTAAAGACGACAGTTAATAGTTATGCTGCAATCCTAAGAGTTAGAATTTGTAATATCTAGAGCATTTAACGAGATCCTAAGGCAGCACTGTTTTGGAGAGCAACTTAGCTCTAGGACCTTCCTTTTAGAGGCAACTAGGGTAGGGTTCCTATAGAACATTAGCTATAACTTCGTCCTTATAAGTGGTGCTTACTAGATATGGGGCTGGAGCTATGTAAAGATTAGGGACGGTGACTAGAGGATTAGTATAGTGAACGGTTACTAGTATTAGCTGTTTATAAATTGTGTTGGGGTATAGGGATAGAGTAGTATCTTAAGATATAAGCCTTGCTTCTGTATTTAAAGCAAAGGCCTAGCTTAATGTGTTATTCTTGTTTAAGGGACCCTAGTGGGGTATACTCTAGGGTTCCAGAGTTGATGTCCATGGCGTTAGGGTGCTTAGGCTGAGACGATGACTTGGTAGTTATTTATAGAGCTGTTATATTGTATTAAGGAGTGGACTTTGGTGTCAGGTATAGTATATTATTGTATTGTTTATTAATAACGTTTGCGTAGGCGTTAAGGGCTCCTGGTAGGTCTATACCTATTAGGGAGGTTTTTAGTTTAGGACTTAGGGATTTAATAAGACTATTAACCAATGTGGAGTTATTCCAGCCTGTTTCCTTTATATAACGGTTGAATTTGGAGAAGTATATTGGAAAGCTTTTTGTTTCTTAAGTTATATAGTTTATCTTTCTCTAAGTAGTGGCTTGGCGGTTTAGGTTACTATATATGGCTTTAAGAAGTATAACTAGACTTTATACTGAATTTGGTTGAAGGGGTTTAATAAGGTTAGCTATATCTCCTCCTAGTTGACTTAGGGCGTAGCAGAGTTAGTTAGCTTTAGTTAGGTAGCAGTTAGTATTACTAGTTAGCTTATTTTTAAGCTGGCTTAGAAATGATTGGAGTTTTTGTTGTTTACTAGTAAATATTGGAGGGTCTGGTAGTCGTTTAGATTATTATAGTATGGTAGTTGGTTTGGGGTAAATAGCTACTATAGGTTTGGGACTCTTGTTTTATGTATTTGTCTCTAGAGAAGGTGTTTGGTTTTAGGGCCCTAGTATAGGTATTTTAAGGGTGCGGACTTCTTCTTAAAGGTCCTTAATTATTTGTAGGTATTGTGCTTCTTATTTAGCTTGTTATTAAGTTAAAGTAGCTTAGTTCTATATAAGGGCGTCTATAAAGGACTTCTATATCTCTGCTAATTGTTCTTAGAGTGCGGATATAATGCTAGCGGCTGTCATAGGGGCTTTAGGGTTGTTCTGTATTTTGGAGGGTAGTATATAAGGTTGACGCAACGTAGTGTTATAGAGCGAGTATAAGCGGTGATAATATATAGCGAAGTAGATATTATTAAGCTATATATATAAACTGCGTAATAAAGTTAAGACGTTGCGTAAGGAAAGGAAAGTAGGAAATAGGGGAAAAAGGGTATATAACGTTCGCTTAGTTGCTAGGTTAACAGGTACTATACTACGCACAGGCAGGGTAGAGCTTAGGTGGCGGTTCTGGTAGAACTTGGCAGAATTCGGCAGTTAGAGGTCCTTAAAGTTGCCAGTTAGCAACTCCAACAGTAGAGACAGCAGATTGCAGCAGAATACGGCAGATTGCTGTCAGATTGCCGTCTCGTGGTCAATCTCCGGTTGTTCAGTCGGTGGAAACAGGTGGACGTGTATAAGGTGTCACGGGGGTGTCCCATAACATATAGAATACCTTATTACATATATTTATTATAAAGTCTTTTAACCAAAACCTATACTACTTAACTAATGTAGAATTGCGATACCTATACCAACGCTTTGGACACCTATTAGTAGAGCAACTTAAGAGAATATTAGACTGCGCTGGCTATAAAAACAATACTAATTAAAAGACACTTAAGCATATTACCTACTACTGCTTATACTATTAAAAGCATGGAAAGTTACTAGGTAGATTTAGATTTACCTTAAAGGACAACGTCAATTTTAACTACTATATTATTATTAACATTATATACATTAACAGCAAGCCCGTACTTTATATTATTAATAAAGGCACCTAATTTTAAATAGGTAGATAGCTACAGAATATTAGCGCTAAGTATATATAGGATATATTATAAGCGTGCTAAATTAACATATACCTAGGCCCCCTAGATGTAATTACACACGACATAGGAAAGAACTTTATTAGTAGAGAGTTTAAGCAATACATAGTTAATATGGGCACTACTATAAAGAGCGTACCGGTTGAAGCTCACAACTTAATTAGCATAGTAGAGCGTTACCACGGCCCCTTATAATGTATATACCACATTATTACTTCCAAGATACTAGGAATTAATAAGGATATAGCACTACAAATGGCCTTTAAAGCAATTAACAACTCTATAGGACTAAACGGCCTAATACCCATACTATTGGTATTTAGAGCGTACCCCTAAATAACAGAGTCCAACATACCTTCACCTACAGTAATATAGCGTGCAATTACATTTAAGAAAGCTATAGAGGAGGTAAAGAAGATATAAGTAGAGCGCTAGATTGCAGATGCACTTAATATATATAATAGCCCCAGCACTACCGCAATTTATAATCTACCCCTTAACTCTTTAGTACTGGTCTAGAGAGAAGGCAATATAGGACAACCTAGATACTAGGCAGGACTATATAACCTACTAAATATTAAAGGAGAAATGTATACTGTTAACCTACCTAGCGGCCCTATAAAGTTCCGCAGCACTATTATTAAACCGTACTTAATAGACCCTAGAAATATTTATGTTAAAGATATTTAAGATAACGGCACCTAAGTTAATAATATTTAAGTTAATAAAACTGCCCATGTATGCAAACCGTCTATAGAAACCGTCCCTTACTAAAACTAGAGAAGTATAACCACCTTACTAAGAAAGAGGAAGACCCTATAAGTATCCCCTTTATGTTAATACTGCCGATATTACTATATTCTTGCAAGAGGATAGCAACTATAAGTAGTTTAAAACGTCCCGTTAAAAGGAAATTATAGGACTGATTAAAAAGGGTATATTTAAGATAATTAACCCTTAGGACATACCCGTAGGAGTTAGAATCTTTAACTTATAATTTATAGATAAGATTAAGAACCCTAGTACTAATAAAGCCTTTAAGAAATTAAGACTCGTTGTCTAAGCATACAACAATCTTAAAAAGGGTATTATACTAATCTAGTTACCTACTATTTAACAAATCAGCTAACGCCTTATTCTATATATCGCAGCGATACTATAAGGCAACGGCACACAGTTATACCTATAAGATATCTCCTAGGTGTATGTCCAATCTCTTATAAAGCTAAATTAAGACTTCTATATCTAACCACCTTATGAGTTAGGAAGCTAACTAGGTATTAGAAAGAACTTAATCCTAAAGGTAATTAAGCCTTTATATAGTGTTCTAGAAGCAGGTAATTACTAGTTTACAACCTACTATAATCATTATATTAAGGAATTAGATATAAACTTATTAACGTATAACCCGTGCCTCTTATAGAGCAACACTCCTAACTACTTTAACATTATTAGCCTTTAAACTAACGACACTCTATTCCTGGCTAATACCACCTTTACGGACGTGGAGCAATAACATTTAAAAAAGGCTTAATTTCTTATAAAAGAACGCGAGCAACTTACAGTTAAATAGTTACTTAAATTTAACAGATGTATTATTTAACTCTCTTAGGAAGGCAATATTATAATAACTTAGAAGTACTAGTACAAGAACCTAAATATAGTCTACCTTAGCAAAATAGCTATAACTATAAGCTTAAGAGGCATTATCCATAATGCACTAACTATAAAGGAATAATATATTACGCAACGCGTAAGAGATGCGTATATTACCTCTATATATTAACTAGAATCTTTATTTAATCTCTCTTTTACTGCCTAGGTAATTAACCCTAAGAAGGAAGACGTTACAGCACTTAATAAATAACTATAATTGCAGATCGACAATCTAATAAGAGGCCTTATATTTATTAAATTAGACATTAACATATTACGCCTACTTACCTTTACTAACGCCTTATTCGCTAATAATAAGGACCTCTTATTATAAATAGGATATATACTGGTATTAGAGGACGCGTTATATAAGGCTAATATTATTTACTAGTTGTTAATTAAGTGCAAGAGAGTTACCAGAAGCATACTAGCCTTAGAACTCTATATAATAGCCCACGGATTTAACATTAGTGCCGTAATTAAGTTAACCATTAAACAACTCCTATAGATTAAACTCCCACTCGTACTTTACACCGACTTAAAATCACTCTATAAATATCTTGTTAAGCTAGGCACTATATAAGAGAAACGTCTTATAATAGACGTTATATGTCTCTATTAATTATATAAGCGCAGAAAGATTATGGAAGTTAAGTAGATTAATAGTAATAGCAACCCTGCTAACTTAATAACTAAGAGCAAGGCATCTACGGCTCTTAAGAAGTTAATTAATACTAATTACTTAGAACTGTAGACTATGGAGTGGGTTAAATAAACAAACTAAGATTTAGCGTAGCATTGTGACGGTGCCATATTCTACGGACCCTAAATTTAACCAGCTAATTAGGATTTTCCATACCCGGCATAGAAAATTGCTATTAGCTTGCTTACCACTAGCGCCTTGGCGACCCTCGCGATATATCCGCTTACTACCCCTACCAATTCTCCTTCTTCTCCTTAACTTAGTATCTTTATTAGATAGCAATTGTCATGGGATATCCCCGTAACACCTTACACGCGTCCACCTATTTCCACCAACTTAGCAATTAGAAACTAACCGCGAGACGGCAACCTAATGACAATTTAACGGCAATCTACGGCATTCTGCCATATTCTGCCAAGTTTACTAAGTCCTGCCAAGCTCTGCTAGGACCACTACTCGAATCCTATTCTGCGGAGAAGCTATTATGTATTACGGATAGAAGAGCTAGTTATTGCGTATACGCTACGAATAACAGGAATAGTACGATTTGGTTTCCTTCAGAGTTGCTCCAGTGTCGGTAGATATTCGTTTCGTATATTATGTATGTAAAGCACTTAATCTACGCGACGCGTATATGTATTATTAAGACGTGTAGATAGAACGAAAAGAATCCAACTACACACCGCACTGCACGTATATTACGTCTATTGCACTGTGTTAAAGCATACCAACATTAATACTGTTAATACTGTTATAATTAGTCTTATTATTAATCTTATCCATAGAGGAACTACTATTAGGCGTAATGTCTTTAAATAGTATAATTGTTAGTATAGGCTTAGCTGTAATATTTAGATTTACTTTAGTAAGGTCTTAAGGTATAGCTAATAAAAGGGATAAAAGAGAATAAGTAAATTAGTAATGTTATTACAGGGGTATAGTAAGGAAGACTTTCTAGAGTATAGACGTGCTAAGAGCTTAGTACCCTCGGCACAGAAAATAAGTTAATTAGGCTTAGTAGCTACCTAAATAGTTCTATTTGCTTTATTTACATACTTAAAAATTATTAACGTATTTCACGGGTGAGCTGGTCAAACGGGTGAGCTGATCACTTTAAAAACACACCAAAAAATGGAAAAATCACACTTTAATATCTTAACAACCACTTAATAATAAATTTTAA
>Ga0307507_10003012_pt1 | contig 33760 bp, 13 predicted proteins | sample 7_EM_MG_FD_207223 | JGI IMG/M metagenome (GOLD analysis project Ga0307507, IMG submission 207223) | Populus trichocarpa ectomycorrhiza microbial communities from riparian zone in the Pacific Northwest, United States - 7_EM | ecosystem: Host-associated > Plants > Roots > Unclassified | place...
CACCCCCCCCCCCTTCCAAAAAAGCCTGCCCTTAGGCTTTATCCCCTCATAGAAAAGAAAGAAGAGAAAAGAAAAGAAAAATTCTAGCATCTAGCGCTCGATCGCGATGCTGGTTGACGTAGGACTTGCAGCAGTCCTGCAGCTCCTGCTGCTGTGGGGGTATATCGCTATACCTGGTTGACGTGGGGCAGGCAGCCGTCCTGCAGCTCCTGCTGCTGCGAGAGGTGTATTACTAGGAGCCCTCCGTTGGTTGTTCCTCCTCCTAAAACTCCGGTACCTCCTAGTACTATACCCCCTCCTTTAATATGGCGCGCCCCGAGCCATAAAAAAAAAAGCCCCCCTACTCCCCCTCTTATAAATAAGTTGACGTAAAGGCTTAATAAGGGTGGGAGGGTTAGGGAGTTACTCGCATGCATATTGGCACGAGTTCTTATCTGTTTAGTAGTAGTATGGTGCAAGCGATATATCGTTTGGGTGGCAGTACAATGCTAGCAATGGGGTCGTATTCTAGGGAGCAAGGCTCTCCCTTGTATACAATTGTTACTGCAGGCAGGGCAGTAGAAGTTAGTTGTAGTGCTGCAGGCAGAGCAGCGATGGTTGAATCGGGATTAGCTGTAGGTAGAGCAGCAAGGGTCTGTTTGTTTAGCTGCAGGCGGAGCAGTAGGTGTCGGTTGTAGTACTGCAAGCAGAGCAGTAGAAGTCGATTGTGGTGCTGTAGTAAGGCAGCAAGGTATTGGTTTAGCTGCGAGAGGTACATCGTAGTAGAGGTTGGGTGGCAGTGCGGTGCCAGCGTCAGATGGTAGATAGCAGGCGTATCGGCGCTATCGGTAGTCGATTGATTGTAGGCGTATCGGCACGATTGGTCTGTTGGTTAGACTGTAGGCGTAGCAGCATAGTCGTTGTCAGGTTGGCGTAGGGCATGCAGCCGTCCTGCTGTGAGAGGTGTATTACTACCCCCTCCTTTAATATGGCGCGCCCCGAGCCATTAAAAAAAAGAAATATAGCTCGCATGCGTATTAGCACGAGCTCTTGTCTGTTCGGTAGCAGTACGGTGCTAGCGGTAGGTAGTGATAGCAGGCATATCGGCGCTATTATTCGGTTGGGTTTGCATTCGAATCGCCTTCGGGTCGCCTTCGGGTTGCATTCGAATCGCATTCGGATCGCAGGCGCAACGGCACGATCATTATCCAGTTCGTCTAAATCGATTTCGTTGTCGAGGCTTATACAGCTCAGTATTAACCTCGTTGTCGAAGTGTACAAATGCCTAAGGTAAAGCTTGTATAACTCAGTATCAACCGTGGTCGTTCCTCAGTATGCGTAGCTTAGTGTCAGTCGAAAAGGATTACTGTAGGCGGAGAAGAAGACGATCGAATTAGTAAGGGAGGCAGTTGATCGTCGACGAACTCATACAGTTGTTGTCAAAGTCGTAGCAGTACGGTGCTAGCGGCAGGTTTAGGCTCGCAGGCATATCGGCGCAAGGTCTTGTCTTGTGGGTCGCAGGCGTATTGGCGCGACAGTTGTCAGATTCGCGGGCGTATCGGTATGGGTTCTTATCAGTTCAGGCAGCAGTACGGTGCAAGCGACTAGTGGTGATAGTAGGTCGAACACTTGGAGCTCGATCTATTAGTTAGTCGTTAGATCGCATGCATAACGGCATAATCAGTCTGTCAGTTTCTCGGGGTCTACCGTCAATCGGTAGATAGTTCGAGATGTTGTCAATTACTTGATCAAGGATATTGTTGTAGTAGCAGATATCTAGGATCGATTGAGGACTCGTAGGAATGCCGTTGTAACTTGGTATATCGAATCGTTGTCGGAGAGGTGTTGAAAAAGGTATCGAGAAGGTGCGTGTTGATATTTCGATTCTTATCAAAAAGTTAAAGGTATCGAAGAAAGAGTACGCTTTGATATTCGAGTATAGTTATACGAGGGTAAGCTATAATAGTAAGAGATACTATTAGATAGCAGATTTGTAGATTATTGTTTGAAGAGGACTGCCGTCGAGTTGGTAGGCAATTCAAGGGTAGTTAACGAATGGTATTGAGAGGGTAAGTATCGATATTTTAATTCTTGTCGACGACTGGCAAGACATGCTTTTGTAATGGCAGGCTGTCTTGTTTGTAGAAGGTCGTATGAAAGGCTATTAAGAACGTATTGATAGTTCGTAAGAGGTTATAGAGATGAATAGGCTCATCTGCAGGGCTATTGGAGAGTGCTATGAATTGGAATGATTCTCCTGATCTGTTCTTCTAATTAAGAGTGCTATAAATTACTCAAATTCTCCCCCAGGTATAACGCTTGTAGATATATTCAGTGGTTATTAATGAGAACTTGATAGGTATCTATAAAGGCGTTTATAGACAAGTTGGAGAGTCGTGTCGCAGGCATATCGGCGCGACAGGTTGTTAAGTTTGGGGTTTGGGGTAGTAGTATGGTGCAAGCGTCAGGTCCTTCCTAATTAATTTCGTCTCTCCTTGTACAGCTTAGTATCAATTGGGGTGGTTATCGCAGCAGTAGTAGCCAGAGAACAACGGATAGGATTTGTTCCAGAGGACTTGTGGACAACATGCACCTACCGCCCAATGGCACGGCTTGGGTCATGTCTCGGCTTGTCTTGGCTGATACTGCGGGATCAGTTCTAGGTTCCTCGCAGCCCTAGGCTGAGTCTTAACTGAGGTCGTCTCTGCAGCTCGTATAACTCCGTATCAGTCAAAAGGGTTGGAATGGGGGTGAGATATTATTGCCTTCCTAGGCAGTCGTCTTTATCTATAGGAGACCTTCTAGCTGCTTGAATACCGGCTTCTAGTATCAATGATAGCGACTCGACGCGTCGACGATGTGTAGCTAGGGGTGTTCGACGCGTGTCCTCCTAGAACACGCGGAATAGGGGTGGGATATTATCTAGGCCTTCCCAGGTGAGGGAAAGAGGGAGCTCCAAACAAATGAAGTCCCCCCCGGGTGGGTGAGCTTAGTATAATGTGACGGCTCGCATAAATGCCTCTGAACTGAAGCTTGTGGACTGCTATCTGATGAAGATACTAAGCTAAGGAGCAGGAGAAGGTCGAGGAAAGGACATGTCTATATACACAGCGCCAAGATACCCCTGACTAGGGGCCCTGTCTAGGTTGCATATAACGGTGCCACGATATCTTGCAGGGGCGGTGCCCCAGCACCGTCACACTCTGCACCTGTATGTAGTGACGGCTACGAACATGAGTCGTCGAAGTTTAAACTAAGAGCTAACGCAGAGACGTCAGCAATGCCTAGCATGTAGTTCAAATTTATCATTAAACAATTTCCGTATTTGCTCCACTACTGCTTTACTATACACGCCAGCAGCGCAAATATTCTATACTACAATACATCCTTCCCCGGGGTGCAGACAAGAGCGGAAAGGAGTGGGATTAGAGCCAAAACAATTCCAAAACCATGCAAGAAAACTGCTTGGATGTGCCAACCAACGCACCGTAAATGCCAACAAAAAAGTACAGCTACTAGATACGCCTCGAAGTATCAATATGATAGGAGAGGGATTTTTCAACCGTCGCACTTAAGCTATTCACGTTGTAGGTGCGGGCGCTGGCGGCTCCGAACTCGGTGGGACCAGCGGTTTCTTCTCGGCCGTCCCGTTGGGCTCTATAAGCCCAGGCACCTTTCCATTCTCGCCGCCAAAATATTTGTGGAAATCCTGGGGATCTTCAAAAGGCCTCGGCCCCAGCAGCCGAATCATGTCGTCTCTACCCAGCATCTCTTTTCTTAACAATTCCTCCGCTACAAGTCCCACTTCCGCCTTCTTCTCGGTCAGGAGATCTTTGCATTGTTTATATGCTTCGTCGACAATGCGGCGGACCTCGCTATCAATGTTCTTGGCTGTTTCTTCCGAGAATGGTTTGTGCAGTTGCTGTGAGGCGTCGTCTTCGAAGTAGATGTAGCCAATTTTGCGCGTCATGCCCCATTTGGTCACCATAGCTGTTGCCATAGCCGTGACTTTCTTGAAATCATCTGAGGCTCCACTAGTCACTGTATCAAAATGTAACTCCTCGCTCACTCGGCCGCCAAGAGTCATAGCCATGCGGTCCATAAGCTGGTTAACATTCATGAGATATGTGTCACCAGAAGGGAGATATTGGGCATAGCCAAGGGCGCCTTGCCCACGGGGTATTATGGAGACTTTGAGGAGCGGATCGGCGTATTTGAAGTACCAGCCGCATATGGCGTGTCCAGCCTCATGATAGGCCACTGTCCGTTTTTCTTCAGGTTTGAGGACAAGAGATTTCTTCTCGAGGCCACCAATTACCCGCTCAATGGCTTGTTCAAAATGTTCCATGCGGACAGAGTCAGCTTGATAACGGGCAGCTAGAATACGTTAGTAAAGTTGCATAGGACAATTTAGCAGGAAAACCTAAGGGTCTTACCAATAAGAGCAGCTTCATTAACACAGTTAGCGATATCTGCGCCAGAGAAGCCGGGTGTAAGCGCTGCTAGTCGGCCCATCAAGAACTCGAGGTCTTCTTTTGTCACAATCTTCTTAAGATGCACCGCGAATATCTGTTTTCGGCCACCCATAGTAGGTCGATCGATAGCGATATGTCGGTCGAAACGGCCGGGCCGCATAAGCGCTTTGTCAAGGACATCGGGACGATTAGTACCTGCCAGGACAACAACCTGCTCCGATGTATTAAAGCCGTCCATTTCAGTTAAAATCTGATTTAGTGTGCTTTCTCGCTCATCGTTGCCGCCGCCGAAGTTTTGTTTGGCTCGAGATTTGCCGATAGCGTCAATTTCGTCGATGAAAATGATGCACGGCGTGTTCTTCCTCGCATTTGCAAATAGATCCCTCACTCTAGACGGACCAACACCAACAAACATCTCAACGAACTCCGACCCGCTGACGCTGAAGAACGGTACACCGGACTCACCTGCAGTAGCCTTCGCCAGTAACGTCTTACCGGTACCGGGAGGTCCAGAGAGAATAGCTCCACGGGGTATCTTGGCACCAAGTTTCTGGTAGACTCCCGGCTCTTTCAAGAAGCTAACAAATTCCATAATTTCCTGCTTTGCCTCATCCATACCAGCAACATCAGAAAATTTAACTTTAATATCCGTTTCATGGTTAAACCGCTTCGCCCTACTCCTGCCCATGCCGAATATACCACTTTGTCCCCCTCCGCCAGACGCAGCACGTCGTGAGAAGTAGAATATTGAACCGATGAAAAGTAGCGTGGGACCAAAAGAGAGGATCGTAGCAAACCAGGATATTTCGTTCGAGTAAGCAACGGGAATACGTTCTGAACTAGGTATATTTAATTCGTTTTGGGCATCATCCATTTTCCTCTCGAATGCTTCTACCGAGCCAATGGTGAAGTAGTAGTAGAAATTGCCGTGCGCTGCAGGTGAGTCCGGATACATTGCCGCGACAGCTTCTCGGTGTAAATGCACACGCGCTTTGCTCTGGTTGAGAACTACAATCTTTTCTACCAGTCCCTTGTCCAAAAAGGTTGTCCTAAACTCTTGCCACGTTATTTCTCGGGAATTCTCTCCAGGGACCATCAACCGGTATAGGAGATATGCTACAAAAGCAGACATGACAAATGTGCTCATATCCATATTCACCTCTACCCCTGGTATGCCTCCCCCTTTCTTCTGCTCTTTCGTCTGTGGGCCTGGGTCGTGCGCGCCGGGTTTTTGCTTTGGTGCATCATCCACAGGTTCCGTGTTAGACGCTTTCTGTTCCGCAGCTTTGCGGGCCATCTGCGATGTCATTCGAGATATCTTCGCCGCGGTTGCTAGATCCAGCGGTTCGCCCTTCTTCAATTTATCCAACATCTCCCGCACCTCGGTTGGGATTCCTTCCTTTTTGATCTCCTCAAAAGCTTTTTGCAGGTGCTTCACTTGCTCAGCCGGCATACCCATTGAAACAATGGATGATAATTGATCCAGCGCCTTCTCCTCCTCAGCGGTAAGTTTTGATGTAGTTGGTTTTCCATCTTTTCCTCCCTCTGGTTCATTTCTGGGTGGCTGTGGAGACATGGGACTGGAGCTGTTGTAAAATTGTACGAATCCCGGCGCAGGCTTTCCAGGCCGATTACGATCCCCCGCTACCTGCTTTCCCTTCTTTTCCCACTCTGTTTCCTTCCCATTCTTTGGATATTTAGGGTCGTCGGGTTTGGTGGTGGCATACTGACGTACGCGGTAATGAGAAAAGGCGCACTCTGGTAATGATGTAGGGCGTCGAGAGTGTTGTGAGTTTCTCGTAGCGGTATTGATAGTCTGTCTAGATAGTCTCGCGAAATGGCCTGACCGACGCAAGAGGGGACTCATTGTCCAGGAAGGAGAGAGGCTGAGGAAAGGAGGAATAAAGGAGGCTCTAACGGTGTTGCGGATACACCATCAAACTTGCGATGGAGAGGGTCTCTGGATTGATGGCGAAACTTCTCTAATATTTAATGCAAGTGATAAAATCGCTTCCGCAAACCCACGTCACGTGATCTAGAGCCCCCCGACTTTCTCCCCGATCTTCCCAACAGCATCATCTCGACGCTTCAAGAGCCGCAATCGCAACACCATCGAAACTCATCTCTCTCGGCATTTGTCCGAGCAGCCTGTACGTCAATTCCTCCACCAGCCTAACCTTAGCCTTCCTTCTAAAGCCAAAACACGTAGAGCCCACCATGAACTCCACTCGCCTTTTCCGCCCGCTCGCCAGGGCTTTTCAGCGCCAGCCAGCCATCTTTTGCCCGTCGACTATTGCTCGTCCCGCTCTCGCCACTGCTCAAGTCAAGTCTAAGCAGACTGCGGCTCCGTTCGAGGCCAACAAGAGATTGGTACATTATCCGAAACTCTTCAACCTACGCCATCGGTTCTAACAGCCGTAGACAATGATGCACTCTGCCATGCCGCAGCTCATCCCATTCTTCTTCGTCAACGAGACCACATTTGCCTTCATTCTGCTCCCCTCCCTCATCTACGTCCTGTCTAAATACATCCTGCCTCAGAGGGTCCGCATGATGGCTGCACGCCTCTTCATCAGCAAGCTATAAATGTAGCGTCAATTCAACGAAGTGGCGGATGAAGGAATAGGAGGTGTTTTGTATGATTTGCGGGCTTTAAACCATGGTGATTGTACATATGATGTTGAAGCTGGTGCAGATAGCAAAATAAAGGAACGAGCTTCAATTGGCACTCTATTTACTATATGTGGTAGTTATTAGGCAACTAGATTCTTTCAAGAGCTAACACTGAGTATGGCTCAGATACCGGTGTAAGTGTCCTAATATGCAACAGGTCTGGACAAGCCACCCCATCTTAGTTATTTTAGCCTCGGTCATTTCGCCTCCTCTTCAGCGCCCTAGCAACTCTATGCTCGAAGTTGCGTCTATCGTCTCAATGAGTTTTGCATTATTTCCCTCGACTTATCAAAGAATTGATCGACCTTGTTACCTTGTTACTAATCCGCCAGGCGTCAACATTATATCTCTTGACAGCTAACGCAGTGTTGTGGCAACTATGTCTAACTAGTTTCCCATCTATCCGTTGTATTCCGACCTGTTTGAGTACCGAATCGAGTGAGGCTTTTCAAAACACTAGAAGCGACATGAATCTCATTTTGAAAATTGACGAAAGTGTCAGTAGTTCTAAGACATTACCAAACCACAACCAAATTCCCCTTTATAACAGGGAAAGTAAACGACATACGGACGTGCTTCAATCAGTCATTTTCTAGCCTAGGGGATTACAGAATGAAATCGAAGAAACCCGGGTCAATGGCCACTTCAGCTCAAATAGAGAATTTAGAATTGGTAGTCTTTTGCCCCTCTGGCCCCTCAATTTGCACACGTTTCTACCCTACTACCTAAGATTGACTAAACAGAGCTACAGAACGGCGCTCCCTCTCCGAACAAAGCTACAAGAAAGACTTTTAAGCCTGCAAAAACGAAACACGGCTATCAAAACCTCCTCGGCTTATTTTTACTGTATTAAGCTACTTAATATCAAACATCCATCCCTCAATAAACTATCCATCAGATGAGTACGCTTTTCTAGCGGATCTTCAAGATCATACTCCGGATACTGAACTCGAGCCACCTATGTTTTAGTCTTCTCGGGATGAGAGAGATAACGATGAGGCCATAGCTGCCGTTACTGCACAAACCATAAAGAATCGCATAGTAGCACAAAAGGCAGCCGATACCTGCCACGCACAGGGAGACCCAGTCCGTCGTCGTCAAGCTTCCTCGCCCGAGCCTAGAGCACCATGTTCTCGTGCCGAGGATGATACTCTTTGTTACCATCACCCGCCACATGGCGTGGACGGCTGTAAGTATGCCTTCTGTCACATTCGGCAACGCTCTCCAACCAGAGATGCTGGTGGCCAAACAGCGGGCATTGATGATGATGACGATGATGTCACCACAGAACATGGGTCACTGATTTTCGAAGATGAAATAAGAGACGAAGAACCAATATCCAAAGAGGAAACAACTGACACAGACGAAAGAATTGCTGGTAATTCTGAGTCTGGCATAGCAGAGGATTGTTCTCCACAACAGTAGTTTCCACACTAGCCATAAATCTTCAACGAAAGACTCACTTGGTTATTACTCTAAGTGCTTGGGACTGACAGGCATCGTCATCCAGGAGAAAATGCGTATGAATCAGTGACCTATTTGGACCGGCGCAAACACTTGCGCCAATTGGATCCAAAATGGCGGGCTAGCCCTATATAGGTAACTATTATACCTATTTAGGGTACATTGGAGTGGATTTGGCCTCAGATCCACGCCACACCAGTCCAAATAGATCACTGGTATGAAAAGATATGTCGCGCTCAGTCCCCGTCAGGAGTGGGGAGGAATTTAGTGAGGTATCCTAAGCGTATCGCAGACGTAGATGCATCTATGCATCCCTATCGGTACGGCCGAAGACATAGGCCATTTTAGCTTAGGCCGTAGAAAAGTGGTCCGTATTAACTTTAAGCTTATCCTGCAATTAAAGCTTCTAGTTATTAAATATAGGGTTGGTTCCATCTATAAGCAATAGGGGGTTCGCAACCTTCACGGACCGCAATAATACTAATACTATACGTTAGGCTAGGGCCTTAAGGACTATACCAAGTCTCTAGGTATCTAATAACTCCTTACTAGGTATAGGGGTGTCTTTGGTTTTAAGCAGCTCTTAAAGCCGTTTAATTTCGGTATTAGCTGCTATAAGTTCTTCCTAGGGGGTTAAGACGGTGACTATTTTACCATTGGAGGTATTTATAGGTCCTACAGCGGCTTTGCTAGCTGCGGTGTTTCTTGGCACAGTAGTTAGATAATTTTTAATAGGTTTCTGCAAGGGTTCTAGTCCGTGCGTATTCTTTGGGTTATATCGTATATATCTTTTTAGTTCTATTCTATCCTTAGGGTCCTATTCTATTCTGGTAGTATCCTTTAGGTCTATTCCTATATTCTTATCCTATCCTTAGTTTATAGATATATTTAAATTCCTTCTTAAGAAGAAAGGGTAGAAGAGCTCTGCATAATATTAGCGACTTAGTTAATTAAGGCACAGGTATAGCAAGAGGGACGTGCAAGCCTATATAATTGGATTGTCTATAAATAGAGACTTAGGCGGTATATTTATCGCCTATATTAGCGGGGCTTTATATAGTAGATAGTTTATAGTAGGCAGTCTATAGGCCTTATTAAGATAGTATTATTAAATTGTTTTTCTTTGTAAGAAGTATCTATATAGTATAGGTTTTAACTTAATATATTCCTTAGCCAGTATAGGCAGTTTTAATAAGCTTTTTTTAATCCGCTACTAATACGGATATTAATTATTTATTACTTAACGTCCGATTTAGATCCCTATTGGGCCCACGCGGACTACTCCTTATATATATATGGGGAGAAAACTCTACTTAAGAAAACCCCGTAATCTATCTCCCTGCCTTTTAGGACTCGCCTACTTAGCGCCTATAAGTCGCCTGTGGTGCTCTACTACCTTACTTTTTAACCTTTTTAGGAATAACTGCTGCCGTAATAAGCCTATGGATACGCTAGTATCATAAACTTTACTCTACTACTGTAGAGTTAATAGGGGGCGCCTATTACTCGCCCCTTTGCCTTCTATTGCTATTTCCTTTGCAACCTAAAACTGGTCTAGCACATTTTAGCTAATAAGCTATTAGGTAACCGCCTTAAGACCTTTTTATATTAAGAGTAGTATATTATAGTTCTCTGTGCTAGCTACTAAGAGCATTACTTCTTAGTTAGTGCGTAAGGGGTATTATATATTTTAGTGTCTGTCTTGGCCAGCCACATTTATATCTTAGGCTACTTACTAAGACACCTACCCAGTAGAGCTAATCTTTTAGTCCTATTATTCCTATTCTTAAAAGTGTTACTATTATATTTTCTACCTTTATTAGGCCTTCTTAGAGCCCTTAAGTATTTTACCCCCTATGGCGTTAACTATGCTATAGCTTGGGTTCCTCTTACCTAAGTTAGCCTTTATACCTTTAACTCCTATATACCTTTCCAACGTTAGTCTAACTAGTGTTATATTGCAGTAGATAATTTCCTAGCGTTTTTTTATGCTCTACTTTAGCTCCTTTCTCTCTCTTACTATTATCTTTACTAGCTTCTTATACATCTCCCTTCCTCCTCTATATAGGCCTGAGCCCTAATATAATACAATTTTTTTTTCTACTTTCTTTACCTATTTCTCTAATATGTCTTCCCTACTTTAGGGTTATTGGTTTATTCTCCTATAGGGCATCCTAGGGTCCCTCTATAGTTTATTTAGGCGTATCTTAATATACTTTATAATATTAGAGTTACGTTTATTTTATACCCTTTATATTACAGCGGCTTTAATATATAGTTATAGGGGGGAATATTGGCATCCTTCTTAAGTAGTACTGTAGCTGTATGCTTATACCCGCCTATTATGCTCCAGAGGCAGGCTATTTAGACCTTTTAAAGTAGTTTAAGGAGTAATTTAGGGGGGCCTTTCTTAATTTCTCTAATGGCCCAAATACTAGATTTATATATTATGGTTAGCTGGACAACTACTGTATATAGTAGGCGTAACCTCTAGAAGCATAGACCCTATATAAAATTAATGATCCTAGATAATATAATATACTATACTTGGCCCTTACAGGCCGCTTATACCGCATATACGCTCTACCGGAACTTACTGTCTACCCATACTCCTAATACCCTTAGGCCCTAAACTAGTTAACCCTTAAAGCCTTAGATATAAATTATATACTAAAGATCTGTAGATTGGTTGCGTTTTTTTATAAAATAGATTAGCTGGTATTTCTCTAGTAAGAATTAGACTCTATATCGTCTTGCCCATTCTATACAGGTATTATAGGCTCTCTTTAGTATTCTGTAATTCTCTACAGCTGTTGGCCCATATATAATTAGGTTTGTGTTATTAATAAAGCCTATCCCCTAGGTTACCCCTTCCTTAAAGGAGTTAAGTAGGTTACTTATAAAGAAGAGGAAGAGTATGGGCAAGAGGGGTAATCCTTATAGTATTCCTATTGCAACTATAATAGGGGGGCTCTGATATCCGCTAAAAACCAGTAATATTTCTTTCTAGCCTATAAACCCTTAAATAAATTATATAATCTGTTCTAGGAAGCCCTTTGCCCTAAGGATATATAGGAGGCGCTTATAGGATATATTGTTATAGGCACCGCTAATATCTAAGCTAAGTATTAATATTATAAAGTCCCTTTACATGCCTATGCGGATTTAATAGTGGTAGTAAGTAGCGTAAGTGCTAATAGTGTTAAGCGGTTCTTTCTTGCCCCTATTTAGCTTTATAGTAGTAGGGCGTATTCCTTAGCCGTGTCTACTATATAGTCCACTATTACCCTTTCTAAGATCTTACTAAGAGTGTTTTCTAAGGCAATACAATGGTAGCTTTCTGGGGTTAAGTAGTCTGCTTTACCCTCTTTTCGTAAAATAACCGTTATTATAGCTCTACTAAGTTTTAGGTAATAGCTTATAGTAAAGTATACTCTAGCTACGTTTATAAGCTAAGGTGCTATAAGTGATCTATAGGTCTTTAAAGCCTTATTTAGAATCCATCTAGTCCTAGTGCTATATTGTTTAAAAGGCGGCTAATAGTTTTAGCCATTTCCTCTATTATTATATCGCTGTTAACCTATAGGCGAGTTACTAATATTTTACCTATAATGTTACTAAGGTTAGCTAAAGCTAGTTAGGGGAAGAACCTTTCTATAAGGATCTTTGACTTCTTATTATTGTTATTAGTGGCCTATAATTCCCCTACTCTTTACAGGGGTAGTAAGTATAGGTCTTCTGCTAGGCGCCCTACCTTTTTCTTTATCTATTTTGCTATAGCCTAAAGGCCCTTATTATAGGGGATGCTTAGGTTAAAAGTATACTCGTTTATAAACCTCTAGTTATTCCTTACTTCTATTTTTAGGGTATTCTTTAACTAGTTTCTTATGTCTTTATATTATCTCTTATCTTTAGGGTTATAGCTACTTATATATTTCCTTCTTACTTATTATTGGCTGGTAATAAGAACTGCGTATTATATGGACTATATATATCGCGCGTAGGGGCCCGGTTTTAAGACTAGGCAGTGCTCTTCCAGCCCGTTTTTAATTACTGCCTAGATCCTTTCTAGTCTTTAGTTAATTTCCTTAGGGGTAGCTACTAAGCCTCGCTTATTTAGTATTGGGTAGATTTCCTCTAGGTTTTAAAGTTGTTATTTAACTATATTAAGGAAACTATCTATCTTAAGCTTCCTTATTGCGTATCTTTTACTATTTAATTACGCCTTAATATCCAGATCTAGCTATATCTAGATAGGGATATAGTCTAAGGTAAGTACCTATTCTTCTTTAGGGTTACACCTTTTAAGTCTCTAGTATAGGCCTTTATCCATAAATATGAGGTTAATTATACTTCTAGCGGTGCCTTATTGCCATATAATTGCTCCTAGGGGGGTAGCTAGTTTAAGGCCCTAGATGTCTATAGCTCTTAGTAGGCACTCTGCCTATTATTTAGCAGTAATATAGATACCCCCCTACCGTAAGTGGTGGAGGTTTATATCTCCTAATAGGATGGACTCTATACCTTTAGTTTCTAGTAAGCTTATTACTAATATAATATTCTCTATTTATAGGACTCCTTTAACCCTAGGGTTATATACATTAATAATTTATACCAGTCCATTATATATCTAAATTATTATAACTATAATATCTAGGTTAACTGCCTGCTATAACTATAAGGATAGGCTAATAGCCTTGCTAATTATAAAGCATATATATGTGGCTGCTTTTGGTTTATATAGGAGCTAAAATCCTTAGGAGCAGTATATTAATTATATATAGTTATTATAATACGGCTCTTATATAGTAAGGATATAGTATTTCTCTAGGTCTAGACTATCTAGTAGGGGCCTTACGAAATAGTGGTTTGTATTGCCGCAGTTATACTATATAATGGATAAGTAGCAGACCCCTGGTAAGGGTCCTTTATCTCTCCTTTATTCCTTACTTCTTCTATTTCTACTTTCTTTAGAATTTTTAGAACTTCTATCTTTTATATCTACGCCCTAATCGCTACTTATTTTATATAGAGCTTTCTATTCCTATATTTTGTATTCCTACTAGCGCTTCTATATCTAAATTTATTATTATCTCCGGTTCTTCCCCTAATCTTACTAGTTGGCTATATACCCTTTATAGGTTGGCTGTAAATATTATATTTACTACATTAAGTCTAATTCTTAATTATCCTGGTCTTAAGCTTACTATAGCTATCTATAGGAGTCTCCCTATAGGGCGTTCTCTCCCTTATATCCCCTATAATCCTTATATCCCTATTTAGTCTAGTAATATCGCGCAGCATTATTTCTGGCCTGTTAAGGCTTAGGATAGCTAGCCTAGCCCCTTATTATTAAAGGTAGGAAACGCTAAAAAAGCACCTACGTCCCCCTAGCTTATCGCCTATTATTTCTATTCGTATAACCTAATATATAGTTACTCCCGCAGCTGTTAAGCCCTTACCTTTTATCTCCTATATTTAATACAGTTTTCTCTCTCCTATGCCTTATATATGCTTTAGTAGTAGTTTACACATTTTATTTAGTCTTAATTTAAGTAGTGTCTTATATTATAGGGGCCTGTACAGTAGCTATAGCACATCTATGCTGCGTATATGGATTAGGTATGTCCCCATTATATACAGCAATAGCATTATTTTAGGTATAGTCTGTAGTTATAGAGCCTTGTGTTATATATAAGGCCATTTATAATTATTCCTTTTTAGATAAGAAGTTTTTATATTCCTAGCATATATATGCTAATAATAAGGGAGCTATGCATTTAACTAGCGTCTCCTTAGCAAGTCTCTAGCAATCCTTATATCCTTTTATTATTCTTATTATATACTTAGTTTATATTTTCCTATTAAAGCTATTAGATCTAGGTAATCTTAAGACCTAGTATAAGGCATTCCGTTTGTTTTACTATCTCTTATATAGTTACTGTGTTATCCGCCTAGCGTCCCTTTTCTACCCTAAGGCTTATAGAAACCACTAGGACTTTAACTAGAAATTTTTTACGGAACACTTTTATGCTAATATGTTCTCCTAGCCTATACCCTACCCTTATAGCTTATTCCTTTACCTATTAGGTTTTTAGGGTAACTCTAATATCTCCGCTCCTAAGGTATTGGACTATAACAGCGTTATAGACCTCTTTATAAATCTCTATAAGAACTTCTATTTCTAATTATTCCTTAAACCCCTCTGCTTTTCTATATTTAGTTATATTATAATTATATACCCAGTTATTATCTTAAGGGGGGTAGGTTCTCTATACTGTAAAAGCGTAGCTACGGCGGCCTAGATACAGTTTGTTAATAAGGGGGGTTTTTATTTATTTTTAATTTTACTTATCTATTAGAGGATTTAATTAAGGGTTTACTAAAGGGGCACCTAAAGTTTACTAAACTGGCGGAGCCATTCTACTAGCTATATTAGTTTATTATAACTAACAGTTACTTCCCTATAGTTCTGGATACTAGACACATCTAATAGGCTTTATATTTTATTAAATGCCTTCTTAATAAAGGTATTTCCGCTTTATAGTGTGGTATTCACCTATTTTTATTATGGAGGGCTATTGCTAGGCGTGGTTCTGGCGGTCGCGCGCGAGTGCAAACCACTGTCGTTTAACGTGTGCCTTCCCTGCGATGCATATATCTTAGGGGGATTCTCTGGGAGTTCTTTAGGGTTCCTTTAGATAGTTTTAGTCTTTTTAGGCCGGGTGTAGCAAGAGCTCCTTCTAGAATTAAAAGTAAGTAACTTTTACCTTAACTTAATGCGGATATTATAAAGCTTTATTTTTAAAACTCTATCGTTCTATTTATTAATAGTAGTAAGGTTATCTACCAAATAAGAGGTTCTTTTAAGCCTCTAGTACCGCTGTTTATTTACGGACTATATTAGGCTTGTCCTTAGTATAATCCTTTTATTATATTCGGCGTAGAGTCCGTTATTAGCAGCTACGTAGCTACTTATTATAAGTTTTTAGCGTTATAAGTTAGTTAAACATTTAACAACTTTTTAGCGCCGGTGTGATTAATATTGTAATTATAAGTATCGTTAACAATAAAGCAATTAGGTTTAGCTTATTAGGCGCGAACCTGGGCTTATAACCTATTAAAATATAGGTTATAGGGCTAAAACTCTGTGTATTGCTTATTTTCTATATAGGTGGTTAAAGAGATTTCAAGAAACTTCAACCGCCGGTCAAAGTTGTCTGATTGGTCAGATTCCTGCCAATAGGTTTCTCCCACAAGTTTCATCACGTGATATCGTTGCGGGCTTGTTTTCCAACAGGAGGCGAAGGCTGAGTTTTGGAAGAATATCTGATGGTACGGAAAAGCTCAAGTCGTCGAATTAACAGCCTTTGAGACTGCTTCTGAGTTCTATGACCGATGTTAACGGGAACCAGTGAGTGGCGGGATGTTTTACTAGCTATGTAGAGAATGAGCTTTCGTTAGGCACAGCGCTTTGTCCAATATCTTTCGACTTGCTCTGTTTTCCAATATTGCTGTAAACATTTTGCAATGTTCTCAATTTGCCCAACTATATTCTTTGGGGATAGGGTCCACTATTTTCATTCAAGAATTGCATAGAAATCCAAGGTGGCTCGGGTAGTTGTCAGAAAGCGCATATAGAGCTGTTCATTGATAAAATGGGTTGATTGATTGATGATCTTGACTTAATGGTTAATTGACCTTGTCTGGAGCCCCTAGGCCTTTGAGCTACAAAGAGACTTTACAGTGCACGTGCTCCGTGCACGTGACTTATGCACGTGACCTACGCCTTTTAGAGAATACAGATTATCTAATACACCCCCTTAGCTTTAAGCTCTTTAAGGTTAAAGCTAACCACCTTCTTATATCTGTTAATGAGTTAATTAAACCATAATCTTATCTAAATCCTTCCGTCTTGCTCTAATATTATCCCTTAGGTCCTCTAGTTGCTTCTTCTTAGCTAGCTGTTCCTTAATATCTATTATTCTAATTATATTAACGAAGCTTTAAAACCTCTGCTTAGGTAGGGCCTTTATAAGTCCATTAGCAATCATTTCCTTTATTACTGTTTATTAAAATAGTACTTATCTCCTTACATATTCCTAACGTAGCCAGTATTAATAGATGTTAATATATTAGAGCTTTATAATTAGCTTTGCTATATCTTCTATAATTAGTTAGAGTGTTTAGGTATTATTACAGTTAATAATTAAGGGCTTATTTAGCCTTAACGTTATTGCTTTAAATAGCCTACTTGTAACGGAACCTTGTAGTAGGAACTACGGTGGGTCCTATTATTGGGCTAGGTATGTAGGTAAGAACAAATTAACAACATAATAATAACTGGTAGAGTAGTTGCCTAATAGATTAATTCCAATTATATTCTAAGATTTACTATAAGGAGAGAACTATCTACGGTAGGGACTAAGGTCCTTTAAACACACAACTATACTCCTAAGAAATCCTCTCTTGTACGTAAGGTACGTGTTATACGTATTATACGTAGGCGTATACTGCGTACACTTCGTACACTACGTATAACATTATGTGACTCGCTTACTATTCCTTATTATATAGTTCTACCAGATCTATCCTAGACCGTGCCTGTATTAACCAACTAGCTTCCTGTAACTCTTCCCCAAGTAGTTATAATATCTTACTTAAAGTGTCTGTAATACTATCTCCCTCCTCTTTATCTTTATCCTTAAAGATTCCTAACATCTCCAAGTCGTCTACTAGAGGTGTAATGTCCGTTTAATTAGTCTAGTTAATATCCTTGCTTATTATACCTAAAGCTTCTTCTTCTTTATAAGCGCAACGTTATGCTTGCACTATGGCTGCCATACTATTACTTAGTAAGATAATGTTATTTCCGTATTCTTGTTGTGCGAAAGTAGGGTTAATGTATATTATAATAGCAAGTCCCTCGTCTTAACAACCCTTATTTTACTTGGAGTGCACTAAAGCAAACATTTAATTGTCCTGTAATGTTTGCTTTGTCTTTAACGCTAAGTATACACATCCTATAACTCTTAATAGTCTTTAAGTTCCCTAAGTAACTTATTATAGGGTCTTATATTTAATCTACCACTATAAAGCTTAAGTCTGAGTTGGCCGCCACACGCGCTAAACTCTACTGTTCTGCTAAAGAGACCGCTTGGGCCCTTAAGGCTTAACGTCGCTCCTTTAAGTCTTAGTAGGTTGCGTTCGCTTAGTTAACCCGTCTTAAGAAGGTTTATAAGAAGGTTTATTCTAAGGAGTGGAAACTTGTTTAACAGGGTTTTAACAAGCTAGGTAATAAAAGGACTGGCTTTCCTCCTATAAGGGAAATAACTCTAAGTAGCTCAGCAATTACTCCTCTTAGGTCCCCCTTAGGTGACTTATTTTTTAGCAATCCTTCCTTATTAATATTACCTGACCTACTCTCTTCTAATACTCCCATACCTTTCCTATAGCGTTCTTTAGGTTGCTTAGTGGTTCCTAGGTAGTCTTACTATAGCCTATCCACTTTACTTTATACCACGTTTTGTTCTCTACATCCTTGTAACTAATAATCTTTAAAACTTACTATTTATTTTTTTCTTATCCTCTATACGTGTCTGCCTTATAAACTGGTGGCTTAATATCTCCACGTGCTAGTTCTAGTATTGCGATATATTATACAAGGTAGATCTTTATTTTGGCTAGTAGGTTTAACTTATACGTAACCAATAAAATTCTTTACGCAATTTTAAAAGGTCCTAGTCTGATATAGTCCAACTTCTTACTTAATCATTAACTCTTAAAATTTTTATATAGTAGCCATACTTTATCTCCCTCCTTAAGATCTGGTCCCTTAGATCTCTTAGCGTTATAGTACCTTTTTATTCGTTCTTATACTAGTTTAGCTGTTTCTATAAGGTCTACATAAAGATTTATTAATATCTCCATTCTTTATTTAGCTGTGCTACTTGTCTTCTTTACTTAACGTGGCAATAACGATGTTCTTAGTTTATACCCATAATTCGCCTTAAATAGTAATATCCCCATTCCTTCTTATAGTGTTGCATTATATGCAAACTGTATAACTGGTAATAACGATACCTAATTATTCTATACATAATTAATATAGTGCCTTAGATACTATTTTAGTGTCTAGTTTAGTCTTTTCATTTGTCCATCCATTTGCGGATAATATACTATAGAGGTTGCTGCGCGAACTCCTTATTCTACTAGAAACACTTCCTAAAATACTACTATAAATCTTAGATCTCTATCCAATATAATCTTATCTAGTGCTCTATATTTTGCGAACACTTCCTTTATATAGATTCTCGCGATATCTTCTACTAATATTTCTTTAGTGCATGCTATAAAGTATCCCCACTTTATTAGCTTATCTACTATTACTAAAATCGCGTTATGGTCTTATCCCGTAATAGGATCTTTTAACTTTGGTAACTTAATAATAAAGTCCTATAATATAACTTCCTATGGTCTTCCTAGTATCTTAATAGGTTATAGCCCTCCGTACGGCTTATGCCTTATTAGTTTGTTTCTTTAGCAATCTAGACATTTCTTTATAACTTGTCTTACTAGCCCCTAGATTCCTTAAATAATATACTCCTCTTAAAGCCTTAATACTAAGCCTATAGCTCTGTTATGTCCTTATGGAATTCCCTTATGGAATTCCTTAACAAATTCTTCTATAATAGACTTAGGTATATACGTTGCTTCTTTGTTTTTGTATTGCTCTAAGTCTAGATCCTCTACCTATACTTCTTAGATCTTCTGTGTCTAATTACTCTCTAGTAACTTATAGATCTAACTTTCCTTAATTACTGTAATCTTTAGATAATTGTACCTAATTAATCCGTCTTAATCCTTTTATAACAAAGCTCCTAACAGCTTTTTATTACTTTATAGTTCAGCCTTTCTGCTTAGAGTGTCTGCTCGTGCATTATCTATACCCTTAGTATACTGAATTTTAAAATGGTATTCTGTAAGCATTTCCACCTATCTAACCTGTCTTTGGTTAAGTTCCTTTATTGTTAGGAATCCTATAAGGTTCTTATAGTCCGTTTTAACTATAAACGGTTTCTCTATGCCTTGTAAGAATGCTCTCTATTCCTTAAGTGCTATAACTATACCTAATAACTCCTTGTTGTAGATATCATAGTTTAACTCTAGTAGTGTTATTTTCTGACTATAGTATACTACTGGGTGCTATGCGTCCTGGTGCCTCTATAGTAAGTATACTCCTAGTGCAAAGTCTAATGCGTCTGTCTAAACAACCGTTTCTAACTTTGGTTGATAGATCTTGAGGACTGGCTCTTAGGTAAACAACTCTTTAAGTTCCTAAAACAGCTCCTTCTATTTGCTACCCTAAACCCATAGTTCCTCTTTCTTTATTAGTCTTATAAATGGCTTAATACTTTTTAACCATTATGCCATAAACCTCCTGTAGTAGTTATAAAACCCTAGAAACAACCTTAACTATATAACGTTCTCTAGTTCGTGCCAACTTACTATAGCTTTAACTTTCTTTAGGTCCATACTGATCTTTCCTAGTTTAATAATAAATTCTATAAAATTGGTTTTTTTTATAAAGAACTCGCATTTCTTAATTACTACTAGCATCTGTTCTTCCTGTAGTCTCTTTAAGACCCACTTAATGTGTTCTCTATGTTCTTCCTTATTCTCTAAGTAGATGATAATGTTATTAAGGTATACTATAACAAACTTATCTAGGTATTCTCCTAACACACTATTAATTTGCTTCTAGAACGTTGCTAGTGCGTTTATAAGCCCAAATTGCATAACTAATGGTTTATATAGTCCTTCCTTTAACCTAAAGGCTGCCTTCTATTCGTCGCCTTCCTTAATCCTAATTTAATAGTACGCCTACCTTAAATCTATCTTTGTAAAGATCTTTACATTGCCTATCCTGTCTTAGATCTCGCTAATTAAGGGTAAAGGATACCTATCCTTCCTAGTAATGCTGTTTAACTGTCTATAGTCTATATATATCCTAAGTTTTCAGTTTTTCTTTAAGATAAACAGTACTGGATATCCTACTAATAACTATAACGGTCTAATATATCCCTTGCGTAAGTTCTCCTAAATAAACTCCTTAAGCGCTACTAACTCCGTTTCAGTAAGCTTATAGATTAGAAAGAACTTTAGACTTATTCCTTCTTCTAATTCTATCTTATAGTCCTATGCTATATACTCTAACAGCTTTTTACTTTCTAGTAACTATAACTTTTTACTATACTTATGGTATCTCTTTGGTATATAACTTAAGCCTTACTTAGTCTCTTTATATATCGCTCCAACTTAGTACTATACCAACTTGGTTTACTATCGCACTTTACGCTATTAAGTATCCTTAATATCGACCTAACCTATAACCCAATCGATCTTTAGATTATACTTCTATAACTAAGGCATTTCTAGTATCGCCTCATCCTATCCCAATGGTAGGATATTGAAAGATATTCTAACTGGTCTTCCTTTAATAGTTAACTAAATAGGTCCTATTTTAAGATTAATAATGCCTCCTTTATAGGCTATCTAATCTCCGGAAATTGTTATAAGTGGATATAGGTATTCCTTTTGTCTATATAGTAACCCCATCCTTTCCACTGCTTTTAGTGATATATGGTTTCTAATTGCTCCACTGTCTACTAATACTTTAAACTGCTGATCTTGCTATTTAGCTTATAAATTTAGGTATTATTTTTAAATTTCTTTAAGGGTCTAAGGCTCTAATACTAGTTCCCTCTAGTCTTATGCGCCTTCCCTTTTCCCAACTGTTAGCTGCTAGATCCTACCTATACGTAGTCCCACTTTAGCCAATATTTAGTTCGTTTCTTTTCCTCTATATACCATAGATAAGTATTCTCTAGGCACTTCTACCACTGTCATCCATCTAGGCATTCTTCCGTAAGGAATCTTCCTAGTTAAAGTGTTAAGTCCCCTTAACCTTATACTTCTACTAGGTGCCATTTATGTATATACTTAACATTCCTAAACCGCTTTTCCTCTAGTACCCAATATATCTTTACTAGGTACTTCTAGTTCTTGTCTTTTAGTACTCTATATATATTACACGTGTCATCCATATAAGCTATCCATAATAGTGTATAATGCGCTGTATGTTTTAGGTTAACTCTTAGTTTATCTTTATTCTTAAGTTTAAACCTATACTTAGTTAACCTAACCACTAGTATTTCTACTATAGGTACTAAGATTTGTCGCTTACTTCTCTAGTCCCTAGATCCTTCTTTTAGGTTCCTTAACATTATAATTAATACTCCCTTAATGTAACTTATATGTTTCTTTATAATGGGTTAGTCTTAGATAACTTTTTTATCTAGCTATATATAAAAGTCTTCCTATTTATCATTGTGTTGTTGCCTATACCACTTTCCGTATAACTGGTTTAGTGTATATGGTTTATCTGTTAGAAAGTACCTTGTCATCACTATATTGTAATATCCTTTGGTATGTCTTTCTTTAAACCTAGTTAGGATATCTAGATCCTCTTCTTATTCTAGTTTATCTAACTATTTTACCCTAGGTATCCCTGCACTTAGCCTATTAGTAACTCTTTGTACGGGTACTCTGTCCCTTATATAACCTAGCATAGCTAACCTCTTATCTAGCTTTTACTCTTACTATATAATAATTCTTATTCTAAACTTATCTATAGTTTCTTATTTTCTGCGTCTTATAGCTGGATCTTTATAGTTGTTTTACTTTTTAATCCTAGTATTAACTGTTTAATCTTTAGACTAAATACTGCGTTTACCTGGGATTGCTAATATTCTTATTTATTCCCTAAACTTGTAGTTCTTAAACTTGCATCCTATACTTATTCATTTGTCTATAAACTGAGTAGCTACCCTTTCCCATTGGTTTTTGTCTGTTATAGGTCCTTAGGTGTATCTCATCTTATTTTAAAAATCTTAAGCTTCTCTTATCTTTTCTTGAAAATCTTAAGCCTGTGGCCTTTTACCTTTATTAAGTAATAAGCTAGCACTAGCAGTTATCTGCTTACTTAGTTTCTTCTAAACGTTACTCCTATTGTCTTATAAAGCGATGGAAATCGTATCTAATGGTATTATAGCATCCGTTACTAAACCCTATTCTATAATAGTCTTAGTTTTTGCTTCTATTTCGACTTCTCTAAGGTCTGTATGCTCCTAGTAAGCTGCCTTTATTGCCTTATTATTAGTAAATGCTTTACCTATATTAAATTCATTGTCTTTAATATCCAATCTATAAGCTGGTTTATTAGTTCCTCTAAACTTAGATAATAATAGCTCCTATAGCTAATAGCTTGCGCCGTACTTAGCGTCCTTATAAATTCGGTATGCGTTATTGTAATAATACACAAAACTGTTAATTAAACACTCTTTTATTCCTCGCAGTGCACCGTTATCCCTCTATATATATATACCGTCTGCTAGCCTTATTCCCTTTACCATATAGTTACTCTAACCACCTCTATAGTCTCTAGCAAAATAACCTTGTTTTCCGCAATTTATACAAGCCCTATCTTTAAACCACTTTTCTTGCTATAGAGTCCGCCTAAATATCTTCTACTACTAAGATTTTTAGTTTGGCCTCTGCTTCTAAGTCCTTTAATTACTTAATCCTTAACCTCTAGGTTTCCATAGTTTCTTTTTCCACTTTTAGGTTTCTTTAGTACTGCTTAGGTCTATTAGCTCTGCGCCATTTTATAGTTTTTAACTCTATATCTGTTATTGCGTACTCTACACCTTATATAACTATGGAACTCTATCTTGCCCTCTCTTAGCTTGTTCCCTTTAATAGATCCTATTATCAATCTTTATTAACTAGTCTATTAACTCTCTTAAAGTATCCGCATCTTCTATTAAGATAATTGCGTTCTAGACTTTAGCCTTAAGTCCCTATTTATACTATGCTATAAGCGCCCTATTATTCCACTTAACCTACATAGCTAGTGTTTAAAACTGCGTTATATACTTAATTGCTAAAGTGCGTTATACTAAGTTCTAAAGCTTTTATTCCGCTATAGTTGTGGCCTCTAGATCTCCAAATATCTACGTTAGTTATTCTGCGAACCCGTTCCAACTAGCAAATATATACCGTACGTCCTAGTTAGTAGTTATTATGCCATTAGCCTATATCTCCGTAAGATATAGTTTAAACCACTTAAGTACCCTCCCTATCAGGAACAACCCTGCATAGGCTACTTAATCCAATAATATTACTAACTTCACTCCTTCCTGTATTACCTTAAAGTGCATCTATGTAAGAAACCCCTTAAGCTTTAACTTCTTTTCTAAGAACCGTTTAATTAAAGGTAGTTTAATTTTTGCTGCTCTAATTCTATTAATGCGTTCTTTAAGTATCCTATTATTATCTTATAAGTAATTAACCATTTCCTATAACTAACCTCGCGTAACTACTTAAGAATCTATATCTGCTATACTAGTGTCTCCTAGTCCTAAGGTTGTGGCTACCATCAACGTCGTCGTAACTAGTGCTTTGGGTGGCATGTTATTTAATCTTGTTTAATACCGTAACCTTAGTAGTAAATGTATAACGGAACCTTGTAGTAGGAACTACGGTAGGTTCTATTATTAGGCTAGGTATATAGGTAAAAACAAATCAACAATATAATAATAACTAGTGGAGTAGTTACCTAACAGATTAACTCCAATTATATTCTAAGATTCACTACAAGGAGAGAACTATCTACGGTAGGGACTAAGGTCCTTTAAACACACAACCGTACTCCTAAGAAATCCTCTCTTGTACGTAAGGTACGTGTTATACGTGTTATACGCAGGCGTACACTGCATACACTCCGTACACTGCGTATAACATTATGTGACTCGCTTACCATTCCTTATCACATGGTTCCACCGGATCCATTCTGGACCGTGCCTGTATTAACCAACTAGCTTCCTGCGACTCTTCCCCAAGTAGTCATAACATCTTACTTAAAGCGTCCGTAACACTACTAATAAAGATAGCTTCCTTTATTGTCTATAATAGGGCTAATAACTTAACTTCTATACTTAAAGTTATAACTATACCCTGCTTATTTACTCTCTAGGCAATTAGTCTCTTAAATAGCTTTATAATATATCCTTATAAGCTCTTTCTGTTAATAGAGTTATCTATAAATAATGCATTGCTAGTATAGATAAATAATTGCGCTTTACCTCTACTATTTTTTCCATTATCTCGTCCTTTATTACGTATTCCTTTATCTCTCCCTCTATTGTTTATTCCTTCCTTATCTCCTCTATAGTGGATTGCTCTACTCCTCGTACTATATAGGTACTAGATTACTCTGTCTACCACTTAATAGTGCTCTTAGCTTAGGTTCTAATTAAACCTTATTAGCTATAATACTGCAAAAGCAATATCTGGACGCGTTATAGTGGCTATATAGAGTACTAAGCCTATTTTTCTCTAATATAGTATTGTAAAAGCTAGTAGGGATATTAGACAGACTAATAGGTCTATATTAGGAGATAGATGTATTAGATAGATTAATTAGTAATTAGTAGAGAGGAGTTCTGATTCTGCTATAGGAGTATTTAAAAGACGCCCTTTAAGATCTATCTTATACTAGTTAGCTATCTTCTTAATATAGGCTTCCTAGGATAGCTATAGAAGCCTTTAGCTATAATTATATAGCATATAGATTCCTAGAAACTATTTTAGCTCGCTAAGGGTACTTATTTAGTATTTCTTACTTAGCTCCTTAATTGCTTCTTAAGCTTTCTTCTTATTTATCTTTTAGTAGTAGAAGATAATATTGTTAATATAGAAGAAGACAACTATTCTACCTTTTAGCATAATATACGGCTCCTAGGGTACCTCTTTAAACCCCAATTCTATTAGCGAGCTTGTAAGATTCTTTTACTATAATAGAGAGGATTATTATAGTCTATAAAGGGCTTTTCTTAAGCGCAGTACTCTATCTATTTTTCCTTTATTAAACCCTGGCGGTAGCTTTATATAAACAACTTTATTAAGATTGTAATAGACAAATATGTTATCTATATCTATCTATATCGTCTCTAGTTAAATTTTATGGTAATCGCTATAAGGGTTTGGAAGGTTATACTGTGGAAGGGTACGGTGTCTCTCTCAGATGGGAAGTCACGGTACTGTCAGTCTGTCAGTTTGTCGGTCGGTCGGTTGGTCAGTTGGTCGTAATCAGTTAGAATAAATCAATAGAAAGCAGTCAGTAAGAAAGAAAAGAATGTATTTCCGGTAACTGGTTGGTTGGTAATGATATGTAAGAGGGAGGAAAGCCGAAGGCTCCATAAATACAGGAAAATGCCAAGACAGTAGGCGACGTCCAATCTACACCACCACAATACTAGCTAATATAGTAGCTCTTATAGGTAGGTCTCCTAGGGCCTATTAATTTCTATATACTACTAAGCGTGCCTTGCATTTCTAGAGGAATCCATACTTATCTATTTTATAGACAAATACCTATATTAAGCTAAGGATCTGTTATCCCTTTACATCTTATCTGTTTTTTAAAATAACCTTATTTAATAATGGGATTAGAGGTGGGTTCGTTGAGCCTCTTAGAACTAATCTTAAAGAGGATATGTATTAAGGTTCTTAATTAACTAAGATAGAGGAGGTAAGTTCTTCCTATATAATCTAATATTATATATTCTGTCTAATTTTAGCTTGCTATTATTAGGTTAACTGTTAAGGTTAAACTTCCTTTCTACTAAGAAGGCGCCGTAATAGGCTAAAGTAATCCTTTTGGTAATAAAGTCTTTAACCGAGTTGTTAAACACCCCCTAAGCGTAAAACCGGTCTCCTATTTATTAAATAACGTCCTAATTAGTATCTCGTATATCTAAATTTATAGGATACTTAACATAAAAGGTACATAAAGATTCTTTATCTTTTTCTGTTGGAGGTGGTGTATAACATATCTTTAAGAGCTCTTGTAAGCTTAAGATCTGCTAACTTATTAAAGGTTTAAACTGGCTTATTATTAACGTCGTCATCTTCCTCTTAAATTAACAGTTTAAATACTTCTTTATTGTCTTCCAGAAGAACCTTATTCTTAGTTAGGGCATTAGGAAGTTAAATCTTCTTAATTAGCGTGTCCAATTTAGCGTATAGGTCCTTTAAGATGTCCGTTTGCTTACCGTTAAAGATCGTCTTTTTATTAAAGATAACGTCCTTAGTAGAGATAATAATGCCCTTATATAGGATCCAGATCCTGTAGATATTGGTAGAGTTATAGCTAATAAGGTAGCCAATATAGGCTTATAGATCTAGCTTACTTAGCCTTTTCTTCTTTAGCTAGGCGTCTAATGTTATTACATACGCACTACAGCTATAGGCTTTTAGGTGCGCTAGTTGCGGTTTTCTTAATCTCCTATTTGCTAGAAAGGTATAGAACCTCTTATATAGCAATTTCCATCCATTACTTTCCTGTGGAATTTAATCTTAAAGGTAGACTATATAGTAGATTAGTAGCAATTCTTATTACATATCCTTTCTTAATAATTATACCCCCTAAGTGTTTGGCGATACTATTTTAAGCTTAGGTATATAGCGCTAAAGGCTTAAATATAATCCCTTAGGTCTAAAGCCATTTAAGGGGTTTCCTTCTCCCTAGCTTATTATCTAATCTAATAGTATTAACTTTAAGGTTATACCTTAAATAAATCCATTAGATGAAATCTTTAAGCACTTATAGTGTCTCCTTTTTCTTGCTATATATTATTATAAAATACAGGAAGGGTCTTCCTAAGAAGGTATTGTGGATATGCATAACTCATACAAATCCAGCATGCGCTTCCTTAAGGTCAGTTCAGTCAATATAGAGGTTAAGATAGAGTTTATTAATTTTCTATTTTAAAAACCTTCATAAGACCTAACGCTTAATTTTAGCGAGACTGCAGTGTTAATATTCTATTATCTTAGGGCCTTAAAGCTTAACTCCCAGGGCGTTAATACTTAAATAGTAAAGGCTTATAAGTCCTGGATAACCTAGACGCAGATGCTATAGTTATATATTACCTTTCGCATCTAGACAAATATCTTTTAACAATACTCTACGCTTCTATTAGCGTTATAGTAGTCGGCTTATATTAAACGCTAATTAACTTCCTGGTTAGACATATTTAATAGTCTATTATTTGTAATGTTCTTTTATTTAATATAGGATTATATTATCCTTCTAAACTAGAGGATTGTTATCTCCTTTATTGTCCTAGTAGTACTTTTATTTTTAAAGTAGACGGAATAACACTAGATTTGTATTAAAGTCCGTATAAAAGACAACGTTCTTAAAACATAGGATTCCCTTACTCTTGTCTAGCTTTATAACTTGGATAGTAATATCACCGTAACCTAGTATAGGCACTTCTAAGCTGCCAGTAATAACATATTTGTATCCTAAAGCTTTTCTAAAATTATAAAAATAAGAGAGATTATTAAAAATGTGGAGAGTGGTTCCTGAGTTAAGAATAGTTAATAGCTTTAGTGTATGGAGTTAACTGGTATAATACCATTTTAGGAATATTGCATTAGCTTATCCCTTAATCTTAACTCTCTCCTAGCTCTCATTTTATTATTATTAAGCCTTATTAGCATCTAATTCCTTAAGCTTAAGTCATTCCACCTAGGTAGCTAGGTCCTTATTATATTCTACCTTTATAAGCACCCTTTTTATCTATATACCTACAGCTTTAAATCCCTTAGGCCATTTACTCTTAAACAGATACTAACAGTTAGAAAGGATATGTCCCCTTATATTACATGCCAGGCATTTAAGGTTCTTTAACCCTTTAGAAGACATCTCTTTAGTTAAATGTATACCTACCCTTTTTTGGCTATAAGATAAGCTATTTCCTCTTCCCTTTTAGACTTTAGCAGTAATAGAGATATCCTGTTTAGACTTTCCTACGAAGTCTACATTAAATGCACTCCCTCTAGTAGTTAAGGATGGTATAACTTTTAAGAGGTTTGCGAATGCTTCTTATAGCTCTATTACTACTTTATGGTATTCTAATAAGAGAGCCTTTTTAGTATTATTTGCCTACTTTATGTATAGAACAAAATAGGTTTCGCTTATAGGTCGTATTACATTTATAAGGTCCATAAGCTAGATCCCATTAGTTATCTATAGAAATTCATGCTTCTCTGCCATTTTTATTGCATATTTCTATTGGTTAAGCTACTAGGTAACCTTTATCTGCTTAAGTCCCTTAAGTAATTCTATATATTGCAGTTATACCTTCCTTATTATAAAGTTCTTTAAGGGCTTAGTGTCTTCTTTTAACTAACTTAGCCATTTCTTAACTATAAGGGAAGGGTTAAGTAGTAGCTTTTTATAAATTAATACTGTAGACGTAATCTGAGTGCGTATCTATTATAGATACTCTTTTTGTTTTAGGAAGTACTTCATATCCTAGTTATAGTATTGTCTACTATTCTTATACGCTTTCTGTTAATTTATTAAGAACTATATATACAAGGTTGTATTTTTATTAAAATCTATAACTTCTAGATAGGCTGGTTCTTATAGTAGAGCTCATTAAGGTACTATATTGTCTAGGTTAACGTGGGCCCAAATTCGCTAATCTATAAGGGCTTGGAGTTGCTATAGCCATTATTCCCAATCTTCTGGCTTATTAGGGATGATCGTAGTTAACAAGCTCAACGTTAGTGGAGTTATTTAACTAATAGGTAAAGGAGGAATTAAGATAGTATTTTATTGTTAGGATCGTCCTATAATAATTAAAGTGAAGTTTTATAAAATCTCGTAGAATCTCATAAAATCTCGTTCTATAATAATTAAGGTAGGATTTCTATTAGAGTTTATGTCCTTAACAATAAGGTGTTAGAGTCTAACAATAAGGTAGAATTTCTTTAAATAATTAAGTAATAGCTAAATAGCTTCTTAAGTTCGCGGACCAGGCTTATAACTATTAGAAAGTGTATATAGAGCTATTCGTTAATAAAATGGGTTAATTAATTAATAATCTTGACTTAATGGTTAATTGACCTTGTCTGAAGCCCCTAGGGCTTTAAGCTATAAAGAGACTTTACAGTATACGTACTCCGTACATGTAACTCGTATATATAACCCACGCCTTTTAGAGAATACAGATTATCTAACAGTAGTATCATCGTAGTTTATCCATTATGGCCTAAGGTCCTTACGAAAACGACTATATAAACCCTATATTTAACCCTCTATAATTATAGAATACGCGTCTTAGCGTTACGTAATGTTACAAAATCTCTATAATCTAGATGTTTCCGTTTAAATCTAATTCCACTTCCTATTTCTTATCATTTCCTTCCCCACCCAGCTCGCTTAATAGAGAAATTACTTATAGAGGTAATAAGTACCTAGACCTTATACTAATTAGCTTTAGTAATACCGACTAGGGATAAGATAAAACTATAAAACGCTTTATATTAAGCTTTATATTTATATTAAACAGAGGGCCAATTTTATAGAAATTAAAGCTATAAGCTACCGATTTGCTATTAATATACTAATTAGAGTATATAGCTCTAACGGCTGCAGTAAAAGAGGCTATATAGCTTTAACTTTTACTTACTAAACTAGGCGTACTAGATTAGTTTACTAAGATCCTAATTAAAACCAATACCTAAGCTGTAAAGGCGTTAGCTAAAAATCTAGTTTAACACAATTAAATAAAGTATATTAATATCCAGGTTTACTACGTAAGAGATAAGATAAATAATAGCAGGATTAACCTTATATATATTACTCTAATTAATATAGCAGCCGACGGCCTTACTAGGCCTCTTATAGGTTCTTAGTTCTATACCTTCCTTAAATACCTTTAGATAGTATAGAAACTTAATTAACTACACTAGGCCTTAATAGGAAATTAGTACACAACTAGTAGATCCTTAGAAAGTATACTAAATAACGCCTTAAGGGTGTTAGCGACTTAGTAATCAAGGTATAAGTATAGCAGGAAAGACGTATACAAGCCTATATAATTAGATTGTCTATAAACAAGGATCTAAAGCTAGAGAAGGGAAAGGAGAAGAAGAGCAGCGCTGGTTAAAGTAGGGTTTGTTTATACGGTCCTCTAGTTATATAACTATAAGTTCTGCTAAGTTCTGCTAACTAAGTTCTGCCGTTTTCTGCCAGAACTATAATATTACCCCCCCCCCCCCTTTAGTAAAGCCTGCCCTTAGGCTTTACATATCCATATTATACTTATAGGGCGTTCTTATCTTTATATTCTTCTAGTAGCTTATTGTTTTTGCTATACTAGCACTCTATTTACTTATCTAGGTACTTTAAGGGTCCTAGTTTATTAGAGTAACGGCTATAGAATTCTTAAAGCTTATAGGGACTACCAATAAAGTTCTATATAGGGTACTAGGTAGGATCTAGGTTATAGCCTTTCTAACTAATGCAATACTTTAGCATTCTCCTTACTGGCTTATAGGCTAGTATTTCTTTAATTTCCTATTTATTGTCGCTATTAACTTAAATTAGTAAGGGAGGTTTGTTCTTTTGTTTAGGTAATAGGTTATTTATAGCTTTCCATAGCTTATCCAGTAAGAATTTAGGGTAGACCTTAAGTAAATCTAGGAGCTTTACTTTATATAAGTTGCCTATCTTTTTAAGGACCTTATACGGTCCTACTATTTAATAGTCTAGCTTATAGCTAGGCCGTTCTATCTTCTAGTTTTTTATTATAACCTAAACTATATCACCTACGGTAAAGCCGGGCTTGCGCCTATACTTATTTACCTATTATTCTATTAATTTTTAAGCCTTTTCTAGGTTTATACAGGCTACTTTCTAGGCTTCTTTATAAGATAGTTTTTCGCATATAGTCTGTGGCCCTTTTATTCCTTTCTAGTCAAAGCTTATATAGAGTAAGTACCCTATTTCTAGCTAGATGGGTGCAAATCCTATAGAGTTATAGAGTAGGGTAGCCTAGGCGTAGTTTATTAGAGGTAGCAGTTCAGCCTAATTATCTTAAAAGTAGTTAACAAAGGGTTGGAGTCTTTGGTCTAAATACTGGTTTATAATCTCTATCTGGCCGTCTATTTAGGGGTAGTATACTATAGAAAGCTTTAGCCTAATACCTAGAATCTAAGTAAACTCGTTTTAGAAGGCCAATATAAATTACGGCCTATAATTGGATATAATAGTATCTAGTGATCCATAAATACGATGGATATAGTGGATATATAGTTAGGCCGCTTTTTAGTATTAATATTTTTATAACAGGGAATTAAGAACGGGTGCTTGCTAAAGTAGTTAACTATAACTATAACTATGCCCGCGAAGCCCTACTGCACGCGTCCATGTTGCCGCGGGTAGAAACATCATCTAGAATCCTATTCCTATTAATGGCCAAGTGCAGAGGCGATGGTAGAGAGCCGTCGCAGCGTGTGCAGCGCTGTCGTTTAACTCTGTGGTAATGGGCCCACGACGCATACAAAGCATCGCCTTTAACAACATCAGGAGCCTCACTGCCTCCGCTTAGAGCTCTTGTTCTACCATCTAGGGAGGCCTAGCAAGGGAAACTGGGATACAAAAACCGCCCAATATACGACTATCTGGCTTGCAGCCAGGCCCGAAACTGGCCTTATCTAGCTAGTTAACGTGGACGCGTCCTAGGCGTATAATAGAACACCCTTAGGCTTGCACTAGCTCTAAGATCGCGAAGTATATATAATAAGGGCGTAGGGATCCTCCTTTTATAAGAACTTGTTAAGGTTAATATATTACAAATACTTTGTATTAAACTTATTAAGGCCCCAAGGCCACCGCAAAGAACTTATTAAGGCCCTACCTAGAGAACTTATTAAGGCCCCTTTATAAGGGCCTATCTGGTATCTAGTACACTCAGGTAACTTAGAAGAGGGTTTTAATAGGCGTGGTGCGCGCAACCTGGTATAGCGACAGCAACGCAATAGCGACGCGACGGCGACCAGACAGCTTAATAAGGTGGAAACACAGGCAAAGCTCTAGGCAGCGGAAACATAGGCCAGCTTTAACGGCCCTATAGCATTTAACTTATAGTTGACTTATAGTTAACCCATAGTTAACTTACAGGCAACTCACAGAAGGGTCTTAATAGGCGTGGTATATGCAACCTAATACGCATATGCATAAGGCGACTTATAGGAGGGTCTTAATAGGCGTAGTGCTTGCAATCTAATGCATACATATGGGGGAGGCTATAGGGGAAACACAGGCCAGTTGGATAAGGACTTAATAGTTAGAGATATAGGCCAGCTTATAAAAGGGGGGGATATAAGCTTGGTTAGTAGGAGAGGGGAGAGTAGGTCGTCTAGTATGGGACCTAGTATCTTTACGGCCCCTCTCCTACAAGACACAGTCGGCCTATTATAAGGAGACTCTTACAGGCAACGCGAAATAGGAACTGGCAGCAGTATAGGGTATTACGCCCCTATATTACTACTAGCCTCCCACAGGGCGTAGTATATAGTAGCCACTACTGGCTCTAAGGACCTCACCCCTTAGCTAGGCCCTAACCCTTAGTGCACCTAATAGGCAGGCAGGATCACATCCTGGCCAAAGAGACTACTATATAGCTCAAGAGAACGGATACGCGTGTTAGTATACCAATAGACGGAACCGTTCACCTCTAGGGCGGTACGCCAGTAAGGTATACTTAAGGAGCAAATAGGAGTTACTTAGGCAGAGGAGGCTTTTAGTCCGGGCCTTAACTATAGAAGGTACCCAAGGCTTCCATATTACAGGATACAGCCACAACGCCCTCATAGGATTACGCCAGTAGGCACGTAAAAAGGGAGTTACGACCCCTAGAAGCGGCAGCTTATGCCTATGCCAACAGAAATAATAAAGAAAGGCATAAAACTAGAGGCTATAGAAGGCTCCCAAGCCGTGCAAAAGCATACCAACTCTAGAAGGAGATTCTTATATAGACCGCTAGGGGGCGGTCTAGTACTTAGGTTAACCCCATTATAAAATATCCAAAAGAATGGTGAAACCCCCCGTTAATTGGTAGTGGCAGCCAACTGCTTATGGAAAGCCCCCTAGGCCTTTAGGCCTAGGTAACTGGGACTAAATACTAGAAAACTGGGGTAGAGGCCTAGATAAGCAGGCATGTCGAACTCTACTATATAACTAC
>Ga0307507_10003013_pt1 | contig 33755 bp, 12 predicted proteins | sample 7_EM_MG_FD_207223 | JGI IMG/M metagenome (GOLD analysis project Ga0307507, IMG submission 207223) | Populus trichocarpa ectomycorrhiza microbial communities from riparian zone in the Pacific Northwest, United States - 7_EM | ecosystem: Host-associated > Plants > Roots > Unclassified | place...
TCCCCCCCCCCCCCCCCCCCCCCCCCCCCCCCCCCCCCCCCCCCCCCCCCCCCCCCCCCCCCCCCCCCCCCCCCCCCCCCCCCCCCCCCCCCCAGAGACATAGCGTATATAGCAATGGTTAAACAAGAGATAGTATATAGGGGATAGTTAAGATACGGAACACAAAGCATATGGCAATTAATTGGCAAGGCCTAGCTAGGACGTAGTAAACCCTAGTTTGGATAAGCTAAGGAAGGAAGCAGTGGTTCCCAAGGAGTTTAAACATCTAAGGAGGAGGACGTGCTGTAGGCCCATAGGGCCGCAGCTATGTGCAAATATGGTAAATCAAGGTTTTTTTTCCGACTAAGGTGGCTTATAGGGTTTTTCCTCCCCCAACTGCAGGGGTTTTCTTCCTGTAAATTACAAGTTTTCCCCCCTATGACGGAGTAGTCTGCGTGGGCCTAGATAGGATCCGTATCAGACGTTAATCAAAGATCTTACTACTATATAAGCTTTATAGATAAGAATAGCCACTAATTTAATATACCCGTATCTCCTTCTATAGAGAAAAGACTTACTAAAATATTTAGGCAGCTCTTGCAAGGTATAACACCCCTATATTCTTAAGTTATATATTATATATAATAGTTTATATTAAGTACGGGTAGCTAATAATACAATCCTTAAGCGAATAAATTAAGAGCTTCTTAAAAAATAGAAGAAGAAGCGTTATAGTAAGATAAAAGTTGCCTATAGGAAGGTATAAGTTTTATTAGTAGTAGAGGCACAAAAGAAAAACGAGGAAAAGCTTTAAAAGGGGCAGGAAGAGAAGAGGGTAAAGGAAAGAAAAGAAGAGGGTAAAGGAAAGAAAAGCTGTATTATAGGGGGTTATTACCTTTATAAAGAAGGTTTAGAAGAAACTACCAATGGATTCTAGTGTATTTATATAATAGAGTTGATTTAGATTGATTTTGGGGTTGATTTTAATGCCATTTTAATTTTGATTTTCGTAGGAGACCCATACATTGTTTTAGGTAGATAGCTGTCTCGTCTAGGTAGCTAAGACGTTAGTAGTTTTAATAATAAGGCAAGGGAATTGTTTTTAGATAGTAGGTAGATTTATACTAGTAGGCCTAACTTAAGCCCCTAGATATATATGCCTTAGTAAAATTCAAAGTTATAAATAGCAGCTAGTATATAATCTATAACCTATATCTTATCTTTTATACTAGGGATAAACTTATAAGTACTTATATAAACTAAAACAAATATAGAATTCTATGCCATTTACAAGCCTGCTTAAAAATAAAAACTTAAAATACTATAATAATCTATCTGATATAAGCATAAGGTATATAGCATTAGGTATAATGCCGTAAAAAGTTTAATTAATAGAGTAGAGTAGTAAAAGTAGAATAACTATAAGAGGCCTAAAGCTTAGTCTAAGAACGGCTTATTAGGAAGAAATAAATAATTATAATATTTATCTAGTGCAATATATATTGTCTTCTTTCGCTTTACGCTATTACTAAGTTTTTGCTTAAGATAAAAGTAATATAGCTTAATATTGTTATATCCATAGCCTTTATAGCTTCGCCTTAACCACTGTTACGGAACAAGGGCAATGACTACAGAGCGTATGTATTTGAGGAGTCTACAAGACGTTACGCGATCGATCGTAAGGGTCGAGGGCGTTAGGAGGTGATATACCCTCGCGTAGCTGACATAAGCTATACGCGAGGTGTACGCGAGAGCACGGGGCTCTCCTATAGAGGCCCCTGCGGTTAGGTTCTGTGACACTACCCCCCCCTCCTATTAAGGCGGAGCTCCGGCAACGCTGTGGTTACTATATACATATAGGGGGAATGCTTAGGGTATATAGAAGAAGAAGAAATATCGTTATAGGTGTAATGGGCTTATATAGATGCTTCTGACTTAAAGCTTGTGGGTTGCTACTTGTTACGGAGTAGGCACGAACCGGGATACAATGTACTAAACAAGGTAGTAATTAAGAAGGCTACGTACACGTAACTATGCGTGGTTGATATAAAGACATTAGATGAAGAAGAAGAGTCTTCGTGTGCCAGGTACAAGGTATAAATAGGGTTTATAGGGGAACGTGCGTAGGTGTCTCGGGACGAACGTGAGCACGGGTCAAGAACGTCAAAACGCGTAGAGACGTGAGAACGAGTGAGTCCCGTAACACTACTATACAAAGGTACTAGGCTATGGAGGAGAAGGAAACTGTTGGAGACTTGGTAAGATATAAGGGTGTTATTAAGGCACTAGTAGCAAGCGAGCCAATAGCAAATTTCTATCCTAGGGATGGAAAATCCTAATTAGCTAGCTTCTCCTTAGCGTCTAGAATCTAACCAATTAGATAACTTTAACTGGCGGTTAAAGTTCCTTAATATCTTATTAGAGTAGTTACGTGACGGTAATGTATAACAATTTAGCTGTGGCAGCTCCTATAGGGAATTAGATACGAAATCTCTGCTTAGGCCTAGTTTCTATGGATTTACGTAGTAGAAATTGCTAATTAGATCTTTTGCGTTTTTAAAATCTTCCTATAGTTACTGTTCCGGCTAATCTATATTAAATCCTATATAGTTAGCTTTGTAGTAGAGCTGCCGTCCTCTACCTTTGCTAAAGTATTTAGAGTTAATAATTTGTTTAATGGTCTACTCCTTATAGTTCTTATCTTTGTTCTTATTTCAGATTAGTACCAGTGGGGGTTTAGGCTATATTTGTCCTAGCAGAGGGTTAGGCTGGTAAAGGTGTAGTAGCTATAGGTAAAATATAGGCTATATTCTATAAGTGGCTAAAGTAGGCGAGAGCTCTAGTTTATATACAGCTCCTCTATTAATATCTTGTTTAATCTAGTAGGGGCTAAGGTTCTTATAATTAAGTAACTTTATAGGCCTCTGTGTAAAGATATTAAGTATATCTAACCATACCTAGTCACTAACACGCATCTTAGGTGGTGGTGTTCTGTGACGGTTAGCGAAGTAAGCCTACTTTGCTTGGGCCTAGGCCATCTCTCCTTTGTAGTAGTTAAATAGATCTTTTATATGGTCTATATACTAATTAGCAAGTAGTATCTTAAGGCGTTTTCTATATAGCAGTTTCTTATTAATAGGCTCTGGTGGCTCTATACTAGATTATGGGTAATAACCTTTATTTGTAAAAAATGGGGTAAGTCTTGTAGTGGCTAGGACGTAGTTATTTGCTGCAAATTCGCCTAGTAGAAGGTGGTTTACCCAGTCGTCTTAACTATAGGCGACTACCTATTATAAGTACGCCTTTATACTAGCGTTAGCGTTTTCTAGTTATTTACCAGTTTTATAGTAAAAGGATATAGACATCTTAATAGAGATACTAAGGCGTTAGCAGATCCGCCTCTATATATTAGAGTTAAATTGCATATCTTAGTTAGACGTAATAGAGTTGGGTAACCTATATAGTTAGTAGACTTTATAAAGAAAAGTATTGGCAATATTGCTAACAGCTATGCCTTTAGTAAGGATATAGTAGCGTTCTTTTATAAGTTGGTATATTATTATAAGGATGTTCTTATAGGTTTGGTAATGTTATTTATAAGGCGGTAGGTCGATAATAAAGTCTATAGTAATATCTGCCTATTAGCGTATAGGTACTGGTAAAGGGTGTAGTAGTCCTTAGTACTTTATATGGAATGCTTTAGCACGCTTATAACCGTAATAGGCGCTTATAAAGCATTTAACTAAGTCTATTATTTTAGGCTAGAAGTAGTATCAGCTTAGGAGCTTATAGGTTCCTCCTTTACCTAGGTAGCCGCTTAACCAGAGGTTATAGGCCATTTAGATTAGCTGCCGTTATAGGTCTTTTAAGTCAGGGATAAATAGACGGCCTCTATAATAGAGCCTGTTCTCTTTTACTTCTAAGGCTGTTATATTAATCTAGCCTAAGCTTTAGAGGTTAGTAGGCAGCGTATAGGTGCTAGCAGTCTTTGCAGCAATCAGTTAATATAGTAATAGGTTAATAAAGGTGTTATATACTGCGGTAATAAGCTTATTAATTTTAGGGGGTAACTCTAGTTCTATAGTATAAAGCTAAGGTACGGTTGGTTCTGTCTTAGGTAATATACCTAAGGCCAAGTTCTATGCTTTTAGGATTATCTATTATTGGAATTAATTATAGGGGTTATCTTCTAACTAAAAAAGGTCTTGCGAACGGCGTATTAGGCTATTAGGCTTAGTACCTTATACTTTTAGCCTATATACAATTTTAAAGTTAAAACCAGAGAGGAATTCGTTCCAGCGAGCTTAACGTTAATTTAGTTGCTTTATAGTTATAAAGTACTTAAGGTTATAATAATCTGTAAAGACTTTAGTTAGCTAGTTAGGTTCTACTAAGAAAAGTTCTAGTTAAAATTCTTTAAACGCTTATACAATTGCGAGGAGTTCTTTATTATAGATCTTATAGTTACACTTCTATAGTATAAGCTTAGATAAGTAGAATATAACTAGGTAGAGAAGGCCGTTATCACCCATCTAAGAAAGGATGTCTGCGTTAACATGGTTTAAGGAGTTAGTTTTAAGGTAGAGTTACTATCCTAGTATAAAGTAAGCTAAAATAGGTGCTCTAGTAAAAGCGTCTTTAAGGTTTTAAAACGCCTTCTTATATTTAGGCGTCTAGGTAAAATATAGGTATGTTTTTCTTCCTTTTACAGGAAGGCCCTTTATTCACATTATTGCTATAAGTAGTGCTATAACGCCTAAAAAGTTATATATAAATTTCTAGTAGAAGTTAGCGAGACCAAAAAAGGCTTATACGTCCTTAATACAGTTAGGAGTTTACCATTTAGTAATTATTTATACCTTCTTAGGGTCTATATAGATACCCTTAGTAGTAATAATTAGTCTAAGGTATTTTACTTCTATAACTAAGAATTTGCACTTCTTTATATTAATATATAGTCCTAAATATCTAAGGCGTTATAGGACCTTTTAAATATACTTAGTATGCTTAGAGGGGTTATTGCTATAAATAAGTATATTGTCTAGGTATGCAGAGCAAAAGTTATTAAGGTAGTCTTATAAGGTGTTATTAATATAGCTTTAAAAACTACCTGGACCGTTATATACCCTAAAGGGCATAATAGTATATTTAAATTAACTAAAGCGTAATGCAAATATAGTCTTCTATTTATCGCCTTCCTGTATTTAAAGGCGGTTAAAGGCGGCAATAATATTTAGCTTAATATAAATTTTAGCTTAACTAAGCTATTTAAGGGTCTTACGTATAAGTAGTACGGGGTATTAGTTTTTAATTATAATAGTATTAAGTCCTCTATAATTAATATAGAACTAAATGCCTCCTCCTAGCTTTTTAGTAAGGAGGATGGGGGCGGCTAATAGGGATATACTAGGATAAATAAACCCTTTTTTAAGGTACTTATTAATATACTTTTTTATAATTAGAAGCTCTTCTTTTAATATTAGGTAGGGTCTCTTATAAGGTAGCATTTTTCCTTATTTAAGGTTAATAGCATAGTTGCAGGGTCAGTATGGGGCAAGTATATTAGCGCTCTTTTATAAGCAGAGATTAATATAGTAATGGTATATCTTAGGAAGGGGTTTACAGAGTTCCTTATTAGTAAATTCTTTTTTAGGCCTTATAAACTTCTTAAAGTCTAAGGGTAAAAGTCTGTGGAGTTCTATAGGGGCGTTATCTTTTAGAAAGTTAATTATATTTATCTTGTTCCTATAGAGGATATGGTTCTATTCTTTATTAAGTTTATATAGCTATAATTAGGAAGCTATGGCAACGATCTAGCCTTTTCTATATACTATGTAGTAATAAGGAGTAGTCCGCGTGGGCCCAACAGGGATCCGAATCGGACGTTAAGCAATGAATAATAATAATATACTATGTAGTAGAAGGCTGTGGCGCTTATATAGTAGCAGTTAGTTATAGATAGGGAGATAAGGGGTTCCTTAGGTTAATATCCTAGGGAGTGGATAGAAACAGCTAGGCCATATCCTAGGCAGGTCTCTCTGCAGTATTTAGAGTTAAAAGTTACTTCTCTCTTTTCCCAGTTAATAGTAGGGTTATACTGCTTAAGCTAGTTCATTCTAAGGGTAATAGGGTAGTTTATAAGTAGTATAATATAGGCCCAGAGCTCTTCCTAATGTCCGTTTATATTTAGGTAGAGTTATGCTATATAGGTAATCTCCTGTGCAGTATAACTACTATTAGCAAGTTGTAGGACGCGGGCTTTAGTAAGGGGTAAGGTAGATAGGTTATAAGTACGCATAAATTAGGTATCTATAAATTTATTAGTAGCTCTATAGTCAATTATAGAACGGGTTTTATATTATTTTTTAGTAATAGTTCTCTCTATAGGTAAGACTATTTGCTTCCATCCTTCTATTCTTACTAAGCTATCTATTAAGTAAGCCAATATATAGATCCCTCCATTATTAGAGTATCCTAACCTATAACTTAGGGCTAGGACTTTATGTTTTCCGCTTCTACGTCTAATTCTACTACCATTACTACATCTTTATCTTATATGGTAGCGGCGTATAGCAATATATTTAGTGTCCAGGGCATAGGGTTAGGTATTTAACAACAGCTGCTAAACCTAGCCATTAGGCAGTTTAGGCTATAGCTATAACAGCCTTCTTAATAGCATTTATAGCAATACCTTAGCTTCTAGAGTAGCTCGCGCTCTCTATCTAGTAGCTTCTTTAGGAAGGCTAATATAGAGAGGTTAATATTAGGACCAGTAGTATTACTTAGGGTAGTAGGAATTAGTGGTTTAGTAGGTCCGGAGGGCTTCTTTAGGGAGGTCTTTAGGTAGGGGTTTATAGTAGCAATCTAGTTTAGCTGTCGTTTAATCTTCTATAGGGCTGCTACTATATTATAAACATTGTTATAGTTGTGGCTAGCGGCTGCGTAACGAAGGCAATAAGTGACTTTTTCAAGAAGATCTTCCTAGTCTTTAGCATCGTCTTAGGTAAGAACTCTAGAATATTCCTAGAATTTAATATAGAACTTATTAAATAATTTAGTAGGGCTTATCTTTAGGGCATGTAGTTTAGCTTAACTAGTAGCCACTAGGTTATAATCGCGGTATATTTAGTTAAGGTTATTAAAGACTTCCTAGTAGGACTACTACTTTTAAGGACTACTAGTCTTTTATTAAGTAAAAAGCCTATGAAATGGGATACCCTTTATTTATCTAATAATATAGCTAATCTTAATATCTTCTATAGGGAAAAGGTAGGCGCTCTAGGTTAGTTTCTTGCGGATTTATATCTTCTAGTGGCTATATTCCTTATAGTTACCCTTAAAGATTAGGGGATTAGGGTAGCGTATATTAGACCCTATAGTGGTAGTTTAGGTTTAATTATTATGGCTTTTATTATCGCCGCTACTATAGTAGAGGTTCCCGTTAGGTAAAGCTGCTTAGTACTAACCCTCTATTAAGCGTTAAGTAGGTAAAATTGCTAGGGGCATAGAGACTTAGGTGGCGTTATATACAGTAGAGAGGTGTCTAGTATTGTTATAAATATACTTATTAAGCTAAGATTATAAGTATTTAATTATATCCTCTCTTTTAGTAACTGTAGCAATAAGTATAATTTTAGCCTTCTTTAATTATTAGACGTCGCGTTTAGACGCGCGGAGGTTATCTTTAATTTTTTAGCGTGTATTGTTAGCGAGCGCCTTACAAGCTTATAGGTCTTGGATAATATTATAATCTTAGGCAGCACGCATCTTAGCTCGCGTAAGCTTTAGATAGTAGTTCTATAGAAGGTAGTAGTATTTATTAGGTTCTTATACTACCATTTTTATAAATATCTTGGCGTCTCATATCTTAATCTTAATAGGTAGTAGCCCTTTAGCTTATTTATCTGTGGTTATATAGTTAATAAAGGATAAAACATTATTAATATTCCCCTTGTAGTTGTTATAGTCTTTTAAGCCACTAGGCTTCCCTTTAGGGGTTAAGGCTAGGGCTAATAAATCAAATCCTCCTGGGACTGATTGGTGTTGTAGTTTCAATATAGGTATTGGGTTGTTCTTTAAGTTTAACATAGTAGCTAGTAAGGAATTTCGTCTTACTATTGTTGATTCTTTAAAGGTATAAAGTGAGGTAACTCGTAGATACGCTGCTTCTAGCAGCGCCTACAGTATTATAGAGACGTAGAATTGGTTGTAGGCTAAGCGTCAGTAAAAAAAAAAGGCGCAACATAATGTTATGGAACGAGGGCAATGACTACAGAGCGTATGTATTCGAGGAGTCTACAAGACGTTGCGCGATCGATCGTAAGGGTCGAGGGCGTAAGGAGGTAATATACCCTCGCGTAGCTGACATAAGCTATACGCGAGGTATACGCGAGAGCACGGGGCTCTCCTATGGAGGCCCCTATGGTCGGGTTCCGTGACAACCACCTACCTAAAGGGTAAGTAGTAGATACCTAAATCGCCAGGACACCTTAATCGCCACTATTAAACCTACCAAAAATTAGAAATTTTATGCCTTAATATCTTAATAACTACTAAATAATATTGGATCTAGGCTTTTTATATATACTCTATAGCTTTTATTAAAGTTATAAAATAAATAGTTTAGTAGTTTTAAAAATATGGTATTTTGGCCTTATTTAAGCCATATTTTAGCTCCCAAATTTTAATATCTTAAAAACTACTAAACTATTTATTTTATAACTTTAATAAAAGCTATAGAGTATATATAAAAAGCCTAGATCCAAATTATTATTATTTATTATTTAGTAGTTGTTAAGATATTAAGGTGTAAAGTTTTTAATTTTTGGTGGGTTTAATAGTGGCGATTAAGGTATCCTAGCGATTTAGGTGTCCACTACCTACCCTTTAAATAGGTGGTTAAGGCGAAGCTATAAAGGCTATAGATATGTGCCTAATAGAGCAATAACGTTAACGAACTTAACTAGGTTAGTATGGCTTAATAAAGCATCTTGTTACGCGGTAGCGTTATTCTCCTAGTCTACTGTTTACTTTACCCTTATATACAAATTTATATAAATGTCTGGAATATATTAGTTGGGATACTTTAAGACTATAAGACCTACTTAAAAAACCTATATTTTGCATACTAGATATTAAGGCTATAACTCTTCTCTAGATTAATATAGTTTATTATTAAATTAAATACCTCTAATATATTTAAGACGTTTAGCTTTTTTTTATAAGTACTTTCTGTTAGGTAAACCCTAAGTAGATAGTTATATAGCCGTAAGGTATGGGCGACCCTAGGGCAACCTAGGGGTGACTTGCCCATAAGGTACGTGCGCTATATATACCTAGGGAAACCCCTTCCTTACCTTATATACAGACTCCTTCTTTTCCCTTAAGGATTTGTCTGTCTATATAATATACCCTATTATTTCATTATTAAGCTCCCTATCTATATCCTTACCTTATATTTAAATCCTTATTAATCCCCTTAGGAGAATAGCCGGTTTAATTTTTCTATAATACCTCTAAAAAGAAAACTAACGCCTGTACCTAATAGTAATACGCTAACAATATAACCGCTAAACACCTTAGGATCTAGTATAGACGAAACTGCTAGGAATATACTCGTAGAATCTAAGCTACCTTTTAAACCTTAAAATAATTAGCTACCTATAAATACTGGAGACTGGTTTAACTTATATACCTAGGCTTAATAGGAGCTTAGTAAGATTACTAGCGTCTTACTAAATACTGCTAATATAAAGGAGCTAGATAAGCTGGCTAAGAAAATAGCCAACTTATAGAGCATTATTGATTTAATGGAGCCCTCACGTTGCCTTTTTAGTAAAGAGTATAAGTTATATGGCGAACGCATATACTAAATAAATCTTAACGCCCTAGTTAAGAAGTTACTACCTAATATTGGCGGTACTATTTAACAGTATTTTAACCGCTGGATTGCCGCAGTTAAGAACTAATTTAAAGTTAATAACGCTAACTATAACTGTAAGTGATGCATATACTAGGCTATTGAAGGTCTTGTAAAAGAAAAGATAATTACCTAACTAGTTTATTACTAGTTAGATACTAAAGATAAAGGTCCTTTACTATAAGATAAGTTTAAGACTATAGTATAAGACCAGATTAGGAACCTTATAGTAAGACGCTTTAATAATACTACTATATACTATATAGCTATTATAAAAGAAAACTAAAGATTTAACGTCTTCCTAGCCTATGACGGCTTGAACAAATGCCACATAGCTTAAATAAATGCCTCTAAACCAAAGCTTGAACAAATGCAACGTGTGCTTAAACAAATGCTATATTACGAAGATATTAAGGTAAGGAGCAAGAGAAGGTGGTAAGGCCATGTCTATATACACATGCCAAGTCGTAAGCGAACCCCTAACTAGGTGACGCGCCCTAGCGCCGTCATATAGCCCGTATATATAAATTAGAAGACCTCTTCTTATATACCCCTTTTATTAATCCTAAGTAATAGATAGACTTTTAGTTCTTATATTTCCTAACCTGCCTATAAGTAGAGCTCTTTTGCTAGAACTTTGCCTAATATATAAGAACTGCTAAGAACCTCTTTAATAAAATCCGCTGTATAGAGTAATTATATATATTATTTATTGCTTAATGTCCAATTTAGATCCCTATTAGGCCTACGCGGACTACTCCTTATTTACATATAGGGAGAAAACTCTATTAAAGAAAACCCTGTAATCCACCTCCCCGCCTTTTAGGGCTCGCCTACTTAACGTCTATAAGTTACCTATAGTGCTTTACTACCTTACTTTTTAACCTCCTTAGGAACTACTGCTGCCGTAACAAGCCTATAGACGCGCTAGTATTATAAACTTTACTTTTTTTTTTCAATCCGTTATATTATACTACGAATAATACTACGCATGCAGCCTCTAGGCTATGGCGCTATAGTCCTATATATATAAATCCTTTTAGGCATCTTAATATATATTAGTAACTATGTCCTAGTAGTTTATACGCCTCTAAGTTGGAGATTTACCACTCCCTAGTAGGATACTAGGATACTAATAACTATTAGGTAGTAAGAAAACAGTAGAAAATTAGTAAAAATAAGAAATCCTAATGCCTGTCCCTGTCCCTTTTATATTTTATTTCTGTCCTTTTGCTTACTATTATCTATTTACTAGAATTCTAGTAGGAGTTACCCTCTTTCTAGAGATCCTACTGCTTTTAGCCACTTGCCAGTAGCTATTTCTGTCTTGTTTAGAAATAGAAAAAGTACTTCTCTTCCTTTCTTTGTGTAAAAAAGTTTCTCTAAAGATAGAGAAGAACGTAGTTGTCTTTGCATTTCTTTTCTCTCTTCCCAATATAGCCTATATTCTAGTAGTAGGTGCTTAGGAGTTTGTTCTATAGTACAATCTCTAAAGCATCTACCTTCTTTATCCTTCCCTATTATTCTAGAGAAGGACTTAAACAAGCCTTTTCCTAGTTTTAGTTAAAAGAAAGCTAATTATAGCCTTTTAGGATATTTGTCCTTAGGGGCTTTAAGAGAAAAGAAGTAGTTTCCTCTACAGATCCTAGTATAGTATTTTCCTTTGCTTTTATTCTATTGCTAGTTATTTTTCCACTGTTCTAGTATCTTTTCTCTTGCTAATCTCCCTATATAGGCTAGAGAGGTATAAAAAGATTATATTTTCCTTCTTAGGAGGCCCTTCTTTATTAGTTTATCTGCTATTTTATTTCTGTAGATTCCTAGGTGGCTAGGAACCCAATAGAAGTTAATAGAGACGTTCTTACTAGCTAGATAGGAATAGCTTTGCGTGATTTTAAAGACTAGTTCTTGCCCTCTTATAAGAGAATTAAGTTGTAATCTTTTAATAGCTGCTTGGCTATTGTCACGGAATGCCGCCGCAGGAGCCTCTATAGGAGACTCCCTAGCGGAACCCCGTGCCCTCGTGTACGCTTCGCGTACAGCTTACGTCGGCCACGCGTAGTATGTCACCTTCCTACGCCCTCAATCCTTACAATCGATCGCGCAACGTCTTGTAGACTCCTTAAATACATACGTTTAGCAGCCACTGTTCCGCGCCCCGTGACATTACATTACGCCTTTTTTTACCACTGACACCTAGCCTACGACCAATTCTACGTCTCTATAATACTGCAGGCGCTGCCAGAAGCAGCGTGTCTACGAGCAACCTTCGCACCATAATAGTAAGACGATATTCCTTACTAGCCACTATATTAAGCCTAAAGAGTAACCTAATACCCTAATCTAACCTATAACGCCAATTAATCCCAGGAGAATTTAATTTCTTAACCCTAGCCTTAAACCCTAAGGGCAAGCCTAGCGGCTTAAAAGAGTTACAACTATAAGTACCCCTAAGCACCTAGCACCACCTTAAAGATAATAAGAGTCAACCAGCCTAGCAAGATGGGTATACCCCTATTAGCATAGGTGGCCACAGCAATAACCTTAACAAGATAGACACTGGCAACGTCTTATCCTTTATTAATTATATAGCCATAGAAAAGCAACTAGAAGGGCAGCTACCTATTAAGATTAAAATATAAGACGCTAAGATGTTTATATAAATGGTAGCACAAGAACCTAACAAATACTACCGCCTTCTATAGAACTACTACCTAAAGCTTATATAAGCTAAACTACGTGCTGCCTAAGATTATAATATTATCCAAGACTTATAAGCTAGTAAGGCACTTGCTAATAACATACGCCAAGAGACTGAAGATGACCTCCGTATATCTAAGCGCGACGTTTAACAATTAAAGAAAGCTAAGATTATACTTATTACCCAGGTTACTAAAAAGGAGGGCATAATTAAATACCTACAGTCTTAGCTTAATAAGCATATCCGTAATAATACTGAGCACCTCCTTACTACGCACTATACTACCCAAGTCTCTACGCCTCCGGCAACCTTACCCACTTAACGCTTAGCCAAAAGTCAGCATTAAGCAGCTTTACCTAATAGGGACGACCCCTATAACAGCAACTAAACTTAAGCCATAATTGTGGGGTCTAATATATAATACCCTAATCCCCTAGTCTTTTAGGGAGACCATAAGGAATACAGCCACTAGAAGATGCAAATTTGCGAGAAACTAACCTAGAGCGCCTACCTTTTTCCTAGGGAGGATACTAAGATTGGTTACATTATTAGGCGTATAAAGGGTACCCTATTTAACAGACTCTTCGCCTAATAGGAGACTAATAGCCCTTAGAAGTGGCAGTCCTACTATAAGGTCCTTAACAATCTTAACCTAATGTATCGCGACCACGACCTAGTGGCCACCAGTTAAGCTAAACTACGCGCCCTAAAAATAAGTCCCACTAAGTTATTTAACGAGTTCTATGTTAAGTTTTAGGAATATACTAGAGTTCTTTCCTAAGACGACGCTGAAGACCAGAAAGACCTCTTTAAAAAGGTTACCTATCATCTTAGTTACGCTGCCACTAGTTATAATTATAATAACGTTTACAGCATAGTGGCAGCCCTACGGAAGATTAAACAACAGCTAAATTAGATCTTCACTGCTAACCCTTACCTAAAGGCTCCTATATAAAAGCCCTCCGGGCCAATCACACCTATATATACTAGGTTACTAACGCCTATATCATAGGGCGGGGGTAGTGGCTACAAGATGTATGTATTCGAGGAGTCTACAAGACGTTACGCGATTGATCGTAAGGGTTAAGGGCGTAAGGAGGTAATATACCCACGCGTAGCTGATATAAGCTGTACGCGAGGTATATACAAGAGCACGGGGCTCTCCTATAGAGGCCCCTGCGGTCGGGTTCCGTGACACTACCCCCCCTCCTACTGAGGCGGAGCTCCAGTAACGCTGTGGTTACTATATATATATAGGAGGAACGCTTAGGGTATAGAGAAGAAGAAGAAATATCGTTATAAGTGTAATAGGCTCGTACAGATGCTTCTAACTTGGGACTTGGGGGTTATTAGTAAGGTGTAAGGGGGGTCGCTAAGGCGCTAGTAGTAGGCAAGCTAATAGCGATTTTTTATCCCGGGGATGGAAAATCCTAATTAGCTGGTTTCTCCTTAGCGTCTAAAATCTAACCAATTAGACAACTTTGACTGGCGGTTAAAGTTCCTAGACATCTTAAAGTTTTCCGGTTATATAATTACACTTTATGGCAATCTATAGCAATCTAACGGCAATTTGCCCTTATGTGGCGATGTATAACGGTTTAACTCTATAAGGGCTCCCATAGAGGATTAGGCACGAAATCTCTGCTTAGGCCCAGTTTCTGTGGGTTTGCATAGTAGAAATTGCTAATTAGGTCCTTTGCATTCTTAAAGTCTTTTTATGGTTACCATTCTAGCTAATCTATATTAAATCCTATATAGGTAGCTTTATAGTAGAGCCGCCGTCCTCTACCTTTGCCAAAGTATTTAAAGTTAATAATTTATTTAATAATCCACTCCTTGTGGTTCTTATCTTTATTCTCGTCTTAGATTAGTACTAGTAGGGGTTTAGGCTATATTTATCCTGGTAAAGGGTTAAGTTAGTAAAGGTGTAGTAGCTATAGGTAAAATATAGGCTATACTCTATAGGTAGCTAAGGCGGGCGGAAGCTTTAGTTTATATATGGCTCCCCTATTAATAACTTATTTAATCTAGTAGGGGCTAAGGTTTTTGTAATTAAGTGACTTTATAGGCCTCTGTGTGGAGATATTGCGTGTATTTAACTATACCTAGTCGCTAACACGTATCTTAGGTGGTGGTGTTCTATAATAGTTGGTAAAGTAAGCTTGTTTTACTTAAGCCCAGGCCATCTCTCCTTTGTAGTAGTTAAGTAGATCTTTTATACAGTCTGTATATTAATCGGCAAGTAGCATCTTAAGGCGTTTTCTATATAGTAGTTTCTTATTAATAGGCTCTAGTGGCTCTATACTGGATTATAGGTGATAACCTTTATTTATAAAGAATGGGGTAAGTCCTATAGTGGCTAAGACGTAGTTATTTACTGTGAATTTACCTAGCGGAAGGTAGTCTACCTAGTTGTCCTAACTATAGGCGACTACCTGTTGTAAGTATGCCTTTATGCTAGCGTTAGCGTTTTCCAGTTATCTAGCAGTTTTATGGTAAAAGGATATAGATATCTTAATAGAGATACTAAGGCGTTAGCAGATCCGCCTCTATATATTAGAATTAAATTACGTGCCTTAGTTAGATATAATAGAGTTAGGTAACCTGTGTAGTTGGTAAACTTTACAGAGGAAGGCGTTAGTAATATCGCTTATAGCTACGCCTTTGGTTAGGACGTAGTGGCGTTCTTTTATAAGTCGGTATATTATTATAAGGATGTTCTTATAGGTTTGGCCATGTTGTTTATAAGGTGGTAGGTTAATAATGAAATCTATAGCAATATCTGCCTATTGGCGTATAGGTATTAGTAGAGGGTGTAGTAGTCCTTAGTACTTTATATAAAACGCTTTAGCACGCTTATAGCCGTGGCAGGCGCTTATAAAGCGTTTAACTAAGTCTATTATTTTGGGCCAGAAGTAGTATTGGCTGAGGAGCTTATAGGTTCCTCCCTTACCTAGGTGGCCGCTTAACTAGAGGTCGTGGGCTATTTAGATTAGTTGCCGTTATAGGTCTTCTAAGTTAGGGATAAATAGATGGCCTCTATAATAGAGCCTGTTCTCTTTTACTTTTAAGGCTGTTATATTAATCTGGCCTAAGCTTTAGAGGTTAGTAGGCAGCGTATAGGTGCTAGCGGTCTTTGCGGTAATTAGTTAATGTAGTAATAGGTTAACAGAGGTATTATATACTGCAGTAATAAGCTTATTAATTTTGGGGGGTAATTTTAGTTCTGTGGTATAAAGCTAAGGGGTAGTTGGTTCTATCTTAGGTAGTATACCTAGGGCTAAGTTTTATACTTTTAGGATTGTCTGTCGTTAGAATTAATTATAAGGGTTATCTTCTAACTAAGGAAGGTTTTGCAAACGGTGTATTAGGCTATTAGGCTTAGTACCTTATACTCCTAGCCTATATATGATTTTAAAGTTAAAACTAGAAAGAAATTCGTTCTAGCGTACTTGGCGTTAATTTAGTTGCTTTATAATTATAAAGTACTTAAGGTTACGGTAATCCGTAAGAACTTTAGTTAGCTAGTTAGGTTCTGCTAAAAAGAGTTCTGGTTAGAATTCTTTAAACGCTTATATAATTATAAGAAGTCCTTTATTATAGATCTTATAGTTATACTCTTATAGTGTAAGCTTAGATGAGTAGAGTGCAACTAGGTAGAGGAGGCTATTATTACCCATCTAGAAAAGAACGCCTGCTTTAACGTGGTCTAAGGAGTTAGTTTTAAGGTAGAGTTGCCATCCTAGTGTAAAGTAAGCTAGAATAGGTACTTTAGTAAAAGTATCTTTAAGGTTTTAAAACGCCTTCTTGTATTTAGGCGTCTAGGTAAAATATAGGTGTGTTTTTCTTCCTTTTATAGGAAGACCCTTTGTTCGCATTATTGCTATAAGTAGTGCTATAACGTCTAAGAAGTTGTGTATAAATTTCTAATAGAAGTTAGCGAGACTAAGGAAGGCTTGTATATCCTTAATATAATTAAGAGTTTGCCATTTAGTAATTATTTATACCTTTTTAGGGTCTATACGGACACCCTTAGTAGTAACAATTAGTTTAAGGTATTTTACTTCTATGACTAAGAATTTGTACTTCTTTAAATTAATATAGAGTCTTGCATCTCTAAGGCGCTATAGAACCTTCTAAACGTGCTTAGTATACTTAGAAGGATTGTTACTGTAAATGGGTATATTATTAAGGTATGCAGAGCAGAAGTCGTTAAGGTAGTCCTATAAGGCGTTATTAATGTAGCTTTAGAAGCTGCCTAGGCTATTATATACGCCAAAGGGTATAATGGTATATTTAAATTGGCCAAAGCGCGATGCGAATGCGGTTTTCTATTTATTACCTTCCTGTATTTAAAGGCGGTTAAAGGCGGCAATGATATTAAGCTTAGTATAGATTTTGGCTTAGCTAAGCCGTTTAAGAGTCTTATATATAAGCGGTATAGGGTATTGGTTTTTAATTGTAATAGCGTTAAGTCCTCTATAGTTAACGCAGAATTAGATACCTCCTTCTGGCTTCTTAGTAAGGAGGATAGAGGCAGCTGCTGTAACGGGACTAGCCTAGTTACAGTAGGAATGTCTTGGTAAAACACTCGACAGATAGAACTTAAAGCTTTGACCAAATTCTGCCGAATTCTGCTAGCTTAATCGACTTCTGCCAAGTTCTGCTAGATTAATCGAATACTACCAAAGTCCATGCGCGTGCGCATGTGCGCACGCATCGACCAAGACCCGTAAACTGTTTAATTGCAAGATTCTCTTGTTATTCCTTTCTCTTTTTTACGCAATGTCTTGTTCCTAGCAAGAGCTATATACCCTTAGATTTAGATAGAATTTATATTATTTCTTTAAATCTTTCCCAAAGCCTCTTCGCGCCTTTACATTACGTTGCGTTAAAAATAACTACTATTAAAATGGCAAACAACCTTAAATCCCATGCGTTAACTATAAGCATTATAACCCTAGTTAGGGAACAGTTAACTGCAATGCAAGAAGCCTTTATAGATGCTTTAGCTTAGTAGCGGGCTGCACTAGAAGCCCAGCATTAGCAATTAATAGAAACACTCTATAAAGAACTCCGCAACGTTAATACACTTATAATGGAGACCCTAATAGTAACACCTATAAACGAAATTAAGATAACCGTATGTAAACCTAGCCCATTAAATGCGAACTCTAAACTAGTAACGGTAGTTTAACCTATACCTATAACGAACCTAGTACTTACTATAAAATTAGAAAAGCTTCCTAACCCTCTAATGTTTAATAGAAATTAAAATGACCTATATCCCTTTATAACTAAGCTCCGCCTTAAACTTTTAATAAACTATAACTAATACCCTACTAAAGCTAGCAAGATTAGCTATAGGATGTCTTAATTAAGCAAAGACGCTACATAAACTATAGACCTATTCTTCTATAACGGCACCTTTGTTAATTTTAAAATCTTTATCTCTTTATTAGAACAAACGTATAATAATACCAGCCGCGAATATACCGCTGTTACTAAACTTAAAAACCTATGATAATAGAATTGAGACTTTACTAGCTTCTTTTCGGAATTTTTAGGCCTTATTAGCGAACTAGATTGGAATAAAGCCGCTAAAGTTGCTGCTCTTTAACAAGCTATTTTGGATAAAATTAGAGCATAGTTAGTAGGTAGGGAACTACCAAAGGACCTACCCAAATTTGCTATAATATGTTAATGAATTAATAAGGACCTTTAATATAATAAATAAACTCGTTCTCTAAAGCCAACCACGCCTTGTGTTTAAGACTTTATAAAACCAATATATACCCTAAAGCACAACCCTTCTCTAAAACCTATGCATAACCCTATAGACCTCGACGCCACTTAATCCTACGCACCCTTAGGAACCGACAAACGAAGGACTTAAGCCACAAATAGAGAATGCTTTGGATATGGCAGAAAAGGATACATCTAAAGGAATTGCCGAACTTACCCTTTTAAAAAAGTCCGCTGTAGTTCCTCCTGGTCTTTAAATTACACCTACTCCTTAAATTACACTTGTTCTTTAAGCCGTACTCGCTTCTTAACTTGTACTTGTTCTATAAATTATACCTAGTTGTTATAAAGCATCTTACGCTCGGCTAACTTAGAAAACGAATCGTCCTAGGGCTAAGTCGCGCCTTAGGATAAGAAGTGGAAGAGTATAAGTATCTAGGCTCTTCTAGCGCTAATATATAACACGACTCCCTTAATATACTTAACGAAATTTAAATACTTAGAAAATAGAAGGAGGTACAAATCCTTATAGACAGTGGAGCTACTAGTATAGGCTTTATTAATACGAACTACGCGAAAACCCAACGCCTAAATTTAAAGAAACTTAATAAGCCCTAAGGCCTATAAGGCTTTAACGGCAAACCCTTAATATATAGCGAATTGACGCACTACGCTCTTATAAAAATACGGATAGGCGAATACCTCGAATATATTTCCCTATTTATAACACCCTTAAAGCAATATAAGATAATACTTAGACATAGATAGCTAAAACGGCACAACCCTTTAATTAGCTGGGTTAAAGAAATACTAAAATTCCATATAACCTATTGCCGAAGTTATTATTTAAAACACCACCTGCCCTATAAATATATATAAGACTGTTTAAATTTAACATAATATAAATTGCCCTTACTATAAACCTTAAACCAATATGATAAAACTATAACTGCTAATCGCAGTAAAGAATATAAAGATAATATATTAAAACCCCTTAAAATTTGTATAATACAAGCCACACCTTTTGTTTTGTTAGCAAGAAAACAAAACTATAAAATCTTTACTATAACAATGGAAGATATTAAGAAGGCGCTAGAACTAAAGCAGTATGTTAACACTTAACCTCTTATACCTAAGGAGTACCACGATCTAATTAACGAGTTTAAAAAATAATTTGTAAACCAGCTGCCCCCGCATTAGGATAAATATAATTTTAAGATAGAACTTAAACCTAGTACAACACTAAAGTTTGGTCCGCTATATGGTATATTATAAGAAGAACTGCTTGTGATGTAATAATACCTCAATGAGTATCTAGAAAAAGGATTTATTCGCCCTAGTTAATCTCCATTTGCCTTACCTGTATTATTTATTAAAAAGCTAGGAGGAGGCTTAAAATTCTATATTAATTACTAAGCCCTAAATGTAATTATAATTCAAAACTAATATCCAATCCCCTTAATTTAAGAGACGCTTAACCGCCTGGCAAAGGCACAATATTTTATAAAGCTTAATATAGTCGCTGCCTTTAATTGAATTCGCATCTAAGAAGGAGATAAGAAGTATATAGCCTTTTATATATAATAGGGACTCTTTAAATACCTAGTAATGCCGTTTGGTATAAAGAACGGTCCCAGTATATTTTAGCAATACGTTAACGATACGCTCTATAAATTCCTTAATGTATTTATTACCGCGTATATTAATAATATCCTGATCTACTCGTCTTTGCTTTTTAAGTATTAAAAACACATCTAAATGGTCCTTAAACATTTGCGAGATACGGGTTTATAATGCGATATTAAGAAATGCAAGTTCTATGCGTCCGAAGTTATGTACCTAGGCCTAATTATATTCTGCAATAGAATTAAAATAGACCCTAAAAAGGTCGCTGTAATTATAAACTAGGGAAGCCCTAGTAATGTATAAGACATTTAAGGATTCCTAGGATTTGCAAATTTCTACCACTAATTTATTAACTAGTTCTTAAAAATTACCTAACCATTAGTAAACCTAATAAGAAAGAATATAAAATTTAAATAGACTGCTAGATGTAAACAAGCTTTTAACAACTTAAAATAACGCTTTATAACCACTCTAATTCTTGCCCACTTCGACCCTAACCTTAAATGTGTTGTTAAAACAGACTCGTCTGATTATGCCCTAAAGGGAGTGTTATCGCAATATAATAAGGACGGTGAGCTATATCTAATAGCCCTTCTCTTTTAAAAGCTCACCCCTACCGAATTGAACTATAAGATATACGATAAGGAACTACTTATAATTATTAGATGCTTTAAATAATGGCGTCTAGAATTTAAAGGATTATTGTTTCTAATACGCGTGTTAACGGACTATAAAAACCTGCAGTACTTTATAACTATAAAGCAGTTAACGCAGCGCTAAATTTATTAGGCTGAATACCTCTTATAATTTAACTTTAAGATTATATACTAACCAGGCAAACTTAATTAGAAGCCTAATACATTAACATAACAATTATAAGATTTACCTATAAACGCCTTGGATAAACGGATTACAAATTAATTATAGATCTTATTGCCCCCTAAATGCTTTAAGAAACTACGTCCTATATTCCTAGATATGAAACTTAACAGAAACAAATTAGAAATTAATAAATAGGAAATAGAAATTAATAAGCTAATGGAATATAAATATAAGAACAATATATAGATAGCAGATGTAATAAAAGCGATTTAAATAGGAAAATAATAGTATAAAGATATTATACTCACCAAATGCGAAATTTGTAATAATCGACTATACTATTAATAGAAGATAGTAGTTCCGAATTCCGAACCCTTATAATTTAAGATACTTAAATTTGTATACAATTCCCCTATAGTAGGACATCCTGGCCGTGCAAAGACTTATAAGATTATTTAACGAGCATACTACTGGCCTATAATGTATAACTATGTATAAAAATACGTTTAAGCCTATAGAACGTGCGTGCGTGGGAAGACCTCTTATGTAAAAAAGTAAGGAGTACTTTAACCGTTGCCAATTCTAATGCAAAGATAGCGAGATATCTCAATTAACTTTATAGTCGACTTACCTAACAGTAACAGGTTTACGAATGTTATAGTAGTTATTAACCATCTTATAAAAATGCAATATATAATTCCTATGGACTTAATTAATACAATATTAGTAGCTAAATGTTTTATTAAGTATATCTTTAAGCTACACGGACTTCCTAATTTAATAATATCTAACTATAGAAGCCAGTTTGTTTCAGATTTCTGGCAAGCTTTATATAAACAATTAAGCATTCAAACACGACTCTTAACTATATTTTATCTAGAGATAGATAGTTAAACCAAAATTGCGAATGTGATTATAGAATAATACCTATAAATATACTACTCCTACCTATAAGATAACTGGGAAAAATGGCTGCCTTTAGCTAAGTTTACTGTGAATAATATAATAAATGTATTAACAGGCATGACGCTATTCTATATAACCTATAGATAAGACCCCTAACTTGGATTTAAACTATGACCTAAAATTAACATAACAGGACCTATAATTAAACGGATTTAGTTAATTAACGCGTATAACTTTACTAATTAAATAAAGCAGCTAACGGAACTATTATAAAGTAAATTAACGTACACTTAAATAGTATAGGAATGGCATGCGAACAAAGGACAAGCCCCCACATGGGACTTTAAGGAAGGTAATATAGTTTACCTAAATATACAAAACCTAAAGACTTAACGGCCCTTAAAGAAACTTAATTAGAAGTTTGCGGGCCTATACTAAATTAAGAAGAAATTAAGCCCGTATGCTTATAAGCTTGAACTGCCGACTAAAATAAAAATATATCTAACGTTTTATATAAGCTTGCTGTAATCCTTAAAAGACGAACCTATAACTTGCAAAGTGCTGCTGCTACCTCCCATAATTGTTAATAACGGTAACGGTTCTTACTTTATTGACTTAATTAATAATATGCGATAGAAAATATAATATAAATAATTTAAACTTCTTATTAAGTGGGAAGGATATAAAATACGAACCTAGGAGCTCTATAAGTAAGTTAAGACCAATACGCCTCCCTAGTAAAAGAATTCTATAAGGACTATCCTTCGCGGCCTACTTTGGCTAGATGGACACGATATAAAGGTAAATAACTGCCACCTGACACGAATACACGAAATATAATAGCAGGAAACTTGAAATTGAAAAGAGCTTAAAGAATACCACAACGCTTATAACACGGTTATATAAATGTCTCGGTAAAACACTTGACAGATAGAACTTGAAGCTTTGACCGAATTCTGCCGAATTCTGCCAGCTTAATTGACTTCTGCTAAGTTCTGCTAGATCAATTGAATACTACCGAAGTCCGTCCGCGTGTGTATGTGCGCACGCATCGACCAAGACCCCTAAACTGTTTAATTGTAAGATTCTCTCGTTATTCCTTTCTCTTCTTTACGCAATGTCTTGTTCCTAGCAAGAGCTATATACCCTCAGATTTAGATAGAATTTATATTGTTCCTTCAAATCTTTCCCGAAGCCTCTTCGCGCCCTTATAGCTGCTAGGGATATGCTAGGGCGAATAAACCCTTTGTTAAGGTGCTCGTTAATATACTTTTTAATAACTAGAAGTTTGTCTTTTAATATTAAATAGGGTCTCTTATAGGGTAGCGTTTTTCCTTGTTTAATATTAATGGTGTAGTTATTAGGTTAATATAGGGGGAGTATATCTACGCTCTTTTGTAAGCATATATTAATAAAGTTATGGTATCTCTTAGGGAGGAGATTGCAGAGTTCCTTATTAGTAAATCCTTTTTTAAGCTTTATAAACTTCTTAAAGTCTAAAGGTAAAAGTCTATAGAGTTTTACAGGGGTATTATTTTCTAGGAGGTTGATTATGTCTATCCTATTACTATAGAGGACGTAGTTCTGTTCTTTATTAAGCTTATATAGTTATAATTAGGAGGCTGTGGCAATGGCCTAGCCTTTCTTATATACTATATAGTAGAAGGCCGCGGCACTTATATAGTGGTAGTTAGTTATGGGTGGGGTAATAAGGGGTTCCTTAGGTTAATATCCTAGGGAGTAGGTAAAGGCGGCTAGGCCATACCCTAGGCAAGTCTCTCTATAGTATTTAGAGTTAAAGGTTACTTTTTTCTTTTTCTAGTTAATAGTGGGGTTATATTATTTAAGCTAGTTTATTCTAAGGATAATAGGGTAGTTAGTAAGTGGTATAATATAGACCTAGAGTTCTTCCTAGTATGGGAGGGTACGACCACTCTCAGATAGGAAAGCCACTATGCTGTCAGTCTGTCGGTCAGTTAGTCGGTCAGTTATAATCAGTTAGAAGTAATTAGTAAAGCAGTTAATAAGAAGAGAAAGAAAGAATATATTCTAGTAGGTCGTAATAATAAGAAGAAGGGAAGCCGAAGGCTTGATATATATATAGGAAAATGCCAAGACATTAATCATGGGATATTTCACCCCACCACACTAGTACCCATTTATGTCTAGGTAGAGTTATGCCATATAGGTAATCTTTTATGCGGTATAACTACTGTTAGCAAGTTATAGGGCGCGGGCTTTGGTAAGGGGTAAGGTAAATAGGTTATAAGTGCGCACAAATTAGGTATCTATAAATTTATTAGTAGCTCCGCAATTAATTATAGAACGGCTTTTATATTATTTTTTGGTAGTAATTCCTATTACAGGTAAAACTATCTATTTCCGTTTATTTATCTTTACTAAGTCATCTATTAAGCAGGCCAATATGTAGATCCTCTTATTATTAGGGCGTCCTAACCTGTGACTTAGGGCTAGGACTTAGCGTTTTCCATTTCCGTATCTAACTCTACCGCTATCACTACGTCTTTGTCTTGTACGGTAGTAGCATATAGCGCCGTATTTGGTGTTCAAGGTATAGGGTTAGGTGTTAGGCGGCAGTTGCTAAACCTAGCCATTAGGCAGTTTGGGCTATAGCTATAATAGCCTTCTTAATGGCATCTATAGTAACGCTTTAGCTTTTGGAGTAGCTCGCGTTCTCCATCTAGTAGCTTCTGCGGGAAGGTTGGTATAGAGAGGTCAATATTAGGACCAGTAGTATTGCTTGAGGTAGTGGGCGTTAGTGGTTTGGTAGGTCCGGAGGGCTTCTATAGAGAGGTCTTTAGGTAGAGGTTTGCAGTAGTAATCTAATTTAGTTGTCGTTTAATCTTCTATATAGCTGCTACCATATCATAAACATTATTGTAGTTGTGGCTGGCGGCTGCGTAACTAAGGTAATAAGTAACTTTTTTAAGGGGATCTTCTTAGTCTTTAGTATTGTCTTAGGTAAAGGCTCTGGTGTATTCCTGGAATTTAATATAGAACTTATTAAATAATTTAGTAGGGCTTATTTTTAGGGCGCGTAGTTTAGCTCGGTTGGTAGCCAGTAGGTTATAGTTACGGTATATTAGGTTGAGATTATTAAGGACTTTTTAGTAGGACTGCCACTTCTAGGGGCTATTAGTTTCCCATTAGGTGAAAAGTCTGTTAAATGGTATACCCTTTATTCGCCCAATGATGTAGCCAATCTTAGTGTCTTTTATAGGAAAAAGGTAGGCGCTCTAAGTTGGTTTCTTATGGATTTACATCTTCTAGTAGCTATATTCTTTGCGGTCTCCCTAGAAAACTAAGGGATTAGGGTAACGTACATTAGACCCTATAGTAGCAGCTTAGGTTTAGTTGTTATGGCTTTTATTATCACTTTAGTAGGGGTTCCTATTAGGTAAGGCTGCTTAGCGCTAACCCTCTATTAAGCGTTAAGTAGGTAAAGTTGCCAGGGGCGTAGAGACTTAAGTGGCGTTATATGCAGTAAAGAGGTGTCTAGCGTTGTTATAAATGTGCTTATTAAGCTAAGATTATAGGTATTTAATTATGCCTTCTTTTTTAGTAACCGTAGTAATAAGTGCAATCTTAGCCTTCTTTAACTGTTGGATGTCGCGTTTAGATACGCGGAGGTCGTCTTTAGTTTCTTAACGTGTGTTGTTAGCGAGCGCCTCGCGAGCTTATAGGTCTTAGATAATATCACAATCTTAAGCAGCACACATCTTAGCTTATATAAGCTTTAGGTGGTAGTTCTATAGAAGGCAGTAGTATTTATTAGGTTCTTATACTACTATTTTTACAAACGTCTTGGCGTCTTGTATTTTAATTTTAATAGGTGGTAGCCCTTCTACTTGCTTGTCCGTAGTTATATAGTTAATAAAAGATAAGACATTATTGGTGTCCATCTCCTTAGGGGTTAAGGCTAGTGCTAATAAATCAAATTCTCCTGGGATTGATTGGCGTCGTAGGTTGAGTGTAGGTATTGGATTGTTCTTTGGGTTTAACATAGTGGCTAGTAAGGAATATTGTCTTACTATCATAGGTTCCTTAGAAGTATAAAGTGAGGTAACTTATAGATACGCTACTTCTAGCAGCGCCTGCAGTATTACAGAGACGTAGAATTGGTCATAGGCTAAGCGTCGGTGGTAAAAAGGCGCAACGTAATGTTACGGGGCGGGGGTAGTGGCTATAAGACGTATATATTCAAGGAGTCTACAAGACGTTGCGCGATCGATCATAAGGGTCGAGGGCGTAAGGAGGTGATATACCCACGCGTAGCTGATATAAGCTGTACGCGAGGTATACACAAGAGCATAGGGCTCTCCTATGGAGGCCCCTACGGTCGGGTTCCGTGACAGCCTACTACTAATACTATTACCAGAGCCAATATCAACCTCTCTATACCAACCTTCCTATATAAACTCCTAGATGGAGAGCGTGAGCTACTTTAGAAGCTAGGGCGCTGCTATAGATGCCGTTAAGAAGGCTATTATTGCGAAAACCCAAACTGCCCAATAGCTAGGTTTGGTAATTACCGCCTAATACCTAACTTTACACCTTAAACACCGAATACCTCGCTACGCACCATTACTATATAAGATAAAGAAGCAGCAGCAGCAGAAGCAGCGGGAAATACTTAGTCCTAGCCCTAAGTTGCGAGCTAGGACACCCTAATAATAGAGGGATCTATATATCGGCCTGCTTAATAGATGACTTAATAAGAATAGACAGACAGAAATAGATAGTTTTACCTATAATAGGAATAACTACTAAAAAATAATATAAAGACCGTTTTATAATTGACTGCAGAGCTATTAATAAATTTGTAGATACCTAATTTATATATAAACATAACCTATTAACCTTGCCCCTTACCAAAGCCCACGCCCTATAACTCGCTAACAGTAGTTATACTGCATAAAAGATTATTTATATGGTATAACTCTACCTAGATATAAATGGACACTAAGAAGAGCTCTAGGCCTATGTTATACTACTTACTAATTACCCTATTATCTTTAGAATAAACTAGCTTAAGCAGCATAACCCCATTATTAACTGGAAGAAAAGAGAAATAACCTTTAACTCAGAGAGACCTATCTAGGGTATAGCCTAGCCGCCTCTACATACTCCCTAGGATATCAACCTAAAGAACCTCTAATTACACTACCTACAACCAACTATTACCACGTTAGTACTGCAGCTTTCTATTATATAGCATAAAGGAAGAGCTGGGTTATTACAGTAGCCTTCTACTTATAGCTATATAAACTTGATAAAGAATAGGATTACGTCCTTTATAGTAATAGGATAGATCTAGTGGACCTCCTAGAGGACAATATACCTATAGAACTTAATAAACTCTTAACCTTGGACTTTAAGAAGTTTATAAAGCTTAAAAAGGGACTTACTAATAAGGAACTCTGTAAGCTCCTCCCTAAGAGGTACCATAACTTTATTAACATATGCTTATAAAAGGGCGTAGATATACTCCCCCTACATTAACCTAATAACCATGCCATTAATATTAAATAAGGAAAAATGCTATTTTATAAGAGACTCTACCTAATGTTAAAAGATAAACTTTTAGTTATAAAAAAGTATATTAACAAGCACCTTAATAAAGGGTTTATTTGTCCTAGTATATTACTAGTAGCTACCCCTATTCTTCTTCCTAAGAAGCTAGAAGGAGATATTTAATTCTATATTAACTATAGAGGACTTAACGCTATTATAATTAAGAACTAATACCTAGTACTACTTATACATAAGACCCTTAAGCGGCTTAGTTAAGCTAAAATCTATACTAAGCTTAATATTATTGCCGCCTTTAACTATCTCTGAATACAGGAAGGTGATAAATAGAAAACCGCATTTGTATCGCGCTTCGGCCAATTTAAATATACTATTATACCCTTTGGCGTATATAATGGCCTAGGCACCTTCTAAGGCTATATTAACAACGCCTTATAGGACTACCTTAATAACTTCTGCTTAGCGTACTTAGATAATATACTTATTTACAATAACAACCCTTTTAAGCATACTAAGCACATTTAAAAGGTCCTATAACACCTTAGGGAAGCAGGACTCTATATTAATTTAAAGAAGTGCGAATTCTTAGTTATAGAAGTAAAATACCTTGGACTAATTATTACTACTAAGGGTGTCTATATGGACCCCAAGAAGGTATATATAATTACCAAATAGTAAGCCCCTAACTGCATTAAGGACGTATAAGCCTTTCTTAGTTTCGCCAACTTCTATTAAAAATTTATATATAACTTCTTAGGTATAGTAGCACCACTTATAGCAATAATATAAACAAAGGGCCTTTCTATAAAAGGAAGAAAAACGTATTTATGCTTTACCTATATGCCTAACTACAAGAAGGCGTTCTAAGACCTTAAAAATGCCTTTACTAAAGCATCTATCCTAGCTTACTTTACACCAGGATGACAACTCTATCTTAAAACTAACTCCTTAGACCATATTAACGCAGGCGTTTTCTCCTAGATGGGTAATAACGGTCTTCTCTACCTAGTCATATTCTATTTATCTAAGCTTATACTATAAGAGTGTAACTATAAGATCTATAACAAAGAACTCCTTACAATTATATAAGTGTTTAAAGAATTCTAATTAAAACTCTCCTTAGCAGAACCCAACCAGCCAATTAAAGTCCTTACGGATTATTGCAACCTTAAGTACTTTATAACTATAAAGTAGCTATACTAATACTAAGTACGTTAGAATAAGTTCCTCTCTAGTTTTAACTTTAAAATTGTATATAGGCTAGGAGTATAAGGCATAAAACCTAATAGCCTAACACGCCGCTTGTAAGATCTTTCTTAGTTAAAGAATAACCTATATAATAAGTTCTAATAGCAGATAATCCTAAAAGTAAGGAACCTAGCCCCTAGTATACTACCTATAACAGAACTATCCGTACCTTAGCTTCACGCTATAGACTTAGAGCCGCCCCCCGAAATTAATAAGCTTATTACTACCGCATATAACATCTCTATTAACCCGTTATTACACCAACTTATTACTATAAAAACTGCCAGCGTCCATAAGCCACCTACTAGCCTCCAAAACTTAGGCTAAATTAATATAGTAACCTTAGAAGTAAAGGAAAACAGACTCTACTATAGAGGCCATCTATTCGTCTCTAATTTAGAAGACCTATAACAGCAACTAATCTAGATGGCCTATAACCTCCAGTTAAGCAGTTACCCAGGTAAAGAAGGAACTTATAAACTCCTTAGCTAATACTACTTCTAGCCTAAGATAATAGACTTAGTTAAACGCTTTATAAGCGCCCGCTACAGCTATAAGCGCGCCAAGGCCTTTCGCACTAAGTACTAAGGACTACTATACCCACTACTAATCCCTATACAGCGGTGGGCAGATATAGCTATAGACTTTATTACTAACCCACCACCCTATAAATGGCACGGTTATATCTACAAGAACATCCTAATAATAATATGCCAACTTATAAAGGAACGTTACTACATCCTAACCAAAGGCATAGCCGTTAACAATATTGTAGATGCTTTTCTTCGCAAAGTCTACTAACTATATAGGATACCTAACTCCATTACGTCCAACCAGGGCACGCAATTTAACTCTAACCTATAGAAACAGATCTATTAACATCTTAGTATCTCTATTAAGATGTCTATATCCTTCCACTATAAGACTGCGGGATAGCTAGAAAACGCTAATACTAGTATAAAGGCGTACTTATAATAGGTCGTTGCCTACGGCTAGGACGACTAGGTAGATCACCTCCTATTAAACAAGTTTGCAGCCAATAACCACGTCTTAGCCACTATAGGACTTACTCCGTTCTTCGCAAACAAGTGTTATTACCCCTAATCCGGCATAGAGCCACTAGAACCTATTAATAAGAAACTGCCATATAGAAAACGCCTTAAGATGCTACTTGCCGACCAGTATACAGACCGTATAAAAAATCTACTTAACTACTACAGGGGAGAAATAGCCTGGGCTTAAGCAAAGCAGACTTACTTTACTAACCGTTATAGAACGCCACCACTGGAGATGCGTGTTGGTGACTAGGTATAGCTAGATACACGCAATATCTCTACGCAGAGGCCTATAAAGTCACTTAATTATAAGAATCTCGGCCCCTATTAGATTAAATAAGTTATTGATAGGGGAGCCGCATATAAGCTAAAGCTCTTGCCTGCCCTAGCCACCTATAGGATATAGCCTATATTTTACCCATAGCTACTATACCTTTACTAGCCTAACCCTTTACCGGGATAGATATAGCCTAAACCCCTACTAGTACTAATCCAAGATAAAAATAAAGACAAGAACTATAAGGAGTGGACTATTAAACAAATTATTAACTTTAAATACTTTGGCAAAGGCAGAGGACGGCGGCTCTACTATAGAGCTATCTATATAGGATTTAATATTGTCAGATAATCTGTATTCTCTAAAGGCGTGGGTCACGTGCACGAGTCACGTGCACGAAGACACGTCACTGAAGACACGTCAGATCAAGGTCAAAAAGACACGATCATCAAGATCATCAATCAATTAACCCATTTCATCAATAAACTCATCTATTTGAACTTCGTGACAGTTATAAGCCCAGTCCGCCGACTCAAGAAGCTATCCAGCCATTACTCAGTCATTTGAAGAAATTCTACCTCATTGTTAGACTCTGACACCTTATCGTCAAGACGCAGACTCTGACAGAAATCCTACCTCAATCATTACAGGACGAGATTCCACGAGATTCCACAAGATTCCACAAGATTCTACGGAATTCTACCTTATTGTTAAAGGACGACCCTAATGACAAGGACAATCCTAATAACAAAATACCATCTCAATTCCCCATCTGCCTATTAGTTAAAATGACTCCACTAATATTGAGTTCGTCTACCATAATCATCCTTAATAAGCCAGAAGACTAAGAGTAATAGATCTAGCAACTACAAGCCCTTATAGATTAGTAAATTTGGGCCCACGTTAACCCAGCCACAGAAGCACCTTAAGAAGGTCTACTTAAAAAACCACCTCTTCCAAAAGTCACAGATTTTAACGAGAATGCAACTATATATATATAGCTCTTGACGAATTAACAGAGAGCGTACAAGAACAGCAGACAATACTACAACTAAGACATAAAGTACTTCCTAAAACAGGAAGAGCATCTCTAACAGATCCGCACCTAGATTACGTCTATAGTATCAATTTAGAAGAAGCTACTGCTTAACCCTTCTCTCACAGTTAAGGAATGGCTGATTTGGTTAAAAGAAGACACTAAGCCCTTAAAGAACTTTATAATAAGGAAGGTATAACTATAGTACACAGAATTACTTAAGGGACTTAAGCAGGCAAAAATTACCCAGTGGCTTAACTAATGGGAGTATGCAATAAAGATAGCAGAGAAGCACGGTCTTCTATAGATAACTAATAGGATCTGGCTAATAGACCTTGCAAATATAATACGACCTATAAGCGAACCCTATTTTGTTATATACACTAAGCAAGCAAATAATATTAAAAAGGCTCACTTATTAGAATACCGTAAAGTAGCAATAGAGCTACGGGAAGCATTCGCAAACCTCTTAAAAGTCGTACCATCCTCAACTACCAGAGGAAGTGCATTTAATATAGACTTTGTAGGAGAGCCTAAAGAGGGTATCTCTATTGCTGCTAAAGTCTAAAAGGGAAGAGGAAACAGCTTATCTTATAGTTAAAAAAGGGCAGGGACAAATTTAACTAAAGAGATATCTTTCAAGAAGTTAAAGATCCTAAAATGCCTAGCATGCAATATAAGGGGACATACCCTTCCTAACTGTTAGTATCTATTTGAGTGTAAGAGGCCTAAAGGATTTAATACTAAGGGTACATGTATAAAAAAGGTGTGTAAAAAGGTAGAGCACGACAAGGATCTAGCTGCCTAAGTAGAACGACTTAAGCAATTAGAAGATAAAGCTTGACAACGACAGGATAAGAGTAAGGAGATAGTTAAGATTAAGGGAGAAGCTAATGCAATATTCCTAGAATCGTATTACACCGGTTAACTCCATCCACTAAAGCTATTAACTATTCTTGACTTAGGAACCACTTTCCACATCTTTAATAACCTCTCTTACTTTTACAATTTTAGGAAAGTTCTAAGACACGAATATGTTATCGCCGGCAGCTCAGAAGTGCCTATACTAGGCTATGGCGATGTTACTATTCAAGTTATAAAACCAGATAAGAGTAAGGGAATCCTACGTCTTAAGGACGTTGCCTTTTATATAGACTTTAATACAAATCTAGTGTCGTTCCGTCTACTTTAAAAGCGAGGGTACTACTAGGACAATAAAGGAAACAACAACCTTCTAGTTTAAAAGGACGATACAATCCTATATTAAATGGAAGAATATCACGGATAACAGACTATTAAATATGTCTAATTAGGAAGTCTATTAGCGTTTAATATAACCTAACTGCTACGCCGCCAATAGAAGCACAGAGCATCGTTAAGAGACGTTTATCCAGACTTAAAAGGTAATGTATATCTATAGTACCTACGTCTAGGTTATCTAGGACCTATAAGCCTTTATTATTTAGGTCTTAATGCCTTAGGAGTTAAGCTTTAAGGCCCTAAGATAACAGAATATTAACACTGCAGTCTCACTAAAATTAAGCGTTAGGTCTTAAGAAGGTTCTTAAAACGGAAAATCAATAAACCCTATCTTAACCTCTATATTGACTGGACTAACCTTAAGGAAGCGTATGCTAGATTCGTACAAGTTATGCTTATCCACAATACCTTCTCAGGAAGATCCTTCCCGTATTTTATAACAACGAATAGTAAGGAGAAGGAGACACTACAAGTGCTCAAAGATTTTATCCAATGGATTCGTCTGAGGTATAACCTCAAGGTCAACACTATCAGATCAGACAATAAGCTAGGGAGAAGAAGAACCCTTAAATGGCTACAGACATCTCAAAGGACCTACACGCTGAATTAGACACGCTGATTAAGAAGATTTAACTCCCTAATACCCTGACCAAGAATGAGGTCCTTCTGGAAGACGATAAAGAAATATTTAAACCGTCAATTTAAGAGAAAGACGACGACGACGTCAATGAGCCAGTTCGAACCTTTAATAAGTTAGCAGATCTTGAGCTTGCAAAAGCTCTCGAAGATGCGTACTATACACCACCTCTAACAGAAGAAGACGAAGAATCTCCATGTGCCTTTCACGTCGAGTATCCTACGAAGTTAGATGTATAAGGTACTGATTAAGACGTCGCTTATTGAGCAGGAGATGCGTTTAACACTTAGGGGGTGTCTAACAACTTAGTTAAAGACTCGTTCAAGGAAGCTAGCGATAATAGGTTTAAAGACTTTGTTACTAAAAGGATTACGTCAGCCTATTACGGCGCCTTCTTAGCAGGAAGGAAGTTCAACCTCAATAGTTGACTTAATAATAGTAAGCTGAAATTAGGCAGAATACGCAATATTAGATTATATAGGAAGAACCTACCTCCGCCACCTTAGTCGATCTGGGACCTTAATACGCATCCTCTTTAAGATTAGTTCTAAGAGGCTTAATAAGCCCATCTCCAATCTCATTATCAAATAAGGTTGTTTTAAGAAACAGATAAGAAGCACGTAAAGGGACAGTAGGTCCTTAGCTTAATATAGGTGTTTATCTACAAGACAGACAAGCACGGATTTCTCCAGAAATGCAAGACACGCTTAGTAGTCTGCGGAAATCAATAGGCCCTAGGAGACCTACCTATAAGAGCTACTATATTAGCTAGTACGACCTTCCAAACCCTTATAGCGATCACCGCAAAATTCGACCTGGAGATAACACAGATAGATACAGTTAATGCGTTTGTCCATTACAATCTTAATAAGGTTGTCTACATAAAGCTTGTTGGAATTACAAGGTTATAAGGTCACAGCGGAGGTGTCTTGAGGGTCTATTTGATGATAGAGATGACGCAGACGATGAATATTGATTGATTCGTGATGCA
>Ga0307507_10003014_pt1 | contig 33735 bp, 24 predicted proteins | sample 7_EM_MG_FD_207223 | JGI IMG/M metagenome (GOLD analysis project Ga0307507, IMG submission 207223) | Populus trichocarpa ectomycorrhiza microbial communities from riparian zone in the Pacific Northwest, United States - 7_EM | ecosystem: Host-associated > Plants > Roots > Unclassified | place...
CCCCTCAGAGAATCCAAGCTTAGTTGCAGGAGCGACTACCGGTAAGGAAGGAAGGAGTGGTCCTGACTGCCAACTGACTGTACCTGCGCCCGCGCTGCTCAAATATTTAGCTGGGCCCTGTAAGAATAGCATGACTGCTAGTGAGAACCTCCGGAGGAATCTAAAAGTCTCTGAAGGCGATACTGCTGCCTCCGACACAGCTACAATCATACGGTACTGGCACTTTAGGCTCTAGCTCATCGCCATATCTACCGTCGCTGATCGTGGCGCGTATAAAGTTGATATTATGATACATCACTCCCTCACATCCGTCCAACCAAGCTCAAGCACCCACACAATCGATCACGAGTGATCGACAAAAAGCCCTACAGCTCCCCCGATTGGTCTATCAATTAGGGTGCTGATAGTCCACTCACAATTGTTCGGTTAACATCGGAGAGACGAGAGACGGGACCAGTGGATTCTCGGGTAAATTTATTGTTTCTCAATGGCCCATTTCATCAGATTCGTTAGGTTATACACAAGGTATCGCACTGTACAGTACTGTATCGGGTATTGAATGCTAATAATACTCCCAACGTAACGCCCCAACCCATCATCGTATAATACAGAAAGCGAAAGTGAAGACATCAGAATAACAAAAGAAAGGAAATAGCAATCAGGTCGTATAGCCCGTAGCAACATCTGCCCCCACTTTCTCACTACTTTTCTCACTACTGGCCCACTGTTCCTTCCTTTCCAACTCCTCGACTCTCGCTCTCAAGTCCAGATTCTCTCTCGTCAAACCCTCTACAACCCTTTTCAATTCCCCAATCTCTCGTCTATCCCTACCCTCCTTCCTCTCCCGTTTCTCCTCCCTGCGCTTCGCCTTTTCTATATCCTTGCGATAACGATCCTCGCGTTTTTCTACCTCTTTCAAATGTTTTTCTAGCAACTTCTTTTCCTTCTCCCCGTCTTTTGATCGCTTCCGCTCCTCCTTTTCCATTTGCTTCGCCAGCTTCGCCGATAACTTTGACTTCTCGCGGAGTAGACGATTCAGGGCCTTTTCTTCATGGGTGGTATGGGGGTGATGTCGGCTAGTGGTTGTTGATGGGGTGGTGTGCATTGATGACGCTGAGGACGAAGGCGGGGATATGTTACCTGTATATGAACCTGCTGAGATGGCGGTGGTGAAGGTGTTTAATGACGCTGCATCGGATTTATCGTCCTCGGCGTCGTTGTCAGAGGTGGAACCCGTCAATTGCGTCGGGGTTCCGGAGGGAGCAGGCGAGGAAGCTACTGTTGTGCTCGGTGTGTATATTGCCGAAGGCACGACGGCAGCTGCACCAGCAGAAAGAGTGTCGATAGCGGAAGAAATTAGGCCTCCATCCGTTGCTCGCTTTTCCCGCTGAGAGTCGGAATCCGTTGGGCCGATATCTTGTTTAGACTCCTCATGCTTCTGCTGCCCAGATACCGCCCCTTCTCTCAATTCATCAGATTCACCTAGGCTGGCTCCAGCATCGGCTTCTGCTGCTTCTTCCACTTCTGGGTAGTGATTTGCTAGATCCTCATGCGTTTCGGCCCAATCTAAGAATTTCTCGGCATCTCTGACAATAGATCCTGGGGTGCCACGCTCTACCATCCACCTGGGAACGCTTCCACCGGGATCAGAACGACTGATCATAATCCATTCCACGGGGTTCTCTTCAGGATCTCCCGCCGCTATATCCGCGCTATCCATACTCCCTCTCGGTGTGTATTCCTCGCGATGTCCCGGTTTAGAACCGTCCGAGAAAGTGATCGTCTGGCCCCGTTTCCTTCCGCCGTGGTCAACTCGCTCCTTGTCTTCCGACAGGTCTGGTACACTCCGAACCCGCTTTATTACCGGCAGAACAACCCCATCACGACGATTAATGTGCGGATTCTGTTCGACGGGAATCTCTCGAAGGAATTCGACCGATTCGTATTGTCCACGTACGTATCCCTGGCGTTCAGCACACTCCGGGTGGTCGATCAGTGGACGCGACACCATCGTGAATTGGCGGTACTTGTTTGGAGAGCTTCCGCGAGGCTGGCCGGGCTGTGACAAATGCTCCGGATTTGCTGAGGAGGTCAGGCAGGCGGTTACAAAATCTCGAGGAGCTGAAGGCCCGGGGAATTGTGCCGACAAATAGTTGACTAGAGATCACTATTACCACAGTTCCGAAAAAGGGAAGAGAAGAAAAGTATAGTACCTTCAATCTGGCCAAGCCTGCACCCTTTCCTTTCAACTTGCCTCTCACGTCCGATGCCTCTCACGTTCCCTCTCTCTTCTCTAACACCCTTGCCATCACCCTGCTGAAACTCTCTCTCGAGACCGGCCCTGAATCTCTTGAATCCTATCCCAGCATGCACACTCCGACGAGCAAACCAAGCCCCCTTCCCATCCCTTGACTGCAATTTGAATACCTGTATTCCCAAAGGGTTCTCCTTCGCAGACAATTTGATGGGCTTCCATTCCCGCTGCAACTCCTCTACTCCCCCGAGTCCAGTCGGGGCCCCTTCTTCGCTCGGCGGCAAAGAAGAGAGGAGAACTTTGGTGTCGCGAAGAGAGTTGGCTAAATAGCCTTCCAAGTCATCCTCGCGTGGCAACGAGTCAACATTAGTAGGCGAGAGTGACTTAAGAGCCTCAACTAGGGCGTCCATGAAGACAATCCGAAAAGATATCAAGGGTTGAAAGTAAGAAAAGATCTCGAAAAGCGAGCCCAAACAGCAAAGGAGCTCGGGGAGAGATGCAAGTAAATAAAGCACCACCACCACCACGGAGTGGAGGCGGAGGGGGAAAGGAAAAAGGAAAAAGGAAGTGATAGAATGCGAGGCGACTTTTGGGGCTTGGCGGGGTAAAATTTAGGATTTCACTGCCCAAGACTCGGTGTCACAATGACGTTTAGGACAAGCCATTGCTGAGTGGAAGCTGCAATCTAAGCCTCTTAAAAGCACTCGAGTACCGTAATACGAGTAGATAACGTGCTGCCCGCTGAGAAGCCTGGGATCCTCCTCCCAAAGCTCAGATGGTCCCTGGCCGAGTTTCTTGGACAATCATTACAAATCGAACGTCATACACCGCTCCCAGTACCGTATAGTACCTGTATTCCCATATCCCATAAGAAAAGACCCCCCACTCTGCCGTAACTTCTCTCTCGGCCGCTGCAACCAATGTCGGATCCCTTAACTTACCGGTATGCTTAAAGCCCGAGAATGATCTTGTTGAACTTTGCAATTATAATAGATCCACAACCCAGTCCTATTCTCTCTTTTTTTAGATACTATACCTGTGACACCACCGGAAATCTCATCAACATAATAAATCCCTCATCAGATTAGTCAAACAAGCCGCGACTGGGGACAAGCCCTAATTTAGTGTGTAACCAAGAGTGCTTTGCGAGCCTCGCGGCAGAAGGCTTGCGTATCACTAAGCAAGTCAGGTTTTGTCACCCAGATATCGGTAGCAAAAGGTACGGTTCTATACAGTTGCACCACCTCGCAAAGTAAGAGCAAATGAAGTTGGCGGAATATTCTGGAAGGATCAGTTGCTGGTCAAGATATCCCCCCAGTGTCTATCGGTGCGATATTCGATCCATAGCGAGTGCTGTGGCTCACTGTTTTTTTCCATTTCTCTTTAGGTTTAGGTTGTGGTGAAGACTTTGTTTGGGCTGCTATGTAGTAACTTAAGCCTACGCCTCTAACATCTGGAGACGGGTCAACTCTATCACGAGCACCACAGCTCTTTAGCGTAGGACTACTCGAGTATATTATATATAGGGAGAATGGCTTCTACATTCAAGTTTAGCCCATTTGGCTCCTATGGCATGACATGAGGTGTGATAGGCCTGGGTAGCCCAAGGTTGAGCGCCGCAAATCAACCAAACTCGCATACGAGAGCCTAACATTCAAAAGGCTTCCGGCCTTAGCTAGTGCTCGGTGATTAGATAAGCTTCCACTTCCTCCATACAGATAGACTGCTATCTACGAGTACTCGTACAGCCCTGTTTGGGCGGGTTCAAGTGCCGTTTGGGACCCCGGTTTTTATAAGGCTTGTTTCTACCGAACACGGTTAAGGCCACGCATTCATTAAAGCTTTCCGGTAAACGATTCTTCCAACCCAGTCTCTGACCCAAGCATTGCCTATAGCGGGTATTTCAGTCCCTGCCTTGCGTTAAAATACCATACAGAAACAACTCTTATAAAAATCCCTGAGCCGAACATCCCCTTACTCCCCTAAATATTCTTTGCGAACAGTTCTAAAACTCTACCTCCACCCCACACACCTCGCCCGTTAGTAATAATTCTCACCACGAGATATTACGATACTTCAGCCTCCGATATTCTGTTCCCTGCGAATGCGTCTGGGGGCGGCAGCGAGGCTGATCTACCGGTACGGTACTGGGGATTGGGGGGCAGCATGCCGGGTTCGGGTAACACTTAACGCGGATCCTTGTTGGGCACCGAGCGAGGATCATCCTCGGTGACAACGAGATCAGGGTTTCTACAAAGCGCGGAGCCTAAAGGATGAATATTCTAGAAAACCACCCGGGATATGATAACTAAAATTGTATTTTCACAGGAAAGGAAAGTATGGGGAAAATTATCTGCAATTCCAGATAGCAGGAGAAATGTGTGGCCGTAGTCTAATTCCACGCCACGTTCCGCCCAAAGCTGCATCGTGCCCGGGCACCTTCTGCAATCAACAGCAGCTATACCATCCCGGAATCGTATTTGCGCAACCTCGAAGCTTTAGAACGGAATATCTTCTTGTATGGCTTGTAGAGGATGCAAGCAAGCCCATTCCCTCGACAGAAGCAATGCCCTTATTCCGACACGCCCTTCTTCCTCCGCTTCTCGCAGTTCAACTCCGGCCTCTTCCCTGAAGTCCTCCATGAGACCTTTAAATTCATTCAAAAATGCTTTTATATGGTGAAGTAATAGAGCTAGAGTCCCGTTTACCCTGGCTATATGGGAGGGGAAGACGCGATACGTCAGGGCGCTGTACACTCCTAGCATCAAGTTCGTTGGGAATTCCAACTCGATGGCCAATGGTCTGAGTAGTTGCAAAAGCTGCCAGGGGTCAGTTGTTGGCGGGTCTCTGAGAATCTCTTGGAAAACGTCTAGAAAGTCGAATATATTGATGAATACGTCTTCAAGAATCTGAAATAATAAGTGTTAGTAGATATTTTAATTATGCCGGGCCTTTCGTGAAACGCACTATCTTCGCGTCCTCTTTTTCCATGCTTTCCAGCCCCTGATTGTATAGCCCAATGCTTTCCTGCTCCTGGCCATATGGCCCAACCATTCCCTGCTCCGGGCTGTATACCCCTGGGCGGTATAGCCCAACCAATACCTGCCAGGGTGTGAGTCCGGTGATTTGGCAGAATCTATCGAGCAGCAAGTTGAAGGCCTTCTCCACAATCTCATAGAATTCAGTGCGCAATAGGTTGAATAGGTTGAATTCCGTAGACTTTTTCCATGCCTCGTTCCCCGTATCCATACCTGCCTCCTTCCTAACTTGATTCCACTCCCGTCTTTTGACCCAGTGCAGTTTCCTGAATTCAAGCTCAGGCAGGCCCTCCCGGTACTTATACCCAGGACATTCCTGCTTCCTTAGCCAATCCGCTAGAAGATCCACCTTTTGCTTCCCCGGATCCTCGGGATCTGTGGGCTTTGAGGCGCTGGATACCAATTGCTCTCTCGCATCTGATGCTACCGCCTTGTTAAATTGTTTCGTGACCTTTGAAAGATTCTTTTCCCCCCACCCCCTCTGCCCAACAAGACGTTGAAACTCCGATTGTATAGGGGCATCCAAGTCGTAGGTGAACCGCTGGTATTCGTATTTTCTGAAAAACTCGACGAGATTGGGGCCGGGTACTAGTAAACTCCCCTTCAGATCCTTCCCTTCTTCGACAGCAAGCAAGAATGCAGTTTCGTGTTTTCTGATCTTCGAGGCGCCCCATTGCCGTTCCTGGCAGAGACGTTTGAATTCTTCGAGTGGAGGCTTATGCGGGTCGTAAGTGTATCTTTGGAAGTTGAATTGACTGAAAAATTTCTGAAGAGGCTCATTTGGTGCCGACATCGCGATTAAAATGTGAGATCCCAAGACTTTAGGTAGCACACTAACAAGAAAAATGGACCCGCTTGTGTAATCCTCCGGGAGGGCTGGTAGGATATTGTAGTATAGTACCGTGGTACGAAGTTGTGAAGTGTAAATACTCGTACCTCTCTTCTATTTAGTTGTAAGGCGGCGCATCTGCTATTATACCTATAATTTATCCTAGTAACTTAGTACCGGTATACCGCACTCGAGTATGATACCGGCACTTCGACAGCCTCCACGGTAGGCCTAACTATTTCACCTAACCCTAAATTTATGCCTTTAGCAACACTTACGAGTAGTCCAGGCAGAATAGTTGGCTTTATTTAGCGACCGAGGGGTCGGCGTCGCTTACCACTATTACTAGATCTAGAGTTCAGAGGCGGGCAATGAGATTCACCACCTTTATCAGCACTCTTTCGCACAATTTGCTCTTCCATCGTGCATAATCCGGCAGGTGGCGGCTGCAAGATACCGGTCCTGTACTCGAGCACTCGAGTTCAGCGCACCACGCCTAATTGAGCGACAACTGAGCTGTGTTAGAGCTACATCTATGCTACGACAACTCGGATTTGAGAGGCTCCGTTTGGTCAGGTAGAAAGTGGAGGGTCAAACGACGCTGCGATAGAACGGATAATAATTGACAACCTACCATGACGTTCGCCTGCCATTGCCTAATCCGGCCAATCCAGCAGGGCTTGTACTCGAGTACTTAAAACTTAATATGTTGCTTCAACAGTGGTAGGGTATGAAGTCCCAATTTGCCTGGCATGCGGGGGTGGGTTGGTGATCTGGATCGGCGAATCTACTAGTAGATCGGGAGCGCGGTCTGATGTTAGCCTAGTCCCGCGAGGACGGGGGTTCTAGAGCAAGTGGGGGCGGGGCAGCTGAAGGCACAGATTGAGAGTATTAACGACAGTGGCTAAAGCTAGTAGAGGTGTCATCTTAAAGGCTGTAGTTTCAGATCTACAAGTGAGTGGGACCGGCGAACAATAAGGAGACCCACGATGGAGGGGATGATACTCCAACAAGTGCCACGGAAATATCACCTTGGACAAGCTTTAATCTAATGTAGCTTCATTTTCTAACAGTCTAGTTGGTTCCGGTAAACCAAGCACGATGCTTCAGCGGCAAGTAGCTATAAAGAATAATGCCTATCCACTTCAGTGTTGAATAACTGAGCTATGATTTATAGCTTAGAGGCTGGATTTGATATCTTAAAAAAAGAAAGTGACATAAGGGGCATCCACGCCAGGACTGCAAATCTTTCCTCCGGGAGGAACTCTCTAAAGGTTAATAAACTACCTACAAGCGCCATAATTCAATTATCAAGAAAACTTACTACGGTATCATGTCGGTACTGTATAGGCACTTATTATCTGTACAGGAAAGTTTTACAAACATTTCATTTGGGAAAAAACATGAAAGAAAACATCCCGCTCTCCCCCAGCACGCTTTTTAATGCCTTCCATGGTGTGCAGTGGGAAAATATGGACTAAATGGAATGATCTGATCAAAAGAGAGAAGTAACAGCTATTGTTGAAGCCGACCTGAAGCATGTGGCTGTGAAGATAGAAATAATAATACTTAAACAATGTTATGTGAATAAAAAGAGCTTATCCTCTCCACTATACCAATCTCTCCTTCTCCACAGCTTTTCATCACATGGAGAGGGAAAGTGTGAAAAATATTATCCTCAATCCCCGGTAGCAGAAGAAACGTGTAACCTACAATGGTCTAGTTCCACGCCACTTCCCATCCATAGCTACATCGTGCCCGAGCCCCTTCCGCAATTAACGGCAGCTATACCATCCCGGAATCGTATTTGCACAATCTCAAAGCTTTAGAACGGAACAGCTTGTTGTTTAGCTATTAGGGGATGCAAGCAAGCCCATTCCCTCGACAGAAGCAATCTCCTTATTTCAACACGTCCTTCTTCCTCCGCTTCTTGCAGTTCATCTCCGGCCTCTTCCTCGAAGTCCTCCACGAGATCTTTAAATCCTTTCAAAAACACTCTTATACGGTGAAGTAATAAAGCTAGTGTCCCGTCTTCCTTGGCTATCTGGAGGGGGAAAATGCGATGCGTCAGGGCACTGTATACTCCTAGCATCGAGTTGTTTGGGAATTGCAACTCGATGGCCAATGGTCTGAGTAGTTTCAAAAGCTCCCAGCGGTCAGTTGTGGGAGGATCTTTGAGAATCTCTTGGAAGGCATCTAGAAAGTCGAATATATTGATGAATACGTCTTGAAGAATCTGAAATAATAAGTGTTAGTAGATATTTTAATTTTACCGGACCTTTCGTGAAACGCACTATCTTCGCAGCCCTTTTTCCTATGCTTTCCAGCCCCTGGACGTATAGCTCAATGATTCCCTGTTCTGGGCCGTATATCTCTGGGCCGTATAGCCCAACCAATACCTGCCAGGGCTTGAATCCGGTGATTTGGCAGAATTTATCGAGCAGCAAGTTGAAGGCCTCCTCTACAACTTCATAGAATTCAGTGCGCAATAGCATGAATTCCACAGAGTCTTTCCATTCCTCGTCCTCTATATCTATACCCTCTTCCACCCTAGCTTGATTCCACTCCTGTCCTTTGGCACGAACCAGTTCCCTGAATTCAAGCTCAGGCAGGCCTCCCAGATACGTATACCCAGGGCATTCCTGCTCCATCAGCCAATCCGCTAGGAGATCCACTTCTTCTGTGCCCAGATCCTCAGAATCTGTGGCCTCTTCCTGATCCTCGGAATCTGTGGCTTCTTCCAGATCATCGTAATATGTGGCTTCTTCCAGATCATCGTAATATGTGGCTTCTTCCAGATCATCGTAATATGTGGCTTCTTCCAGATCATCGGAATCTGTGGCTTCTTCCAGATCCTCGGAATCTGTGGCCTCTTCCAGATCCTCGGAATCTGTGGCCTCTTCCAGATCATCGGAATCTGTTGCCTCCGAAGCGCTGTATACCAATCGCTCTGTCACATCCAACATCACCGCCTCGTTAAATTGTTTCGTGACCTTGGAGAGGTTTACTTCCCCCCATCCCCTCAGTTTGACAAGACGTTGAAACTCCGATTGCATAGGGGCATCCGAGTCGTAGGTGAACTGCTGGTATTCGTATTTTCTAAAAAACTCAATGACATTAGGGCCCGCTACACTCTCCCTCGGATCCTGCCCTCTTCCGACAGCATGCCAGAATGCAGTTTCGTGTTTTCTAACCTTCGAGGGGCCCCATTTCCGTGCCTGGCAGAGAAATTCGAATTCTTCGAGTGCAGGCGCATCAGGGTCGTAGGTGTATCCTTGGAAGTTGAATTGGCTGAAAAAAAACTGAAGAGGCCTTAGATCCTGTTCTCTTTCAACAGCAAGCAAGAATTCAGTTTCGTGTTTTCTGATCTTCCGCCAACCCCATTGCCGTACCTGGCAGAGACGTTTGAATTCTTCGAATGCAGGCGTGTCCGGGTCGTAGGTGTATCCTTGGAAGTTGAATTGGCTGAAAAATTCCTGAAGAGGCCTTGGATCCTGCTCTCTTTCGACAGCAAGCAAGAATTCAGCTTCGTGTTCTCTGATCTTCGAGGGGCCCCATTGCCGTGCCTGGCAGAGACGTTTGAATTCTTCGGATGCAGGAGTATGCGGGTCGTAGGTGTATCTTTGGAAGTTGAATTGACTGAAAAATTTCTGAAGAGGCCCATTTGGTGGCGACATTACGATTAAAATGTGAGATCTCAGTACTAAATTATCGCACTTTGGAGCCCAAGACTTTGGGTAGCACACTAACAAGGCAAAAGATCCCCGCTTGTGTAATCCTCTGGGGGGGGGGGGGGGCCCCCCCCGGGTAGGGTTTTTTTTGGTTGCAAGGCCGTGCAGTGCGTCTGGTATTGCAAGTACCTATTGGTTAACCTAATATATCGGTACTTCGGTGGCCTCCATGGTAGGCCTAACAATTTCACCTAACCCTGGATTTATGCTCTTGACAGCGCTTCTTACCGGTCGAACAGTTGGCTTTATATTTAGCGACCCAGGGGCCGGCGTCGCTTACCGCTATTTCTAGATCTAGAATTTAGAAGCGAACAATGAGATTCACTACCGTTGTGAGCATTCTTTCGCACAGTTTGCTCTTCCATCGTGCATCATCTGGCGGGTGGCGGCTGCTAGATACCAGTACTGTGCTCGAGTACAGCGCGCCATGCCTAATCGAGAGACAACTAAACTGTGCTAGAGCTATGCCACGACAATTCAGATTTGAGAGGCTCCGAGAGTCCGAGTTGAGAGTCAAACGGCGCTATTATAGAACGAATGATAATTGACAACCATGACGTTTGCTTGCCTATTGCCCAATCAGGCCAATTCAGCAGGGCTTGTACCCGAGTACTTAAAACCCAATATGGTGTGCTTCAATAGTGGTAGGGTATGAAACCCCCATTTTCCTGGCATGCGGATATGGACTGGTGATCTGGGTCGGTGAATCTACTAGTGGATCGGGAGCGCGGTCTGATGTTAGCCTAGTCCCGCGAGGACGGGAGTGCTAGAGCAAGTGGGAGCGGGGCAGCTGAAGGCACAGATTGAGAGTATTAACGACAATGGTTAAAGCTAGTAGAGGTATTATACCATCTTGAAAGCTGAATTTTCGATCTACTAGCGAGTGTGATCAGCGAACAATAAGGAGACCCACAATGGAGGGGATGATGTTCCAACAAGTGCAGCGGAAATATCACCTTGGATAAGCATTGATCTAATGTAGCCTTATTCTCTAGCAGTCTGGTTGGTTTTGGTAGACTAAGCACAATGATTCAGCAGCAAGTAGCTATCCCCTCAGTGTTGAATAACTGAACTATGGTTTATAGCTTAGAGGCTAAGTTTGATATCTTAAAAAAGAAAATGACATAAGGGGCATCTAGGCTAAGATTGTGAAAGTTAGTACAAATCTTTCCTCCAGGGGAGAAGCCCCCTAAAGGTTAATAATAAACCACCCCTCACCAGCCTTCTTACTACTGTCTCCTCAAGAGTGGCAATCGTGCAGATGTTTTCTACTAGTCATAGCAAGAGCCTCCCTGGCCATACCACCTCTAGCAAAGATCTTAGATTAATCTCAGGGTAAGGCCATTGGCTACACTAAAAGGTTGTCAAATCTACGCACAGGTTAAGGGGTTCAGCGTCAATTAAGCCACGAGCACCATAATTCAATTATCAAGAAGACACTATTATCATCATGTCGGTAATGCATAGTCATTTATTATCCGTATAGGAGAGTTTTACAGGCATTCCGCTTGGGGAAGACAACATAAAAGAAAAAAATCTCGCCCTCCCTCAGCCCGCTTTTTAATGCCTTCCATGGAGTGCAGTGAGAAAGTATGGACTAAATGGAATGATCTGATCAAAAGAGAGAAGTGACAGCAATTGTTGGGGCCAACCCAAAGCATGTGGCTGTGAAGATAGAAGTAATAATACTCAAACAATGTCATGTGAATAAAAAGAGCTTCTCCTCTCCATTATACCAGTCTCTCCTTCTTCGAAGCCTTTCATCACACAGAGAAGGAAAGTTTGAAAAATATTACCCCCAATCCCAGGTAGCAGAAGAAACGTGTAACCTACAATAGCCTAGTTCCACACCACTTTCCATCCATAGCTACATCGTGCCCGAGCCCCTTCCGCAATTAACGGCAGCTATACCATCCCGGAATCGTATTTGCGCAACCTCGAAGCTTTAGAACGGAACAGCTTGTTGTTTAGCTTTTAGGGGGTGCAAGCAAGCCCATTCCCTCGACAGAAGCAATCTCCTTATTCCAACACGTCCTTCTTCTTCCGCTTCTCGTAGTCCATCTCCGGCCTCTTTCTTGAAGTCCTCCATGAGACATTTAAATCCCTTCAAAAATACTCTTATACGGTGAAGTAATAGAACTAGCGTCCCGTCTTCCCTGGCTATCTTAAGGGGGAAAATGCGATGCGTCAGTGCGCTGTACACTCCTAGCATCAAGTTGTTTGGGAATTGCAAATCGATGGCTAAAGGTCTAAGTAGCTGCAAAAGCTCCCAGCGGTCAGTTGTAGGCGGGTTTCTGAGAATTTCTTGGAAGGCATCTAGAAAGTCGAATATATTGATGAATACGCTTTGGAGAATCTGGAATAATAGGTGTTAGTAGATCTTATAATTTTACCGGATCCCTCGTGGTACGTACTATCTTCGCGGCCTCTTTTCCCATGCTTTCCAGCCTCTGGACGTATAGCCCAACGCTTTCCTGCCCCTGGTTATATAGCCAAACCATTCCTTGTTCCGGGCCGTATACCCCCGGGCCGTATAGCCCAACCAACACCTGCCAGGGCTCGAATCCAGTGATCTGGCAGAATTTATCAAGCAGCAAGTTGAAGGCCTCCTCCACAATCTCATAGAATTCAGTGCGCAATCGCTTGAATCCCAAAGAGTCTTTCCATTTCTCGTTCCCCGTATCCATATCTGGCCCAATCCTAACTTGATCCCACTCCTGTCTTTTGACACGAACCAGTTCATTGAATTCAAGCTCGGGCAGGGCTCCCAGGTACCTATAGCCAGGGCATTCCTGCTCTATCAGCCAATCCGCTAGTAGATCCACCTCTTGCATGCCCAGAACCGATTGCTCTGTCACGTCCAACACCACCGCCTTATTAAACTGTTGCGCCACCTTTGAAAGGTTCGCTTCCCCCCACCCTCTCAGCCTAACAAGACGTTGAAACTCCGATTGTATAGGGGCATCCAAGTCGTAGGTAAACCGCTGGTATTCGTATTTCCTGAAAAAATCGATGACATTGGGGCCGACTGGACTCCCCCTCAGATCCCGCTCTCTTTCTACCGCAAGCAAGAAGGCCATTTCGTGTTCTCTGATCTTCGAGGGGCCCCATTGCCATGCCTGGCAGAGAAATCCGAATTCTTCGAGTGCAGGGGTATGCGGGTCGTAGGTGTATCCGTAGAAGTTGAATTGACTGAAAAATTCCTGAAGAGGCGTATTGAGGCCAGCTAGACTCCTCATTAGATCCTGCTCTCTTTCGACAGCAAGAAAGAATGCAGTTTCGTGTTCTCTAATCTTCCTGCGGCCCCATTGCCGTGCCTGGCAGAGAAACTTGAATTCTTCGAGTGCAGGTGTATGCGGGTCGTAGGTGTATCCCTGGAAGTTGAATTGGCTGAAAAATTCCTGAAGAGGCCCATTCGGTGTCGACATCGCGATTAAAATGTGAGATCTCAATACCAAATTATCGCACTTTGGAACCCAGGACTTTGGGTAGCACACCAACAAGACAAAAGGATCCCCGCTTGTGTAGTCCTCTAAGAGGGCTGGTAGGATTTTGTTGTAGAGTACCGTGGTACGAGATTAGGAAGTGTAAATACCCGTACCCCTCTTCTATTTAGCTGTCAGGCCGTGCGTCTGGTGTTGTGCCTATAAGTTAGCCTAGTATACTTCGGCAGCCTCCATGGTAGGCCTAACTATTTCACCTAACCCTAGATTTATGCCTTTGCCAGCGCTTCGTGCCGGCAGAACAGTTGGCTTTATATTTAGCGACAAGGGGCCGGTGTCGCCTACCATTATTTCTCGATCCAAAATTCAGAAGCGAACAATGAGATTCACCACTGTCTTTAGCCCGCTTTCGCATAGTACCGGTACTGTACCATAAAAAAACTCTTCAAACTCGCCATCTCCGCTAGCTCCGCCAACCCGCTAACCTCGGAATGCTTCCTGTACTTAGTACGAATATTATGATCAGGATTCAGAGACAAAAAGTCCTTATGAAGGATTACTCAAGTACGAGTACGGTAGTGCTTTCCCGATGATAGCCTGAGTCAAAAGTTGTGTTTGATCTCATTGACTTGCTGTCGCAATTGTGTTTGCCTGCTCAGCTAAACCTACTTTGGGCTGGTGTCGCCATTTACAAGGGTATTTGGAGCTCGCGAATTTAAAGAGTTTTTCCGGTATTTGCTTTTCCATCGTGCATAATCCGGCTGGCCGCGGCTACAAGACACCCGCATTGCCAGACACTCCCTCCTGAAAGATATAAAAACGGAGTAAAAATACCGGACCTTACCAAAGGAAGCAACTCCAACGATATAGCACCCAGCTCGATTACCGTTACCGTATTTGAGATTCTACGGTAGTTCAAGTGTAGCAATCGGGCAGATGTTCTCTACTAGTCTATATAAATTATTACAGCAAGAGCTCCCCGCACCATACACCCTGGAGTCAAAATACATTCACATTGTCAGTAAACCCCAACTCATGAAAAATGTGAAGGTGTTTTCGCCTCCCGGTATACCACCTCCGGTGAAAGACTCTGGGTTAATCTAAGGGTAAGGTCATTAACTACGCTAAAAGGCTGCTAAATCTGCACACAGGTTAGGGGATTAACCCATTGTACGAGCACGATAATTTAATTATCAAGAATACCCGCTATCACTATCACCCTAGTAATGCATTGGCACTTATCATCAGATTCTGTATTGCACAGAAGAGTTTTATAGGCATTTTACTTAAGTACATAATGTAGAAGATACAAATCTCGCCCTCTCCCGGCAGACTTTTTCACTGCCTTCCATCGTGTTCAGTAGGAAAATATAAGCCGAACATAATAGTCTGATCAAAAGAGAGAGGGATAACTACTATTGTTGGCTCCAAATCCAAAGTATGTGGCTATAAGGATAGGAGAGAAGAAATACTCAAACATATAAACCAAGAGAGCCTCTATCCTTTGCTATACCGGTCTCTCCTTCTCTACGGCCTCCTGTCACAAAGGAAAGGAAAGTAAAAGGAATATCCCCCGCAACCCCAGACTGCAAGAGAAACATATAGCCTAGCAATAGTCCAGCCCCATGCTACTATCTGCCCACAGCTGCACCGTGCCCGAACCCCCTCGGCAATTAACAGCGATCATACCATCCCGGAATCGTACTTGCACAACCTCAAATTTTTAGAAAGGAACAGATTCTTGCCCAAATCACCGACGAATAAAGCAATCCCATTCCTTCGATAGAACCAATCTCCTTACTCCAGCACACCCTTCTCTCCTCGCTGCTTCCAGTTCATCTCCGGCCTCTCTCTTAAATTTCCGCGTAACTGATTCAGGTCCTTTCCAAAATCTTTTTAAACGGTGAAGTAATAGTGCTAGTGTCCCGTCTTCACTGGCCAAATTGAAAGGAAAAACACGACCTGTCAGAGAACTGTACACTCCTAACATCATTTCGTTTGGGAATTGCAACTCGGTGGCGCGTGGTTTAAGCAGACGTAAAAGTTTCCCGCTATTAGTTGTAGGTGGGTTTTTGAGAATCTCTTGGAATACGTCTAGAAAGTCGAATATATTGACGAATACCTTTCCAAGGGTCTAAAATGATAAGTGTTAGTGGATCTTATAACCTTACAGGATCTTCCGTGGAACACACTATCTCAGCGTCCTGTCTCTCAACGCCTGGCCGCCTCCGGCCATATAGTCCAACCAGTACCTGCCAGGGCGTGAATCCAGTGATTTCGCAAAATTCATTGAGTAGTGAGTTGAAGACCTTTTCTACAACCCGATTGAATCCAGTGTGCAGTGGCTCGAACTCGCAAGAGTCCGTCCATGAGAGGGAGTCCTCCGATTCCTCGTTGACCAGTTCCCACTTTTTTAGTTTCTTGAATTTAAGCTCAGGCAGGGCCTCCCGGCACCTATACTCACAACATTCCTGCTGCCTCATCCAATCCACAAGAAGATCCACTTCTTGCACTTCCAGATCCTCGGAATCTGTAGACTCTGAGGCTGCGTATCCGGATTTCTCTCTCGCATCCAACGCCACCGCCTTATTAAATTGTTCCGTAACCTGTGAAAGATTCGCTTCCCCCCACTTCCTCAGCCTAGCGAGACGTTGCAGCTCCGAGTGTGCGGGGGCATTTAAGTTGTAGGTGAACAGCTGGTATTCGTATCTTATAAAAAATTCGATGACATTAGGGCCGGGTAGACTCCCCCTCTGATCTTGCCCTCTTTCGACAGCATGCAAGAATGCAGTTTCGTGTTCTCTAATCTTCGAGGCACCCCATCGCCGTGCCTGGCAGAGACGTTTGAATTCTTCGAGTACTGGTGTATGCGGGTCGTAGGTGTATTCTTGGAAGTTGAATTGACTGAAAAATTCCTGAAGGAACACATTGGGGCCAGCCAGGCTCCCCCTCAGATCCTTCTCTCTTTCGACCGCAAGCAAGAATGCAATTTCGTGTTCTCTGATCTTCGAGGGGCCCCATTGCCGTTCCTGGCAGAGAAATTCGAATTCTTCGAGAGGAGGCGCATGCGGATCGTAGGTGTATCTTTGGAAGTTGAATTGACTGAAAAATTCCTGGAGAGGCCTGTTAGGGCCAGCTAGACTCCTCCTTATATCCTGTTCTCTTTCGATAGCGAGTAAGAATGCTGGTTCGTGTTCTCCGATCTTCGAGGCACCCCACTGCCGTGCCTGGCAGAGGCGTTTGAATTCTTCGAATGCAGGCTTATGCGGATCATAAGTGTATCTTTGGAAGTTGAATTGACTGAAAAATTCTTGAAGAGGCGCATTGGGGCCAGCTAGACTCCTCCTTAGATCCTGTTCTCTTTCGACAGCGAGCAAGAATGCTGGTTCGTGTTCCCGGATCTTTGAGGCACCCCATCGCCGTGCCTGGCAGAGATGTTTGAATTCTTGGAGTGCCGGTGTATGCGGGTTGTAGGTGTATTCTCGGAAGTTGAATTGACTGAAAAATTCCTGAAGAGGCCTATTAGGGTCAGCTAGACTCCTCCTTAGATCCTGCTCTCTTTCGAGAGCAAGCAAGAATTCAGTTTCGTGTTCTCTGATCTTCCACCGGCCCCATTTCCGTGCCTGGCAGAGAAATTCGAACTCTTCGAGTGCAGGTGTATGCGGGTCGTAGGTGTATTCCTGGAAGTTGAATTGATTGAAAAACTCCTGAAGAGGCCCATTTGGTGCCGACATCGCGATTAAAATGTGAGATCTCGATACCGAATTAGCGCATTTAGAACCCAAGACTTTAGGTAGCACACTAACAAAACAAAAGGATCCCCGCTTGTGTAATCTTCTGGGAGGGCTGGTAGATTTTTGTTGTATAGTACCGTGGTACGAGGTTATGAAGTGTAAATACCTGTACCCCTCTTCTATTTAGCTGTCAGGCGGTGCGTTTGGTATTGTACCCGTAAGTTAGCCTCGTATACTTCGGCAGCCTCCATGGTAGGCCTAACTATTTCACCTAACCCTAGATTTATGCCTTTGACAGCGCTTCGCGCCGATGGAATAGTTGGCTTTATATTTAGCAACCAAGGGGCCAGGGTCGCTTACTATTATTTCTAGATCTAGAATTCAGAAGCGAGCAATGAGATTCACCACTGTCTTTAGCCCGCTTTCGCACAGGATTCGCTCTCCCCCATCGCGCATAATCCGGCTGGTAGCGGCGGCAAGATACTGGTACTCGTACCCTAGTAGACCTTACGATACCAAAGGAAGCAACTCCAACAATATAGCACCCAGCTCGATTACCGTTACAGTATTTGAGATTTTACGAGTGTAGCAATCGGGCAGATGTTTTCTACTAGTCTATATAAATTATAACAGCAAGAGCTCCCTGCACCATAGCTTTACACCGTGGGGTCAAAATACATTCACATTGTCAATAAACCCCAAAACTAAAATGTGAACGTGTTTTTGCCTCCCGGTATACCACCTCCGGCGAAGACTCTGGGCTAACCCAGGAGTAAGGTTATTAGCTACGCTAAAAGGCTGCTAAATCTGCACCCAGGTTAGGGGATCAACCTATTATACGAGCACGATAATTTAATTATCAAGAATACTCGCTATCACTATCCCCTTAGTAATGCATTGGCGCTTATCATCAGATTCTGTATTGTACAGAAGAGTTTTCTAGACATTTTACTTAAGTACATAATGTAGAAGATACAAATCTCGCCCTCTCCCGGCAGACTTTTTCACTACCTTCCATCGTGTTCAGTAGGAAAATATGGACTGAATAGAATGGTCTGGTTAAAACTTAAAAGAGAGAGGGATAGCCACTATTGTTGGCTCCAAATCCAAAATACGTGGCTATAAGGATAGGAGTAATAATACTCAAACAAGTGAACCAAGAGAGCCTCTATTCCTTGCTATGCTGGCCTCTCCTTCTCTACGGCCTTCTGTCACAAAGGAAAGGAAAGTAAAAGGAATATCCCCCGCAACTCCAGACAGCAAGAGAAACATGTAGCCTAGCGATAGTCCAGCCCCATGCCACTTTCCGCCCATAGTTGCACCGTGCCCGAGCACCCTCCGCAATCAACAGCAGTCATACCATCCCGGAATCGTACTTGCACAACCTCGAAGTTTTAGAAAGGAACAGATTCTTGCTCACATCACCGACGACTAAAGCAATCCCATGGCCTCGATAGAAGCAATCTCCTTATTCCAGCACGTCCTTCTATCTTCGCTGCTTGCAGTTCATCTCCAGCCTCTATCTTAAATTTCCGCGTAGCAGCTTCAGATCCTTCCCAAAATCTTTTTATACGGTGAAGTAATAGTACTAGTGTCCCGTCTCTACTGGCTATGTGGACAGGAAAAACACGACCCGTCAGAAAACTGTACACTCCTAGGACCATGTCATTTGGGAATTGCAGCTCAATAGCGAGTGGTTTAAGTCGGGGTAAAAGTTCCTGGCCACTAGTTGTATGTGGGTTTTGGGGAATCTTTTGGAAGGTGTCTAGAAAGTCGAATATATTAACGAATATATTTTTAAGAATCTGAAATAATGAGTGTTAGTGAATCTTATAACCTTACGGGATCTTCCGTGGAACGCACTGTCTCCGCGTCCTGTTTCCCAACATCTTGCTGCCCCCGGCCATATAGTCCGACCAATAGCTGCCAGGGCGTGACTTCGGTGTTTTGGCAGAATTCATCGAGTAGTGAGTCGAAGACCTTTTCCACAACCTGATTGAATCCTTTGTGCAGTGGCTCAAATTCGCCCTCCGATTCCCCGTAGACCCGTTCCCATCCTTTTAGTTTCTTGAAATTAAGCTCAGGCAGGGCTCCCCGGTACCTATACCCACAACATTCCTGCTGCCACATCCAATCCACAACAAGATCCACTTCTTGCGCTTCCAGATCCTCGGAATCTGTAGACTCTGGGGCTGCGTATATAGATTTCTCTCTCGCATCCAACGCCACCGCCTTATTAAATTGTTCCGTAACCTTTGAGAGATTCGCTTCCCCCCACCTCCTCAGCCCAACGAGGCGTTGAAACTCCGATTGTGCAGGAGTATCTAAGTTGTAGGTGAACAGCTGGTATTCGTAATTTTTAAAAAACTCGATGACATTAGGGCCGGGTAGACCCCCCCTCAAATCCTGCTCTCTCTCGACTACAAGCAAGAATGCGGTTTCGTGTTCTCTAATCTTCGAAGCACCCCATCGCCGTGCTTGGCAGAGGCGTTTGAATTCTTCGAGTGCCGGTGTATGCGGGTCGTAGGTGTATTCTCGGAAGTTGAATTGACTGAAAAATTCCTGAAGAGGCGCGCTGGGGCCAGCTAGACACCCCCCCAGATCCTTCTCTCTTTCGACAGCAAGCAAGAATGTAGTTTCGTGTTCTCTAATCTTCGAGGGGCCCCATTGCCGTTCCTGGCAGAGACGTTTGAATTCTTCCAATACGGGATTATGCGGGTCGTAGGTGTATCTTTGGAAGTTGAATTGACTGAAAAATTCCTGAAGAGGCGCGTTGGGGCCAGCCAGACTCCCCCTTAGATCCTGCTCTCTTTCGACAGCAAGCAAGAATGCAGTTTCGTGTTTTCTGATCTTCGAGGCGCCCCATTGCCGTGCCTGGCAGAGACGTTTAAATTCTTCGAGTGGAGGCTCATCTGGGTCGTAGGTGTATCTTTGGAAGTTGAATTGACTGAAAAATCCCTGAAGAGGCCCATTTGGTGTCGACATCGCGATTAAAATGTGAGATCTCAATACCAAATTATCGCATTTGGAACCCAAGACTCTGGGTAGCACAATAACAAAACAAAAGGATCCCCGCTTGTGTAATCTTCTGGGAAGGCTGGTAGATTTTGTTGTATAGTACCGTGGTACGAGGTTATGAAGTGTAAATACCCGTACCCTATTCTATTTACTTGTCAGGCGGTAGGCCTAACTATTTCACCTAACCCTATATCTATGCGCTTCGTACAGGTAGAACAGTTAGCCTTATATTTAGCGACCCTGGGGCTGGCGTCGCTTACTAGAGCTAGAATTTAGAAGCGAGTAATGAGATTCACTACTGCCATGAGCACTCTTTCGCACAATTTCCATTGTGGGCAGTGGGGAAATCTGGATTGAATAGAATAATCTGATCAAAGGAGAGAGAACAATTATTATTGGTATTAAACTCAAAACATGTGACAGTAAAGACAGAAATAATAATGCTAAAAGATGTGAATCCAAAGAGGGTCTCTTGTTTGCTCTATTAGTCCCTGCTTCCCTACAGCCTTCTACCCAAGAGAAAGGAAAGAATGGAGAATGTTCTCCTCAATTCCAGATGGCAGCATTGTGCCCGAGCACCTTCCATAATTCACAGCAGCTACCGTATACCACCCGGAATCGTAACGGCAGAACCTCGAAGCTTTAGAAATGAACAGACTTCCCCGCAGATTTTAGAGGACGCAAGCTAGCCCATTCCCTCGATAGAAGCAATCTCCTTACTCCAGCACGTCCTTCTTCCTCCGCTTCTGGCAGTTCATCTCCGGCCTCTTCCTCAAAGCGCTCCATGACATCTTCAAATTTTTCCAAAAATAACATTATGCGGTGAAGTAATAGAACTAGTGTCCCGTCCCTATTGACTACCTCGATGGGGAAAACGCGATTCGTTAGAGCGCTGTACACCCCCAACATCAAGTTGTTTGGGAATTGCAGCTCGACGGCGAGTGGTTTAAGCAGGCGTAAAAGTTTCTGGCCATTAGTTGTAGGTGGGTTTTTAAGAATCTCTTTGAAGGCGTCTAGAAAGTCGAATATATTGATGAATACCTTGTTAAGAATCTGAAATAATAAGTGTTAGTGGATCTTAACTTTACAGGATCTTCCGTGGAACGCACTATCTCCGCGGCCTGTTTCCCAACACCTCGCTGCCCCTGGCCATATAGTCCGACCAATACCTGCCAGGGCGTGAATCCGGTAATTTTGCAGACTTTATCGAGTAGTGTGTTGAAGACCTTCTCCACAATCTCATAGAATTTAGTGCGCAATAATTTGAATTCCTCGGAGCCTCTCCATGCCCCACGACCCACCCCGCTCATGCCCTGCTTCCTCTTGTTTTGGAAATTCTGGTCCCGAGACCACTCTCGGTATTTGACATCAACCAGCTCTCTAAATTCAAGCTCAGGCAGGCCTCCTTGGTACTTATACCCATGACATTCCTGCTTCCTCAGCCAATCCGCTAGAAGATCCACCTCTTGCATCTCCCGACCCTCGGGATCTGTGGGCTTTGAGGCGCTGTATGCTGATTGCTCTCTCGCATCTAATGCTACCGCCTTATCAAATTGTCTCGTGATCTTTGAAAGATTCGCTTTCCCCCACCCCCTCAGCCCAACAAGACGTTGAAACTCCGATTGTATAGGGGCATCCAAGTCGTAGGTGAACCGCTGGTATTCGTATTCTCTGAAAAACTTGATGAGATTGGGGCCGGGTAGGCTCCCCTTCAGATCCTGCTCTCTTTTTTCGACGGCAAGCAAGAAGGCAGTTTCGTGTTCCTTGATCTTCGAGGCGCCCCATTGCCGTTCCTGGCAGAGACGTTTGAATTCTTCGAGTACAGGCTTATGCGGGTCGTAAGTGTATCTTCGGAAGTTGAATTGACTGAAAAATTCCCGAGGAAACACATTGGGGCCAGCCAGACTCCCCCTCAGATCCTTCTCTCTTTCGACAGCAAGCAAGAATGCAGTTTTGTGTTCCTTGATCTTCGAGGGGCCCCATTGCCGTTCCTGGCAGAGACGTTTGAATTCCCCGAGTGCGGGCTTATGCGGGTCATAAGTGTATCTTTGGAAGTTGAATTGACTGAAAAATCCCCGAAGAGGCCCATTTAGTGTCGGCATCGCGATTAAAATGTGAGATCTCAATACCGAATTATCGCACTTTGGAACCCAAGACCTTGGGCAGCACACCAACAAGACAAAAAAGGACCCCGCTCGTGTAATCCTCAGGGAGGAGTGGTAGATTTTTGTCGTATAGTACCTTGGTACGAAGTTTTGAAGTGTAAATACCCGTACCCCTCTTCTATTTAGTTGTAAGGCGGCGCATCTACTACTATTATACCTATAATTTAGCCTAGCATACTTCGGCAGCCTCCATGGTAGGCCTAACTATTTCACCTAACCCTAGATTTATGCCTTTGACAGCGCTTCGTGCCGATAGTACTTTGGCTTTGTATTTAACGACTAAGGGGCCGGCGTCGATTACCATTATTACTAGATCCAGAATTCAGAAGCGAGCGATGAGATTCACTACCGTTATCAGCACCCTCTCGCACAGTATTTACTCTCCCATCGTGCATAATCCAGTTAGTAGCGGCTGCAAGATACGGGCACCGGTAGAGTACCGTATTTTATCCGTTGCTTCTTGCTTTCGAGGAAATGAGACTACCGGCATTGTGCAGTGGGCCGGGTTTCAGCCCCCCCCCCCCCTTGGTCAGGATCAAAACGGGCTTTGCGCCCAAGTAGCTCCCTAGAATATTCCGGGATCACGAACACCATAGAATCTCAAACAATTGTATCGTGTGTTCGGTAGTCCAAAATGCTACCGGTAGTTTAAACCTTACCAAAGGGAGCAACTCCAACGACATAGCACCCAGCTCGATTACCGGTACCACATTTGAGATTTTACAGTAGTTCAAGTGTAGCAATCGGGCAGATGTTTTCCACTAGTCATTAATACTGGTATATATATTATTACAGCAAGAACTCCCCGTGCCATACACCGGGGGGGGCGAAAATACGAGCACGACACTTTAATTATCAGGAAAACTGGCTATCTATCATGTTGGTAATGCATCGACACTTATCATTTGTAGAGGAGAGTTTTACGGGCATTTTACTTGGGCACATCACGTGAAAGAAACAAATTAATGGTATAATAATCCTAGCAGTAGAACGTTCTATCGAGGAGCGTAGGTAATAGGAAATGTAATATTATGGAGAAGCACTGAAGTGTGTGGGCGCACTACTGGTAGGGCATGGACGGATGTATAAGGTTATACATGTAGAGTTTTCACTACCAGTGCTCAGGTAACCGTTAGCCAGCAACCTCCAGTAGGCAAGCACGTACTGTACGAGTACACCTCGACATCTCCCGGCAACACATTTGCGCCAATCGTACCACCCTTTCAATACCTTCCATCGCGTACAGTAGGAAAATATAGACCGATCAAAAAAGAGAGAGAAGTAACTATTGTTAGAGCCAAACCCAAAGTACGTAGCAGTAAGGATAGAAGTAATAATACTCAAACACGTGAATCCAAAGAACCCCGATTCTTTGCTATACCGGCCTCTCCTTCTCTACGGCCTCCTATCACAAAGGAAAGGAAAGTACAGAAAATATCCTCCGCAACTCCAGACAGCAAGAGAAACATGTAGCCTAGCGATAGTCCAGTCCCATGCCACTTTCCGCCCATAGCTGTACCGTGCCCGAGCACCCTCCGCAATTAACAGCAGTCATACCATCCCGGAATCGCACCCGCGCAACCTCGAAGTTTTCGAAAGGATCAGATTCTTGCCCAGATCATAAGTGACTCAAGGAATCCCATTCTCTCGATAGAAGCAACCTCCTTATTCCAACACGTCCTTCTTTCTTCGCTGCTCGCAGTTCATCTCCGGCCTCTTTCTTAAATCTCCGCATGACACCTCCAAATCCTTTCAAAACCCTTATTATACGGTGGAGTAATAGAGCTAGTGTCCCGTCTTCCTTGGCCACCCGGACAGGAAAAACGCGATTCGTCAGAGCGCTGTATACTCCCAGCATCATATTGTTTGGGAATTGCAGCTTGATGGCGCGTGGTTTAAGTAGGCGTAAAAGCTCCTGGCGATCAGTTGTGGGTGGGTTTTTGAGAATCTCTTGGAAGGCGTCTAGAAAGTCGAATATATTGATGAATACCTTTTTAAGAATCTAAAATAATAAGTGTTAGGGGATCTTGTAATCTTGTGACCGGATCTTTCACGGAACGCACTGTCTTTGCGGCTTTCTTCCCAATGCTCTCCTGCCCTTCGCCGTATAATCCGACCAATACCTGCCAGGGCGTGAATCCGGTAATTTGGCAGAATTTATCGAGTAGTGAGTTGAAGACCTTTTCCACAACCTCATAGAATTCAGTGCGCAATAACTCGAATTCGAGAGAATGTTTCCATGAGGGGCAGTGCTCCAGCTCCCTGTGGACCTGTTTCCACTCTTTTCTTTTGACATCAACCAGTTTCTTAAATTCAAGCTCAGGCGGGTCTCCTCGATACCTATACCCACGACATTCCTGCTTCCTCAGCCAATCGGCTAGAAGGTCCACCTCTTGCATCCCCGGGTCCTCGGGATCTGAGGGCTCTGAGGCGCTGTATACGGATTGCTCTCTTGCATCTAATACTACCGCCTTATCAAATTGTCTCGTGACCTTTGAAAGATTCGCTTTCCCCCACCCCCTCAGCCCAACAAGACGTTGAAACTCCGATTGTATAGGGGCATCCAAGTCGTAGGTGAACCGCTGGTATTCGTATCTTCTGAAAAACTCGATGACATTGGGACCAGCTAAACTCCCCCTCAGATCCTGCCCACTTCCTACAGCATTCAAAAATGCTGTTTCGTGTTTTCTGATCTTCGAGGGGCCCCATTGCCGTGCCTGACAGAGACGTTTAAATTCTTCCAGTGGAGGCTTATGCGGGTCGTAAGTGTATCTTTGGAAGTTGAACCGAGTGAAAAATTCCTGAAGAGGCACATTGGGGCTAGCTAGACTCCCACTTAGATCTTGCTCTCTTCCGACGGCGAGCAAGAATGCGGTTTTGTGTTTTCTGATCTTCGAGGCACCCCATTGCCGTGCCTGGCAGAGACGTTCGAATTCTTCGAGTGGAGGCTTATGTGGGTCGTAGGTGTATTTCGGGTAGTTGAATTGACTGAAAAATTCCTGAAGAGGTCCGTTTGGTGTCGACATTACGATTGGGATGTCAGATCTCAATACCGATTTATCGCACTTTGGAACCCAAGACCTTGGGTAGCACACCCCGTTCGTGTAATCCTCTGGGAGGGCTGGTAGGTTTTTCTCGTGTGGTACCGTGGCACAAAGTTGTGAAGTGTAAATATCGTTCTTCTATACTATTATACCGGTAGTTGTCAAGGAGGTAGCCTGTTATCTCTGCTGCTGCTGTACCTATAAGTTAACTTAGTATGCTTGGGTAGCCTCCGTGGCAGACCTGACTATCTCACCTAACCCTAGATTTATGCCTTCAAGAGTGCTTGGTGCCGGGAAACAGTTGGCCTTATATTTAGCGACCTAGAGACCGGCGTCGCTTACCATTATTTCTATATCTAGGATTTAGAAGCGAGCAACGTCACCTTCTTTATAAGTACTCTTTTGCACAATTTGTTCTTCCATCGTGCAGAAGCCAGCTGGTGGCAGCTGCAAGATACCGGCGCTGCATGCTGCACCATGCCTAATCGAGAGAGAAAGGAGCGATGCGAGAGCTAATGCCACGACAATTCAAGTTTGAGAGGGCCAAACAACGCCACGCTAGAACGGATAAGTCAATTGACAACTCAATACCGGCCGGCAGACCTCCAGCTCTCATGCGAACAAGCGATCGAGGAATCATGTGGGTTGGACATCCCTGAGACCGGTATCCTTTCCCGGCAGCGGCAACGTGCCGTATGTGCGGTGCAGGAATCAATGCAACGAAGGGTGGGGTTGGATCAAAAAATGACCGAAAGGCTTAGAACGCGCTTTTTCGAACCGGGGGGATAAGATAGAGCCTCTTCTAACAAAAGAGTGAACAATGACATTTGAAGGTACCTGGAAGCAAGCAAGTAAAATGATAGAGAAAGGAAGCAAAATGTAGCAGAAGAAGCAAATAAACTAGCACCAGTACTCCTCTTTCTTTGCTTCTGAGCAATAAATACTCACACACCTGAGTTGAAGGTGGAAATTCCCATGAAAAGTGCCCGGCTTCGGTTTGGCTACGCAAGTATTTCCTGCGATCTTTGCTTACTAAGACATCGGAGAACCCCCTTCAATCCCCATTTTCAGAAGCCCCGATTCAACCCCCATCTTTCTAATCCCGAAGGCACTTTTTGCAGCACCAGTAGGAATGACCCTGGGGTGCAATTGCTCAACAAGTGCATAGGCTAAATGGTTGATTTTTTTTTCTACCTCATCGTGGACGGTACAAATAGGATCTGCTCTTAGCGTTGCGTGCTTCAGGCGCTGCTGCTGCCCACACAAGCGGGACAACCAAGGGGGAGCTCCGCCAATCAAACCCCAAGGCCTTCCTTATTCCCATAACCCAAGAACCCAGGAACGCCAGCAGACACTATGAACGGAATATCCATACAGTGTCAATCTTGATACCGTAACTAAAGTTCAGCATGTAGCCCTTGAAAAACCAAAGCCCTAGCGCCTTAGATAAATCATGGTTCACATTTGCTCCGTAGACTACGTGAAAGGAGATATACTGTGCTTAAAAGAAACCGATCCAAATCCTTGTTTCGTGACATTCCTCAGCTACCAGCTGTCTTTGCATTGCCATCTCTGTCGACGCCTTTCTCAAACGAGGGGAAAGACATGGCCGTATATGAAACATATCATTCCGGACAAAAGAATGCATCCTGTGCATGGTGTGTAAACTCCCCCAAAATTCCCCAGTATCTATAAACACCGTAACAGATTCATATAGGAGAGCGCCCGTACCAGTGCCTCCTTCGCTGGGTGGGCGGGTTCAATTAGCACGCCCATAGTTTGCATACAGCCTTTCAAGGGAGTAGGAATAAGTTACCTTCTTACCCTCACACATATATATATGTTCCATCCCATTCGGCAGGATTTCCACTTGGCCAAGGGGATCCTTTTCGCCAATGGGATGTCCCCCTCTCTGATGCCCTAGTGGCTAAGCTAAATTTAGCTTATCCTGCTCACCAAGTAAAAAAGATCTTGAAAAAATTTGGACCTGACTAATCCTCTTCTTTAATCTTGTGTTGGCTTCTCAAGCACCGGTAGCCTGATCGACCATACATATAATATCATACCTACTTTTCATCCACTACCCTGCCCCTTTACACTACTAAATATGCATATCTTGTGCCTTCCTTACCCATTGCTATCCCTGTTCTCCATTCAATCATCAGTAACAACCTCCCACAGCAAATTTTCATAAGAACAGCATATTGCATCAATACTGGATGTGTTTTATTGCCCCTCCCATCACTTTAGATTGTATCACAGATTATCACTTATAATAACTTGCTGACAGAGATAAGTGAAAATTTAGCTTTCCGGTCGGATATCCTACTAGGAAAGTAGCCTACTTGGTAAAAATGATATCCCCAGCCAGCTAAACTCTTGACCGGTGGGATGGAATGCATACAAATACAGCTACCCAAATTCCGTGTTCCTCCTCCAACACAAAGGTAAACCCCCGCTGGTCGCTTGGACATCTAGTTATTAGAATAATAAGAGGACCCATGGTCGGCAACCATCCTGAATAATACTCAATGATGCACTTCCCCCTCCATTTCAGCAGCCACACTACTCCTCTAAATATCTGCCATCACCATACCAATCATATATAGTATTCTTTCTGTCCCCACGTTTCCAACAGGTCACCTTCTTTGAGCCTTGTGCTGGCAGTAGGCCGCCGTCGATAGAGACGGGCGCACGTTCACAAGAGGGCAGGCTTTCTTCCCCTGCGGTGGGCTAGATACTCTCATAATATTGGATGAAAATTATGGCTCCAACAAATTCTCGCTCGATCTTGGGCACGTGATGCTCATATAATAGGACACAATTCATGGCGTACTAGTACTATACTTGGGTCTAGGATGACCTCCCACCGTAGTAATCGGGGATAATTAAAAATCGGAAAACATAACCCTTGTCTCCGGAGAGATTTGTATCGGATTTGCAGAAATAGTTTTCCGATTTTTACTGACCCTATCAAATCTACCATGTCAGCCCTGTTCCTCGCTCTTTGCGTAACTCTTATTCTGAACCTAAGCATCACGCACGCAGGAAATCCCACCACCACCACCACTGCCCTTCCTATCATAGTCTGATAGTAACTTAGTCGGTATCACTCTGGGAATGAGGACATATTCTAGTAGGTGCTACGGATATAGAGCAATCCCGAGAGTGTTTGTGAATTAAAGGTACAGTATTATATCCCTTAGCCTTTGCTCTCTTTCATTAAATTTTAGCCTGGCACCAACGACGGGATGGATGGCTAGCACAGAACAAGGAAAATTGGTTCAAAATTTAAGCCCAGAAAACACTACAGTAGGAATAATAAAAATCCGAAAATCGATCTTTTCGAATCCAAAGAATGAAAAAAAATCAAATCAAAAGTTCATATAAAGATACACTTTAAATCTGGAGAGGTCACAGTAATTACGAACAAAAGGCATTCCGCGAATCCTGCCTCCAAGACCACCTTGCCAGTAGTAAAGGCTTCATGCTTAGAGGTTACAGCAGGGGCTTCAAAAGAAAGCAACAAGGTACTTAGAAAGAAAGCGGCAGAAGATGCAATGGGGGGTTTATTTTATTTTATTTCGTTTCATGCACTGTGGGCTTGTGAACAAGGAGATCCTTTGACAGAGGTGAGAGGCGGGTGCCCTGTAACGCTGTACGAGCCCGCCAAACTCTCTAGGTAGCCAAGGACTATTTGAATGAAAAGACGCGGATAAGGGTTACATATTATACATTAGTATAAAGTAAGGTAGAAAGGGATAACAATAGGCGACGGGATTGTGTGCCAATGCTCCTATAAAATTTATAATATCGGCAGTTCTGAAATTGAACACAAAGAGAAACATCACAATGCCATCCAGAGTATGGTATATCAGCGTGACTCTTCCCCCGTTGAAAAGCAGCAGCAGGCTACTCACCTGCGCAAAGAGACTTCGAGGTCGTTCCTTTAAAATACCTACTCCCTCACAAATAGGTCCTCAAATCCTTCAAGCGCAGTCAAGGCTTTACTTTACGAGCCAGAATTTCATTCTTCCGTAGGGCGTTTACTGTATGCTACGAGTAGAATGTGCTCCGTCACACAGACAGACACCATCTACCCAAAGGCCATTTCACCAATATAAACATATAAATACCCCGGACAACTTCCTCACATGTCGATAAATCACCTCGCTCACTCATCTGTAACACAGATCACAAGCTTAGTCACAAACTGCACACAACCAATTCCGAAACCAATGATATCGGGAGAGTGGGGAAAGATCCATCGGAGAATCCCATAGCACAAGGCGCTGACTGCCGAAACATCGGCAGAGGGCCCCCCTGGAAACGCAGTGCGAAGGATGCTCGGGCTACAGGCACATCTAGGATAGGCCAGGCAGACACTTCGCACGAGTGTTCAGCCTCGCACTGTACCCGAGCATAACGTGAGACGGTAAATCGCGGGTGAGAGGAGCCGATGTGGCTTCAATTTCTATCCGATACTCGGGTGCTACAGTGACCACCAGTCTCGAGCTCAACTGTCAATTTTTTCCCAATCCCGGAGAACAAAGGTTGTAGGCAACACCCGAGCATCCCGATTAGAAGTGTTGCGTCATCTCATTCTTTGTGACACCTCAAGCCCCTCTTCCCAACGCCACAGAATGTCGTGAAGTTCGCTACAGTATCCCAGACAGGCCTAACCCCTGGGTCCAGAGACAAAAGCTCCTGGGAAATATTAGCGTTATCCTACGAGTATGGTATTGCCTAAGCCCTCTAGGCACACTAGATCTTAACTAGTACCGGTATTCGCAATTTCGTTGACCTATCAAACTAGACCATTGGGCTGACACCATGATTTCCTCTGGTAATATGGTAATCAGAGAAATTCCAAGAGATCTTACTGTGGGTAGTTTAAACGTCTTTTTTTTAGACAACAAGCAAGCAGCCAGTCGGTAACCATTTTCATCCAAGAATTATCAGATCTTATTAAGTATCTCATAACACAATCCGTAACTAATAACCCCACAATACGCCGTAGTAAGGATAAAGAAAGAAAATCAAAAACAGAATTCTAAAGAAACCACCAGCTCTAGCACGAAGATTAAAGCAAACGATACTCATACACTATTGTTGCCCCGATTCTTATTCCTCTTCTTAGTCTCCAAGCTCCTTTTAACTGGATTATCACTCTCAAATATCTCAGTCATCTGCTCGAGGGTATGTCCTGCCGTCTCAACGAACCACATCCAAATGACAAAGACTTCAAAGCAATTCCATCCGATGAAGACAATGTAATACCTCCATCCAATAGCTTCCATAGCAACCGGCGCGGCAAAAGTATTAACGCACATAGCAATGTTCACGAACAAAAAATTGAGCCCAGAACCCTTAGCACGAGTCCTTGTCTCGAGAACTTCAGAGCTGTAGAGTGTTTGCAAAGGAGTATACGCCCAAGAGAATGCCATACCAAATATGTAGATGAATGCGATAACAGCGTACGAAGCACTCTTTGAAGTTGATGAGACCGCAGTTCCAGCAGTGATAATGGAGAAGCAGACCACCGTGAAGGCAGTAGCGCCAATGAGCATTGGTCTACGACCGAGTTTGTCAAGAAGCGTTGCACCCCAGATGGCTGCGAACATGCAGAATACCGGATAGATTCCATTGAGGACGAGACGGGTGTCCGAAGACTCGATACCGGTCTGCTGGAACATCGTTGGCATGTAGTATGATACGACGTTGTTTCCAGACCATTGACCAAAGAATGCAACGGCAACTATAATCCATTAGCTACTAGATGTAATTGGGTGAAGCACAGGATGATACTTACTGACAAGACCGAGTCTATATCTAGCCGTTCGAGTATTCACGAGATCGCGGTAATCCCACCAGATCTTGTCGGAGCTCACTGTCCCAATATGCTCACGCATCTCTTGGAACTCGGTCTGCACAATTGGGGAATGGCGATCGCCTTCCCCGTGGTATTTAGCTAAAATCTCGATGGCTTCCTCTTCTCGGCCCTGAGCGATCAGCCAGCGGGGCGATTCCGGGATGAAGAAAACGAGAGCGGCAACAATGGCAGGAATGGCAGCTTGAACGACAGTCGGAGTCCTCCATGCCCACGAATTATTCATGTGGCGATTGCTGCCCACACAGCACCATCCCGCAACTATGAGAGGAAATCAAATTAGTTAAAGGTCGCGAGTGAGCGCTGATGCAGGAGTGCATACTGATAGATCCCAGATACCAGCAGACATTGAAAAGACCGGCCTGGGTACCACGGTATGCCGGGTGTGACAACTCAACAGCATAGGCCGGGGCGGAGCCAGTAGCGATCGCCGCGCCGAATCCAAGAATAAACCTTCCTCCTTCGAACTGTCCCACTATTCATGAAGTTAGTAACTTCAAGGCAGCGAAAAATATTTCGAAAAATGAAAAAATGAAAAAAATGAGACTCACAGCCGCTGGCAGTAGCCTGCACTACGGTTCCAACGACGACAATCACACAACCGACGAACATACCCCAGCGCCTTCCGTATCCGTCTGCGACCCACCCAATCGCGGGGAAGGCGGCGATTTGTCCCAACTGGTGTTTGTTCCGTTAGTTTGATACAGGGACGGAAAACGAAGACTACGGTAGTTATGCAGGAGACTTACATTGTAGATCATGAAAACTATACCCGTGCTAGAGCCCTTACCGTTCAGACCAAATGACTTTTGGTACTGCTCCATGTCGTTGACAGCGCCCCTACACATTAATGAGTTAATATAAAACTTTAAACCCAGAGAAGGCAAGTGGAACAAGGGAATCGTCTACTTACATGAGAGAACCATCATATCCGTTCATTGTCGAGACCAAGTAACTCACAAGGAGACAGAAGTAAAGCTTCAATGAATTCTTGCTCAACAATGAAGACTTGTTTGTTCGCACGATGGCGTCGATATTGTGGGTTGAAATCGCATTCCCCCTTGCATCGTTAGAATCCGTCTCATCCCTTCCCTCGACATACTCCACGTTAGAGAACATTGTATCTTTAGAGTCCATCGTGGATCCCGTAGATGGCGACCTTTCAAGTTCTAGATGTGCGTTGCTGATCCGGCGCTTCGAGCACTAGAGAAAAATTGGGTTCCTGAAAATCCGGTCGGGCGATGACAGCCGGGTTTTATTCCCAAGAACCCCCATCTCGGTGGGGCGAGCGCGAACACTCGGGATCTTAACTTTTTTTTTTCCCCAGCTCTCCCGAGACATTAGCTTCATTTTGCTAAGCTCCAGGGACAGGGGCCACATGAAGAAACGGTTTGATGGTGGTACTGTACCAGTGCTGTACTGAATACAGTATATCGTGCAGGAGTAAAGTTTTCTTTTTTCCCCACCATGTGCCAAGGGAGGATTGTACCGTAGTTCCTAGCATCGTTCGTCGTGCAATCCCTGTCCCGCGCTGAATTTTCTATCTCTGGACCCTTCGTTAATCGTGCGCCGAACTTCTCGATCCATCCGCCCATCCATGCCCTTCAAGCCACCGCAGTGCTTGCCGTGAGTCCCTCCCCTCTGCACAGTCTCTTATCATGCATTAGCGTTACTACTCATAATTGAACGACGTTCGTGAACATCGCCAATATCGCGTGGCATGGAGATCTAAGCAAAAAGGCTAAGCTTTGGCGATATGCAATGGCAGCCGCTTTCACAAACGTCGCTCAATTACGAGTATAGCGTTGCCGAAGCCACGTTGCACCCCGGGTCAGCGGGATCCACAACTAACCCCGATACTTGATCCTCCGAGCCCCCAGTCCAACACAAGGGGGACTACGGAAAGAAGGCCGGAGGTATGTACTTGTAACTACCGCCACAAAATGAGAGGCGTCTTACCTGTCTCTTTGAGTAACGAAAGCTTCACCCCCCCCCCGCCTCCGGAATTCTCCGTCTCCCATTATTCTAAAATACCGGTACTGCGCTCTGAAACGGTACCGTGTCGTATAATACGGTACGAGTGGGTACAGCTTGGTACGGTGCACGCTGGGGCACGACGAGCCAGCGTGTGCAACATCGGAGATGAAAGCGGGACGTCTTGATTACGGATTATTTAGACAGGTAATCCTTGTTCCTGTTATGGGCTGATGAGTGCCGATACAATTACCGTACTTGCACCCGGCAGTCAGTAAAAATCGGAAAACTCTTTCTACCAATCGCATACGGTACTGTGCTCGAGTACGAATCTCTATGGAGACAGGGTTCTGGTCTTAAATGACCCCCCGGAGTACGAGTACAGTCAGCCTGACCGCCACGTTGTTTTAAGTGCATAATCAGATCAAGAGGCGATAGATGAGGTCCGGGATACACGATCTTCTCGCATCATACGGTCTTCCACCAAGACAGAGTGTTGCTTACTGCAGGGCACGAATACCGTAAAAACTCGAATAATTGGACACGGTGCCGGACGGTTAAATTAAGGTATGTTTTGCCAAGGGATCAGCACAAAAGTCACACATATAAGTCTCA
>Ga0307507_10003015_pt1 | contig 33732 bp, 8 predicted proteins | sample 7_EM_MG_FD_207223 | JGI IMG/M metagenome (GOLD analysis project Ga0307507, IMG submission 207223) | Populus trichocarpa ectomycorrhiza microbial communities from riparian zone in the Pacific Northwest, United States - 7_EM | ecosystem: Host-associated > Plants > Roots > Unclassified | place...
CTTAATACCTAGATAGGTTTTATAAAATATTCTAGTATTTTTAAGGCTCTATGGGGGGTTTTCTGGTGGATAGTAATATAACTGCCTAATTAGGAAGGTGCAAAAACTTTGGTTACCGACTACTGTAGACACTTAGACACTCTATTCCGCGCTAGTATTTTTGCTGCTAAAGCAACCGCTTAGTACCTAGGTAAGTCTCTTACTTCTGTCAGATAATCTGTATTCTCTAAGGCGTGGGACACGTGCACGAGTCACGTGCACGGGGCACGTGCATTGTAAATCTCTTCATAGAGCCCCAGAGGCCCAGGGTCAACCACAAGACATCAATCAACGATCAAGTCAAGATCATCAATCAATCAACCCATTTCATCAATAAGCAGCTCTATATGAATTATCTGACAACTTCTGCCCAAATTTGTAAAATTACTGGGGTTCCTAAGCGTGTACAATCCCGGATTCTGGCTTCCAACTAATATTAAATACTGTATAATTAAGAAGGACCTAAGACAAGAGGTAGAAAAAGAGGAATTGTAAAGGACGACACAGCAGCCATTGCTGTGTATCTTAATAACCCTAATATACACTAAGATAATAAGGGAAAACCATAGCAGAATGTGGTAGAGGATGCCGGTGTTAAGCTTCTAATAGTCCACTATTTAAAACCGCCTGGTTAACGTCCTCTTGGTAATAAGCTAATTTAATAAGCATATAAGAAAGATTAAGGCCTTATTAACGCTATTATGGAAGAGGAGAAGTGGCTTAATTTAGATTAGGCCTTAGCTAGAAAAGTATGGTGTAATATTAGCTTAAAGAAGAGGCCATACCCACCTAATTGGGATAATGTTGCTTTTTATAATGAATTCCACTTTAGTATTAGACCTGAAATTACACCCTAAATTAAGCGATATAGTGGTAATTATTACCGCTACTTATTATAGAATGTCTATAGGAAAAAAGGAACTACAAAGAAAGATAAGAGGGAAAAGGCTAGGGAGAATGAACACCTCAAATTGTTTAATATCTTTGTTATTATTAGCAAGACCTAAAGGACAATTATTGGCTATAAAGTGCCGAATGGCGTGGGAAAAATGGATACTAAGGTATATACTAAGTAGGTATTGCCTTAGCTTCTTAAAAAATTTAATACTAAGGGAATTATATTATGCTAGGATGTAGATTTAGCCTATAGATTAAGGGCTACGATTAAGTAGGCAAAGGATTATAACCTAAATCTTTTAACTTTACCTAGCTCTTTGCCCGATTTTTTAATTATAGAGTCCCTAGCCCATCTTATTAAGAAGAAGTTCTATATAATATGGGTAAAGAGTAAAGAGGAGGTGTTACGGCGCTGGTGGAAAACGGTGGATCTTGGCAGACGTGGATTATGGTAGACGCGAGTCATATGACTTAAGGACCGCATAAAATATCAAGCGGCGCTGCTATTCTTCTCCTTCCTTTCTCTAGCTTTGGATCCTTGTTTATAGACAATCCAATTATACAGGCTTGCATGCGTCCTTCTTACTGTGCTCGTGCCTCAATTAATTAAGTTGCTAACATTATCCAAAGCTCGTTATCACTCTTTCTTCCTAAGAAGGAACTTAAATATATCTATAAGGATATAGAACAGAACCCCAAGAACCCTAAGAATATAAACAGAACGCGAAACCTAAGAATAGGATACGCATGGACCAGAACCCCTAGAAAATAAATAAACAACTAGAAATTACCTAATACCCCTACCACTATGCTAAGAAATATAGCAGCTGGCAAAGCCGCTGTAGGACCCATAAATACCTCTAATGGTAAAACAGTCGCCGTCTTGACCCCCTAGGAAGAGCTTATAGTAGCTAATACCGAAATCGAACGGCTCCAAGAGCTGCTTAAAACTAGAGATACCCCTACGCCTAGCAATGGGTTATTAGACACCTAGAGACTTACTACAGTCCTTAAGGCCCTAGCTTAACGTATAGTATTAGTATTGTTGCGGTCTATAAAGGTTATAGACCCCCTATTGCTTACTAATGGAACCAACCCTATATTTAACAACTGGAAGCTTTAATTGTAGGATAAGCTTAAAGTTAATGTAAACCACTTTCCTAATACCTAAGCTAAAATGGTATATGTCTTTGGCCGTACTGGCGGTAACGTATAGACATACTTATGTCCGTAATACGCCTAGGACTTAGCAAACCCCTTCCTCTTTAAAGAAGAGATAATTGACTACCTATCTTCTATTTATAAGGACCCCTTTAAAGTACAGAACGCCTGGCTTAATTATAAAAGCCTAAATATAAAAATAACAGAGACCTTCTTGGCCTTTTAAACCCGCTTTCTATACCTAGCCGAATAGGCTTAAATCCCCTAGGAAGATCTAATGCTAGACCTCTTTAACAAGCTTACCTTAGACCTATAGCGTGCTGTACTACCAGTTTATACTACTGTATAGACGCTAAAGGAACTTATAGACTAATGCCTAGCTATTAACTAGGGCCTTTGTTAAATTAAGGTATATACTAAGTGGAATAAAACTAGAAGCTCTGCTAACTAGAATATAAGTACTACAAAAATAGGCCGCAGCGCCCTAGTAAGATCTGCAACCCCTATAGTACCGGCCGTACAGCCCGCCGCTAATTTAGCAGCTAGCCATGCAGCTAGCCCTATTATAGGTCTAGCGAATACTCGGCCTATATATAGCAACCCCTATATATAGGCCCTTAGCGATTAGGGAGCTTGCTTCTCTTACAGCTAAAAGGGCTATATTGTAAAGGATTGCCCGATAAATATAAAAGCGGGCGAGGTTCTGTTAATCTAGGAAAATAGTATAAAGTTAAAAAAAAAAGGAACCCTAGAGGAAGACTCCTTTTTAGGGTTAAAAGGGATTAATATATTATATGTTAATCTAGGTTGGCTAGTTGGTAAAAGAAGCTGCACTATCCCTTATACTTTATTCCATAATAGATATTAAGTTTTAACCTCTGCTTTAGCTAACTTTAGAGCAAATACCTTTGCCTTAATAGACACCCTATATACCATAAAGTTAGCTAACTTTCTAAATATATCTATTAAAGAACTGCCCAAACTAATTCCTATTTGCGGGTATAATAGACGGATAGGACTACCTATTATAACTATCTTGCGGATTTACCTCCGTGTTAACAAACAAAGGCAGTTTAATATCCCCTTGCTTATTATAGACCTAGGAAGCTATAATATAATTTTAGAAAGAAAATGGCTAGCCTATTTAGGCTTATAGCTTAATATATGGAGTAGACGGCTTATCTAGCCCGAAACCCTACCCCTAACCCCTTCCTTTATAAAAGAGATTAGTATTATAATAGAGAACCTTATATAGCCACAGATAAACACCGTTTACTAGGCCGATACTATGCATAGGGACTAGGCTTTTAAAAAGGACGTATAGCTTAACCCGTAACAGATCTATATACTACGCCGCCCCTAGACTACCTATATTATGCCACCTGTACTAGAGATTAAAAAAGGCAGTAAAAAGCTAGTGGAGCTCCCCGTAGGGAACTTAGGCCCTATATAGCTATAAAGAATAGCAAGGAGTATTAGGTGCTATACTAAACGTATAGACTGGAGGGATAACTTGCGGAAGATAAAACAGGAGCTAAGAAAGATTATAAACCCTAAACCGTAAAATACAACCTAATAATAGTCCGTAAAGAAACCTACGGACCTCCTACCAGTTAATATCTGCTGTATTGGCGCTGTAGGATTCTATTGGAACTTAGTCTAACCTAATACTATTACCTTTACCACCAGCTTATATAAAATTAATTAAATAATTAAGGAAAAGGAAAATAAGCTTAGTAAATAGGAAGGCAAGCTTATAGATAAGGAGCTGGTAGAATAGAAACTACCCCATTAACACCAGAAATTCAAGGATATATTCTCTAAGGCAGCGTCTAATATACTCCCGCCTTACTAACTATATGACTATAAGATTAAGATTGAGCCAGATAAGGAATATATACTTAGCTATAGCCCCCTTTGTTAGCAGTCCACTGCCGAATTATAGGCTATAAAGTAGTACCTTATTAATAACCTAAATAAGGGCTTTATTAAACCTAGTTAAGCCCCTTTTAACTCGCCTATTCTCTTTACTAAAAAGCCAAATAGAGGACTTTGTTTTTGTATTGACTACTATAAACTAAATAACATAACCTACAAGGACCGCTACCTACTGCCCTTACTTAATAAGACTTTAACCTAAATAAGTAGAGCTAAGATCTTTACTAAGCTTGATATCCGTTAGGCCTTTTACCAGATTAGGATAAACCCTAGATTAGAAGATCTTATTATATTTTAAACCCGTTACAGAACATATAAATATAAAGTACTTCCTTTTAGACTAACTAACGGACTGGCTATATACCAGCGATATATAAATAATATACTCTTTAACTACCTTAACAACTTCTATACGGCCTATTTGGATAATATTATAATCTACTTTAAGAATAAGTTAGAATATGAGGAGCATATCTATAAAGTCCTATAACGGCTCCGCGAGGCCGGTCTCCAGGCCAATATTAGGAAATTAGAATTTAGTGTTAAGCGTATAAAGTACCTAGGTTTTATTATTAGTATGGATAGAATTAAGGCCAACCTAGAGAAAACGGCTGTAATTAACCAGTAAATACCCCCACGGACTATAAAGGGGGTGTAATTATTTTTAGGTTTCTATAACTTTTACTAACGCTTTATTAAGAACTACAGCAGGATTACCTAGCCTCTTAACCGCCTTACTAGGAAAGACCAGCCATTTCACTTTAACGCTATATATATGTAGGCCTTTAATAAGCTTAAAAAATGGCTGGTATTAGCTCCCCTACTTACCCACTTTAACTTAGAATGGCCCTTAATGCTAAAAACTAATGCTTTAGACAGTATAATAGCCGGTATTTTCTTCTAGAAGTAATTAGACGGAGAATGGCACCCTATTACATACTATTTAAAGACTATAATAGATGCTAAGCTAAACTACCACATCTATAATAAAGAAATGCTGGCTATTATCTTTAGCTTTTAGCACTAGCGTATATAGCTAGAGGGGACCCCTAAGCCTATTAAGGTAGTTTCAGATTATAAGGCCCTAGAATACTTTATAATAACTAAGGCCCTTATAGCCCGGCAGGCACGCTAGGCGGATATCCTATCTTAGTTTAACTTCTTAATTATATATAGACTAGGCACTACAAACCGTGCGGATGCTCTTATAAGGCGTAAACAAGACCTAGGTAACCAGGCGGCTGTAAAGATCTTATTATAGACCTAGACACTACTATAACCAAAGTACCTTAACCCTTAGATATAGGCAGAACAAAATATAGATCCTTTAGACACTAAGATATATCCTATTAACTCTATGGAACTTAACCTTATTAATAAACTGCTATAGGCAAACCGTATAGCCCCCTCTCTATAGGAGTACCGTAAAAAGGTAAAGAACGTTACTAGCCTATAGTCCCTTAAAAACGGACTACTTAAGCACTAGGAACGGCTAGTAGTAGTTAAAAAACAGAACTTATAGACCCAGCTTATTGCTAAAGCTTATACCTAGGTCTCTACAACCTACCCTAAAAAGAATAAGACCCGTAAAATTATTAGTAACCAATACTACTGGCCTAGAATAGTTATAGATATTAACCGCTATATATAGAACTATAACAACTGCCGTAGGTCTACAATTCCATAGGATAAGACCCTAGGACTATTAAAGCCACTCCTAATACTAGAACGCCCCTAGCAGTGTATCTCTATAGACTTTTATGAGCTGCCTATAGACCGTAACGGATATAATATAGTAATAATCCTAGTTAACTGTTTTGGCAAGCGCCTGTTCTTAATCCCCTATTATAAGGATATTAATACTAAGGAGGTAGCCCAACTATATATTTATTATATCTATCAAATCTACGGACTACTAGATACTATTATATCTAATTATAGGCCGCAGTTTATATCGGCCTTCTAGAATAAGTTTACTTGGATCCTTAGTATTAAGCTAAAGCTTTCTATAGTATACCACCCCCAAACAGATGGTTAGATGGAGATTATAAATTAATACTTGGACTAGAGGCTCTGGCCCTTTATTAACTACTTTTAGAGCAACTAGGGCGAACTGCTACCCCTAATAGACTACGCCTAGATAACCCTACCCTATAACTCTATAGGATTTATACCTATTTAGCTAGAAATGGGATACTTACCCTATATAAGCTTTGACTGGGAAAAACCAGAGGGGCTATAGACTGTACGCGAAAAACTATCTTATAAGGAAGCCTAGTAATATGCTAAACGCTTAGAAGAAGCCTAGACGGTAGCCCATATAAGTCTAGAAAAGGCCTAAAGATTAATAAAATAGTAGGCAAATAAGTATAGGCGCGAGCCTAACTTTACCATAGATAATAGGGTCTAGGTTACAATAAAGAACTAAAAGATAGAATGGCCTAGCCGTAAGCTAAACTATAAGATGGTAGGACTATATAAGATCCTTAATAAAGAAGGCAACTTGTATAAGGTTAAGCTCCCAAACTTAATTAAAGTCTACCCTATCTTTTTGCTGGATAAGCTACGGAAGGCTGTAAATAACCTACTACCTAGATAAAAGAATAAGCCTCCTCTACTAATTTAAGTTAATGGCGATAATAAATGGGAAGTTAACGAAATACTAGCCTATAAACTAGTATAAGAAACGCTACGATACTATGTCTAATAAAAAGGCTACAATCTAGACCTAACCTAGTACCCCGCCTGGAACTTTATAGGCTACCCCTAGAGGCTTAAAGAATTCTATAACTAATACCCTAATAAACCCGGACCTCTAAAGTACCTTAACAAGTAGATGGAGTGCTAGTATAGCGAAGACAATAGGCTGCCTATTAAGCATAAAGACAAGAATACCCCACGGACATATAAAGCCTAAGGGCAGGCTTTTTTGGAGGGGGGGGTAATGTTACGGCGCTAGTGGAAAATGGTGGATCTTGGTAGACGTGGATTATGGTAGACGCGAGTTATATAACTTAAGGACCGTATAAAATATTAAGCGGCGCTGCTATTCTTCTCCTTCCTTTTTCTAGCTTTGGATCCTCGTTTATAGATAATCCAATTATATAGGCTTGCATGCGTCCTTCTTGCTGTACTTGTGCCTTGATTGACTAAGTCGCTAATAGAAGGCACTAGAGCATTTTACGGATATTTAGGAAAATTAAGTGGACTAGGAGCAGATTGTAGAGTACTATAATTGGTATACTAAGTGCTTGTATAAGTGTAAGAGGGTAGATGGGCAGATGACCTAGCATTAAGTTATATTTGTATATAACGTGCCTTACCCCTAAGCGAGACACCCCCCTAAGCGAGACACTCTTAGCTTAACTTATAACTCTAATAACTTTACTAATATTATTATTAAATAAATCATAAAATATATTTATATAAGCTATTATATTAGTAAAAGAATATTTAGATTAAAAAATTAAAAAATTATATATTTCCTACCCTAATAAAATTAATTTAAAATGGCTGTATATCTTATATTACAATTTTTTTTTTAAACTTAAGGTTATATATTAATATTTTTTTATATTTTTTATATTTTTTATATATTATAATTGTTCGTACTAACTTAATAGCACGAGTGAGTCGTATCCCGGGGCACGAAATACGTATAGTATTGTATGCTCTTTGGGATAGTGGTAACTGTCGATTGTATGAAGCAGACTACGTGGTCTATATACTGATGCGTTCTCCCCCTAATTAGTTAGTGCTTTATAAGTGCACCAGACGCGTAAGCGAGTGGTTGGTGCACTGAACGCGTAAACGCGTACCTGGCGTACCGAACGCGTAGGCACGCGGTTGGTACGATAGGTGCTGTAATTATATACTAGCGGTACTTGAAAAATGAAACCACTTGTGTACAGCCTCCGTAATTGCTTTAATAGAACTATAAAACACAAAAGAAAATATATAGGAAATCTCCCCTGAGGTGCCGTCTAAGCTGCCTTCCAAACGGTGCCCCAAGCTGGCCGTAAGTTCTGCTTACGGTCTGTAGAATGAACCGTACGGCCTTTTAATAGGCAGTAGACGAGCTATAAGTCGGATTGTGAGGGCCGCCAAGGCGCTAGTGCTAAGCGAGCCAATGGTGATTTTCCATCCCGGGGATGGAAAATCGTAATTAGTTAATTTGACTACCCTATAAAATTCGGCGGGTTACGTAAGTCCACTAAGTTCCACCGTAGCTTTCCACCGTTTTCTACCTGTACTGTATAATGAGCCATACGGCCTTCTAACGGGCCGTAGACGTACCATAGGTGCTCTATTAGTCCCGTTCTACCTATTCTATAACTTCTAGGTTAAGCTTATTTGTATTAATTAGGGTTTTAAGAGCTTAATACGGCTTTGCCTTAGTTATAGCATCTGCTGGGTTGTCTTTGCTGCTAATCTATTTGACCTCCGTAATCTCGCGCTGTTTGTAGGCCTAATATAAGTATATAAGGTTGACCATAAGCCTCTTCTCTTGTGTTATACCTAGTTTGACTAGGCAGTTATAGAGGGACTTTAAATTAGTGTATAGAACCAGGGGTAACTGCTCCAGTTATAGAATCTTCTGGACCGTTGATTTAATTGCGGCTGCTATATTAAAGCTATGGGCTAGTGTATATAGCTTAGAAGCTAGTATACTGCGGGTTACTTATTTGCACTTAATTAAAGACTAGTGCAGTATATTTGCGTCCTAATTGCGGTCCGTAAGTACAATCACAAAGCCGATTTGTGATGATAGGTCTTTGTTATTAGTAAAGGAGGTATCTATAAATGCTATTATATTAAGGGAATTTAGGTCTAGTGGTATAAAAGTAAGTCCTCTTGTTGCGTTATTAATTTGCTATTAAATGCGCTTATTAAGCTACTTGATATTTTCTTCTTACGGATCTACTGCCTGGGCCGTAAAGGATAAGTCATAGGCAGATTTGGGTTGGCAGACTGTGGCTATATAGGCGCCTCTTGTACGCTATGCAGCGTATTAGTCCTTTATATTTACGGTCTTATAGGTCTCTCTGTGGGAACTGGTAAGGTCCGTAGGCTTTACTGTAATAGGCTTTAGGTTTTGGGCTTGGCGTTCCTAAGTTAGCTTAATTAGGTTGCCCTTTTATGTAATTAGGCCTCTATTAAACTTAATTAAATTCTGCTTAGTTAGCTACTTTTACGGCTTTGCTAAGAACTTGGCCTTTTATAGTTTAGTTTCTTTAGTGTCCGTAAAGGTCTGGTCTGCTAGGAATAGGGTATTGTTTATTTGGAGTCCAATAATACCAAGGCCGTTTAATAGGCTGTATAGGAGGTAGGGGTTATAGGTTGACTATTCCATTTTAAGTTTACTAATGTGGTGCTAGTAGTATGTCTTAAACCAATGGTTTCTAGCTTCTGGTACTCCGTATAGAGGTTTTATAACCCGTAGGATTGTTTCTGGTTGTAGGTTAAGCTTGGGGGGTAGCCGTATAAAGATATCCCTACTTAGGTAGGTATTAGACTGTATATAGGCTTGCGAGATGTCCTATAGGTAAAGAGCTATAGGTTTGCTTTGCTATAGTCCAGGCGTAAATGCAAGTATAATCCATTAGCTAACTTGTTAAATTGTAGGTAATTGTGTAAGGATTAAGCCCTTCCCTTGGTCGTTGTAGGCTTGTATAATAAGCCTTAATTTTTTAAAAGCTTTGTTAGTACCTGGGTGCTTAATTTCGTTAATAAAGCGTGAGTTGAATATATAGACGCCTTGCGGAACGTCTTTCTCTGTTATAATTGCAAAGACGCCCTTTTTAAGTAGTCCGTTGATCTCTTTACGTTATAAGTCCGTAAAGGGGGTTTTCTATACTAGAACTAATATATCCGTAGGTGGAGATTGCCTTGCGGATATTCCTGTGGAGGTTAGGTAAGTCTCTGTTATAGTATTCTTAGTTACGGGGTGCTTTCGGGGGCGTCCTTAACCGCGCTTTATGGTAGGTATAGTGGGTTTAGTGGGTTTCTGGAGGACTTCTAGGGTAGGCAAGGGTGCTTCTAGCTTGTTTGGTTTGGCGGTCGCTTCTGGTTTGTCTGGTTTGGTAGTTACCTCTGGTTTGTTTAGCTTGGTAGTTGCTTCTAGTTCGTCTGGCTTGACGTTATGGGTGTCTTTAGGCCGAAAGTAGGGTTTTACGGACGTGCTCCTAAAGCTGGTTGGGCCGCTAGGAAGTTGTATATAGTATGTCTTATTTTCTATAGCCAGTAAACGGTAGGGTCCGGTCTACTTGCCGCTTTTACGCTATATAAGGACTTTAGAGTTAAGCGGGAGGTCGTGTACTAGGGTTATATTGGGTCCGTTATGGTAGTGTAGGGCGTTATTGATAGCTTGTTTGGCCTGTAGCTTAACTATCTCGGCCATTGCCTTCCGTATTGCAGCTGCTCGTTCTATAATAGACGGGGCAGGAGGATTTAGGTTACTTATTCTTAGGTAGGCTCCGTAGACTAAGAGGGTAGGTACTAGTCTATTTGGGCTAGTAACGGCTTTTATAGCCATCTATAGAGCTAGTTCCTTTTAGATGTTCTTGCACTTGTCTATAATAATCTGGTAAGCTCTCTATAGGGCTGGGTGAGCTCGCTTAATAAGCCCGATGGACTAATGCGCCTCAACTGGAACGACTTTTGTTGATATAGCCATGGCTGTAGCATACTGCTGGAATTCCTTGCTGATGAAGTTCCTACTGGTGTTGTGGGTGATATACTTAGGAGGTCTAACGTACGTATTAATCTAGTAGGTCTGTAAAATATCCTAAGTGTGCTTTGCGGATATATTTTGCAACTAATAGGCGGCTTGATAGCGGGTTGCCTTGTTAATTATATGTAATACTAGGCTGCTGTTGATATATATAATGTCTATATATACTGAATGGTTGAAGTTAAGATCCTTATAAAGGGTGAACTTAAATTGGCCTAGGGAACGTCCGTATTTCTGGCAGTAGGAGCAGTATTTAGTTAGGTAATTAACTGCCTTCTTGTTAATATTGTTGTGTCTAGAGCGTTTAAAGACTCTATATAGCTTTTTAGCTAACGGGTGGCCAAAATGACAATATAAACGGTGGATCTTTATACTGGTAAGGTAGCATGGGTTATAGTTGAAAGATTTCTAAATGTAGGTCCGTAAAGTCTCTCCCTATATAAGGAACGGGTGTCTAAATTGTTGTGTAATTAGTAGGGTAATATGCTTGCTTTCTAGGGCAGTTACAGGGCCGATTAAGGTGTCTATAATATTGTTGTAGTAAACCTGTAACCTGTCCATGTCCGTAAGGTAAAGTAAGAAAGGGGTGTCTGCTTTTACTATATAGAAGTTAACTAGGCTAATTAGGGTCTTAACTGCAACTAATTTAATTGATACAGTTAAGCTAATGCTGAATTGGACGTTTACGGCCCTAGTTTGCATAGTGTTAATATCTATATTATTATTTGCGGTGGTCCTATATGTAAGGTATTGTCTGTAACCTATAGTAGACTTCTTAGAGGCGCCTGTGTTGATTATAACACCGTAGAATTTCTTAGGGGTATAGCGTTCTGTGGTGATATATATAAATAGGTCCTGCTTGTAATCTATAACGTCCATAATGGGGGTGCTTGCAGAATGGTTTTTGGGCGCAACTGAGTGTATAAAGGAACGGTCGGCTAATACGGTTGTGATATTAAAGGCTTAGCTGTCCGTAAAAGGTCTGAAAGTGGTTAGGAATGTCTCTAAGGTCTCTTATTCCTGAGTTTTTGAGTTAAAGTTAATTATAAGGGCTTTTATTAACTTATTAGGGGGCTCTTCTGCTTCCTTTCCTTTATATTCTAAAATAAACTGGCTGATATAGCTATTAAGTCTCTTTCTGGACTTGTTATATTCTTCCTGGGTATGCCTTATAGACTAATATCTTTCCTTACCGCATATAAAGCACTTCTGGCTGGTTTGTCTGCGGGGGTATATTTTTATACGGGGGTTGCTGTGGGGGTTACGGGTAGGACTTAGTCGGTATGGGTGCTGCTGGCGGTAGTGGTGGTCCGTAAAGTAGACGTCTAAGTCTATTTGCGGATATTAAATATCTATAATAAAGGCTTGCGTGCTGCCTGGTGGGTTTGAGACTTTATATATTATAATAGAGGAGCGTAGATTATTAATAAGGCCAGCTAAGGTATCTGCAGGCTTATAGTAGGCGTACTTGTAGGGCTCTACTTCCTAGCAGGCCGTAATAAGTTTATTATATAGGAAGTTGTTTGTTCGAAGCTTAGCATTAAGGCCGTGCTATAGGTGCTAGAGGTCTTTAATAAGAATTTACAGGCACTCTATAGTCGATTTTTTAGTATTCTTGTTGATTATAGTCTATAGCTTGGTTGTATTCTATTAGGTAAGGATATTACGCTTATATTCCGGTTCTTTAAAGTAGTTACGGGTAGCTTTGCATAGCTTGTTAAAGGGAACACTAAGGGGGTTACTCTTAAGGTTGGTATAGTAGTGGTTAAGTGCTAGGCCGCGTAGTATAGTAGAGTAGGCTTAGCTAAACTCCTATTTAGGAATATTAGCCTTCTAATAGAGGTCCGTAAAGATGGTTAGTTTAAAGTTAAAGTTGTCGTTTTCACCGCTATACTTGGATTCGTTAGTGTAGAGCTTAGCTAGGTTAGCTAGCTCCTTGCCATAGGTCTTTGCTTGGGTATATTGTGGATTTGTAACTTGCGGATCTATAGCTTGCGGATATGTGGCTTGCGGATATATGGTTTGCGGATATATAGCTTGCGGATCTATAACTTACACAAGTTACGGATCTGTGGCTTTGTTAACGGAAGGGTTTTAGTCCCTATTTTGGTTTACGGGGGTATTACGGTCCGTAACTTAGGTACTAGGTATGCTTTAGCCCGTAAGATTAATTCCGAAATCGCTTGGGTTTATAGGATAAATTTGGTTAAGTAGGTTAGGTATAAGGCCAGCGATGCTATTAAGTTTGGGAGAAGTAGAGAGATTATTTATAGCTTTAACCTGGTCTAGGATTTTCTCTTTAGTCTATTCCGTTTGGTCCTCCTTCTGTATTGTGTTATATAAGGACCGTGTAATAGTAACTCGTTTATCCTTTTTAACCCATACACCTTGGTGACGTAAAAGGGTTCGTAGGTTATAGATAGCAGTAGGGTTATAAGCCTTAAGAATAGCTTCCGTAAAGTCTGTAAAGTCTTCCTTATATTGCTTCTATAGGTTGTTGTTTAGAAGCTTATAGTATCCATATTTAAGGATTTTGAAATTAATGTAGTTGTTGACGTCGTCTGTAGACGTGAGGTTGACTCCTTAGCTCCACTTCTTTTGACCTTTATTAATTTGCTTGCTTGTATCTGCTATATTATGTAGCGTTGTATGTCTATATAAGCTATGGCGGGTCGTAGTAGCTTATAGCGGGTGGGGGAGGTCTTGTAACGGTCCGTAAAATTAATTAGCGGGTCCGTAATAGTTTAAGGGGTCTTATAGTGGTCTATAAAGGTGATTAACGGGTCCGTAACGGTTTGTAGAAGGGTAGGGGTCTCCGTAAGGGGTCTGAAAAGAGGTTGGGGGTATTAAGGGAGGGTGTAGTAGGAATAGGGGTTTGAGGTTCGAAGAGGGTTGAGGATAGGGGGTTCCATAAAGGTCTATATTTGCGTCTATAACTTCTGGTAAACCGTACTAAGACTTAAATAAGTATACAGAGTTGGTGATAGTCCATAATCCCCAACTTCCAACCTTCTAGTAGGTCGTACTAGGAGTCTAAACAGGTGGTCGCTGTTGTATATATTGCTTGGTGGGAGGTGTCGAGTAATTACTAATCTGTACACGCTTACTGATTAGTGTTCGTACTAACTTAATAGCACGAGTAAGTTATATCCCGGGGCATGAAATACGTATAGTATTATATGCTCTTTAGGATGGTAGTAACTGTTAATTATATAAAGCAGACTATGTGGTCTATATACTAATACGTCCTCCCCCTAATTAGTTCGTGCTTCATAAGTGCACCAGACGCGTAAGCGAGTGGTTAGTGCACTGAACGCGTAAACGCGTACCTGGCGTACCGAACGCGTAGGCACGCGGTTGGTATAATAGGTGCTGTAATTATACAATAATAGTTTATTAATTTTATATATAATAAAAAAGTATATAAAAATAATTAGTATTATATATATAAATATATATTATAAAAAATTTTAACAAATCTTTTTTATATTAATATTTTTTATATTACTGATAACTCTATAGTAGTAGAGCAAAGTTTGCGATACTAGCGCGTCCGTAGGCTTGTTACGGCAGCAGTAGTTTTTAAAGAGGTCAAAAAGTAAGGTAGTAGAGCACTATAGGTGACTTGTAGGCGCCTTGTAGGCGAGTCCTAAAAGGCGGGGAGACGGATTACGGGGTTTTTTCAAAAGAGTTTTCTCCCTATATGTATATAAGGAGTAGTCCGCGTGGGCCCAATAGGGATCCAAATCAGACGTTAAGCAATGAATAATAATAATTTTTTATATTACTTTAATATATTATTTTTAACGCTTTTTATATTTTTATAGTATATATATTAAGTAAAAATGACTAATAAAAATCAATTATATAAAATTTGCTAACTTTTAATATAATAAATATAATATTTTTTACTTTTTTATATATTAAAAATTTAAGCAAAGCAATATATAAGTAATTATATTTTTATAATATTACCTATATATATATTTAATAGTATATAATTAAAAAACTTAAAAATATTATATAAAATATTATATAAAATATTATAAAAATATATAATTTTTCTTATTTTCCTTGTTTTTATTTAAGTTTTCTTTAAAAAATTAATTTTTATACTTATAATAGTAATATAATGGTAATAATAATAATAATAATAATAATATTTATTATTTTTATATATTATAATTATTTAAAAATACTTTTTTTATTAATAATTACTATATTACTATATTACTATACTATTATATAATTACTTAAATTTTTATCTATTTGTATAATTACAGCACCTAGTGTACGAACGCGTATTTACGCGTTTAGTGCACTAACCACTTATATGCTAACTAATTAAGGGGGAGGCGCGTTAGTATATAGACTACGTAGTCTACCTTAATAGAATTGACAGTCACCATCCAAATAAGTATACAATACTATACGTATTCCGTGTAAGGGCGCGAAGAGGCTTCAGGGAAGATTTAAAGGAACAATATAAATTCTATCTAAATCTAAGGGTATATAGCTTTTCAAGAGAACAAGACGTTGCGTAAAGAAGAGAAAGGAATAACGAGAGAATCTTGTAATTAAATAGTTTAGGGGTCTTGGTCGATGCGTGCGCACATACGTATGCGGACGGACTTCGGTAGTATTTAATTAATCTGGTAGAACTTGGTAGAAGTTAATTAAGCTAGCAGAATTTGGTAGAATTTGGTTAAAGCTTTAAGTTCTATCTGTTAAGTGTTTTACTAAGACATTCCTACTGTAACTAGGCTAGTCCCGTTATAGTACCCCCCCTTTGGCCGAAGGTCTAAAATAATACAATTTATTATGTTGTATTTTATATTAGGTGGTGGTGTAGAGTTTTACCAGTTCTAATTATTAAATGGACCAATTAGGATTTTCTATCCCTGGGATGGAAAATCGCTATTAGTTTGGTAAAGGCGGTGAGCTAAACTGATATCTTTGTAGTAGGTCTTAGCAAGGCAAATCTAACTAATTAGATAACTTTAACCGCTGGTTAAAGTTCCTTAATATCTTGCGTGTTATGTGACCGTGTTATAAGCGTCGTGGTATTCTTTAAGCTCTTTTTAATTTTGAGTTTCTTGCTATTATGTTTTATGTATTTGTGTCAGGTGGTAGTTGTTTGCCTTTATATCGTATCTATCTAGCCGGAGTAGGCCGCGAAGGATGGTTCTTATGGAATTCTTTTACTAGGGAAGGCGTATTGGTCTTAACTTACTTATAGAGCTTCTAGGTTTGTGTTTTATATCCTTTCCACTTAATAAGAAGTTTAAATTGTTTAGATTATATTTTCCATTGCATATTGTTAATTAAGTTAATAAAGTAAGAACTATTACCGTTGTTAACAATTATGGGAGGTGGCGGCGGCACTTTGCGAGTTATAGGTTTGTTTTTTAAGGGTTATAGCAAGCTTACGTAAAACGTCGGATGTATTTTTATCTTAGTTGGTAGTTTGAGCTTATAAGTATATAGGCTTAATTTCTTCTTAATTTGGTATAGGCCCGCAAACTTCTAATTAAGTTTCTTTAAGGGCTATTAAGTCTTTAGGTTTTGTGTATTTAGGTAAACCATATTACCTTCCTTAAAGTCCTATACGGGGGCTTGTTCTTTGTTTGTATACTATTCCTATACCGTTTAAGTGTATGTTAATTTACTTTGTAATAGTTCCATTAACTGCTTTATTTAATTAGTAAAGTTGTGCGCGTTAATTAACTAAATCCGTTTAATTGTGGGTTCTGTTGTATTAATTTTAGGTTATGGTTTGAATCTAAGTTAGGGGTTTTGTCCGTAGGTTGCGTAGAACAGCGTTATGCCTGTTAATACGTTTATTGTATTATTCGCAGTAAACTTAGCTAAAGGTAGCCATTTTTCCCAGTTATCTTGTAGGTAGGAGTAGTATATTTATAGGTATTGTTTTATAATCGTGTTTATAATTTCGGTTTAACCATCTGTCTCTAGATAAAATGTAGTTGAGAGTTGTGTTTAAATGCTTAATTGTTTGTATAGAGCTTGCTAGAAGTCTAAAATGAACTGGCTTCTATAGTTGGATATTATCGAATTAGGAAGTCTGTGTAGCTTAAAGATGTGCTTAACAAAACATTCAGCTACTGATATCGCATTAATTAAGTCTATAGGAATTATATATCGCATTTTTATAAGACGGTTAACGACTACTATAATATTCGTAAACCCGTTACTGTTAGGCAAGTTAACTATAAAGTTAATTGAGATATCTCGCTATCTTTGTATTAGAATTGGCAACGGTTGAAGTACTTCTTGCTTCTTTACGTGAGAGGTCTTCCCACGTATATATGTTCTGCAGGCTTGAACGTATTTTCGTATATAGTCGTGTATTGTAGGCTAGTAGTATACTTGTTAAATAATCTTATAAGTCTTCGCACGGCTAGGATGTTCTACTATAGGGGAATTGTGTACGAATTCGAGTATCTTAAATTGTAAGGGTTTGGAATTTAGAACTACTATCTTCTATTAATAGTATAGTTGATTGTTACGAATTTCGCATTTAGTGAGTGTGATATCTTTATACTGTCGTTTTTCTATTTAAATTGCTTTTATTATATTTACTATCTATGTGTCGTTCTTGTATTTGTATTCTATTAGCTTATTAATTTCTATTTTCTATTTATTGATTTCTAATTCGTTTCTGTTAAGTTCCGTATCTAAGAATATAGGACGTAGTTTCTTAAAGCGTTTAGGGGGTAATAAAATCTGTAATTAATTTATAATCCGTTTATCTAAGGCGTTTGTAGGTAAATCTTATAATTATTATATTAATATATTAGGCTTCTGATTAAGTTTGCCCGGTTAGTATATAATCTTAAAGTTGAATTGTAAGAGGTATTTGGCCTAATGAATTTGGTGCTGCGTTAACTGCTTTATAGTTATAAAGTACTGCAGGTTTTTGTGGTCCGTTAACACGCGTATTGGAAATAATAATCCTTTAAGTTCTGGACGCCATTGTTTAAAGTATTTAATAATTGCAAGTAGTTCCTTATTGTATATCTTATAGTTTAATTTGGTAGGGGCGAGCTTTTAAGAGAGAAAGGCTACTGGATATAGCTTACCGTCCTTATTGTATTGCGATAACACTCCCCCTAGGGCATAATTAGACGAGTCTGTTTTAATGATATATTTAAGGTTAGGGTCAAAGTAGGCAAAAATTAAAGTGGTTATAAAGCGTTATTTTAAGTTATTAAAAGCTTGTTTATATCTGGTAGTTTATTTAAATTTTATGTTCTTTCTTGTTAGGTTTACTAATAATTAGGCAATTTTTAAGAACTAGTTAATAAATTAGTGGTAGAAATTTGTAAATTTTAGAAATCCTTAAATGTCTTATACGTTACTAGGGCTTCCTTAGTTTATAATCGCAGCGACCTTTTTAGGGTCCATTTTAATTCTGTTACGGGATATAATTAGGCCTAGGTACGTGACTTTGGATATATAGAACTTGCATTTCTTAATATTGCATTGTAAACCTGCATCTTGCAAATGTTTAAGGACCATTTAGACGTGTTTTTGATGCTTAAAAAGTAAAGACGAGTAGATTAGGATATTATTAATATACGCGGTAATAAATATATTAAGGAATTCATGGAGCGTATTATTAACGTATTGCTAAAATATACCGGGACCGTTCTTTACACTAAACGGTATTACTAGGTATTTAAAGAGTCCCTATTATATATAAAAGGCTGTGTACTTCTTATCTCCTTCTTAGATGCGAATTCGATTGAAGGCAGCGACTATATTAAGCTTTATAAAATATCGTGCCTTTGCCAGGTGGTTAAGCGTCTCTTAAATTAAGGGGATTGGATATTGGTTTCGAATTATAATTACATTTAGGGCTTGGTAATTAATATAGAATCTTAAGCCTCCTTCTGGCTTTTTAACGAATAATATAGGTGAGGCGAATGGAGATTAACTAGGGCAAATAAATCCTTTTTCTAGATACTTGTTAAGGTATTGTTATATTATAAGCAGTTCTTCTTATAACATACCATATAGCGGACTGAACTTTGGTGTTATACTAGGTTTAAGTTCTATTTTAAAATTGTGTTTATCCTAATGCGGGGGCAGCTAGTCTGCAAATTGTTTTTTAAACTCGTTGATTAGATTGTGGTACTCCTTAGGTATAAGAGGTTGAGGGTTAATATACTACTTTGGTTCTAGCGCCTTCTTAATGTCTTTTATTGTTATAGCGAAGATTTTATGGTCTTGTTTTCTTACTAATGAAATAAAAGGTGCGGCTTATATTATACAAATTTTAAGGGGTTTTAATATATCATTTTTGCATTCTTTACTGCGATTAGTAGTCGTAGTTTTGTTATATTGGTTTAAGGTTTATAGTAAGGGCAATTTATATTATGTCAAATTCGAATAGTCTTATATATGTTCATAGGGCAGGTAGTATTTTAAACAATAACTTTGGTAATAGGTTGTGTGGAATTTTAGTGTTTCTTTAACCTAGCTAATTAAAGGGTTGTGCCGTTTTAGCTATCTATGTCTAAGTATTATCTTATATTGCTTTAGGGGTGTTATAAATAGGGAAACGTATTTAAGGTGTTTGCCTATCCGCATTTTTATAAGAGCGTAGTGTGTTAATTCGCTATATATTAAGGGTTTGCCGTTAAAGCCTTATAGGCCTTAGGGCTTATTAAGTTTCTTTAAATTTAGGCGTTAGGTTTTCGCGTAGTTTGTATTAATAAAGCCCATGCTAGTGGCTCCGCTGTCTATAAGGATTTGTACCTCCTTCTATTTTTTAAGTGTTTGAATTTCGCCAAGTATATTAAGGGAGTTATATTATATATTAGCGCTAGAAGAGCCTAGACACTTATACTCTTCCACTTTTTATTCTAAGGCGTGACTTAGCCCTAGGATAATTCGTTTTCCAAGTTAGCCGAGTGTAAGATACTTTGTAATGACTGGGTATAATTCGTGGAATAAGTGCGAGTTAAGGAGTGGGTGCGATTTAAAGACCGGGAGGAACTACGGCGGACTTTTTTAAAAGGGTAAGTTCGGCAATTCCTTTGGATATGTCCTTTTCTGCCATATCTGAAGCATTCTCTATTTATGGCTTGAGTCCTTCGTTCATCGGTTTCTAAGGGTGCGTAGGATTAAGTGGCATCGAGGTCCATAGGGTCGTGCGTAGGTTTCGGAAAAGGGTCGCGCTTTGGGATATATATTGGTTTTGTAAAGCTTTAAACACGAGGTATAGTTGGCTTTAGAGAACGAGTCTGTTTATTATATTAAAGGTCCTTATTAATTCGTTAACACATTATAGCAAATTTGGGTAGGTCCTTTGGCAGTTCCCTACCTACTAACTATACTCTAATTTTATCCAAAATAGCTTGTTAAAGAGCAGCAACTCTAGCGGCTTTATTCCAATCTAGTTTGCTAATAAGGCCTAAAAATTCTAAAAAGAAGCTTGTAAAGTCTCGGTTCCGTTATTATAGGTTTTTAAGTTTGGTAATAGCGGTGTATTTGCGGCTGGCGTTATTATACGTTTGTTCTAGCAGAGAGATAAAGGTTTTGAAATTAATAAAGGTACTATTATAGAAGAATGGGTCTATGGTTCGTGTAGCATCTTTACTTAAATAAGATATTCTATAGCTAACCTTACTAGCTTTAGTAGGGTATCGGTTATAGTTTGTTAAAAGTTTAAGACGGAGCTTGGTTATAAAGGGATATAGGTTATTTTAATTTCTATTAAATATTAGAGGGTTAGGAAGCTTTTCTAATTTCGTGGTAGGTATTAGGTTTGTTATAAGTACGGGTTAAGCTATTGTTACTAGTTTAGGGTTTGTATTTAACGGGCCAGGTTTAGATACAGTTATATTAATTTTGTTTATAGGCGGTGTTGGGGTCTCTAACGTAAATGCTTAGATGTTATAGAGTTCTTTGCAGAGTGCTTCTATTAATCGCTAATACTGGGCTTCCAGTGCAGCCCGCTGCTGAGCTAAGGCATCTATAAAGGACTGTTGTATTATAGTTAACTGTTCCCTAATTAGGGATATGATACTTATGGTTATTAAAAAGGATTTGGGTTCGTTTGCCATTTCAATAGTAATTGTTTTTTGACGTAACGTAATATAAGGGCGCGAAGAGGCTTTAGGGAAGATTTAAAGGAATAATATAAATTCTATCTAAATCTAAGGGTATATAGCTTTTTAAGAGAACAAGACGTTGCGTAAAGAAGAGAAAGGAATAATGAGAGAATCTTGCAATTAAACAGTTTAGGGGTCTTGGTCGATGCGTGCGCACGTGCGCACGCGGACGGACTTTGGTAGTATTCGATTGATCTGGCAGAACTTGGCAGAAGTTGATCAAGCTAGCAGAATTCGGTAGAATTTGGTCAAAGCTTCAAGTTCTATCTGTTGAGTGTTTTACCGAGACATTCCTACTATAACTAGGCTAGTCCCGTTACATTTCGTGCCCCTAGATATAACTTACTTATATTATTAAGTTAATATAAACACTGATTAGTAAGCGCGCATAGATTAGCAATTACTTAATACCTCCCCCCCCCAAGCAATACACGACAGTGACTACCTGTTTATATCCTAGTACAACCTATTAGAAGGTTAGAAGTTGGGGATTACGGACTATATCACTATCTCTATATACTTATTTAAGTCTTAGTACGGTTTACCGGAAGTTTATAAACGCGAATATAGACCTTTACGGAACCCCCTGCCCTCCTACAAACCATTATGGACCTATTAATTGATTTTATAGACCGTTATAAGACCTTCTCTACTTGCTACAAACCTCCTCTACCTGCTACAAGCTACTACCACCCGCTATAAACTCCTCTTAACCCGTTACAGCTTATATAGACATACTACGCTATATAATATAGCAGATACAAGCAAGCAGATTAATAAAGGTCAAGAGAAATAGAGCTAAGGAGTCGACCTTACGTCTATAACTAACGTTAACAACTATATTAAATTCAAAATCCTTAAATACGGATATTTTAAGCTTATAAATAATGACCTATAGGAGTAATATAAGGAAGACTTTACGGACTTTATAGAAGCTATTTTTAAGGCTTGCAACCCTATTGCCATCCGTAACCTATAAACCCTTTTATGTCACTAAGGTATATAGGTTAAAAGGGACAAACAAGTTACTGTTGCACTATCCTTATATAATATAATATATAAGGAGGACTAAATAGAATGGACTAAAGAGGAAATTCTAAACCATATTAAAACTGGTAGACTCTTTACCTCTTTTAAACTTAATAGGATCTCTAGCCTTATAGACGACCTATTTAACTAAATTCGCCCTATAGACCGAAGTGGTTTTAGAATTAATTTTACGGACTAAAGTATACCTAACCCTTAAGTTACGGACCGTAATACCCCTATAAACCAAAATATGAACTAAAACCCTTCTGTTGCTTAAGTTATAGATTTATAAACTACCTAAGTAAAGACCTATAGCAAGGAGCTAGCTAACCTAGCTAAGCTCTATACCAACGAATCCAAGTATAGTGGTGAAAACGATAACTTTGACTTTAAACTACATAACTATTTTTACGGACCTCTGTTAAAAGGCTGATATTCCTAAATAGGAGTTTAGCTAAGCCTACTCTACTATACTACGCGGCCTAGCCCTTAACCACTACTACACTAACCTTAAAAGCAACCCCCTTGGTGTTTCCTTTAATAAGCTATATAAAGCTATATGCAACTACTTTAAAGGACCAGAATATAAGCGTAATATCCTTACCTAATGAAATATGATTAAGTTACGGACTGTAATTAACAAGAACACCGAAAAATTAATTATAGAGTACCTACAAATTCTTATTAAAGACCTCTGGCACCTATAGTATAGCTTTAATATTAAGCTTCAAACGGACGACTTTTTACACAATAAACTTATTACAGCTTGCTAGGAAATAGAACCCTGTAAATACGCCTACTATAAGCCCGCAGATACCGTAGCCGGCCTTATTAATAATTTATGGTCCTCCATTGTAATATACAAAGTCTTAAACCCGCCAGGCAGTACTTAAGCCTTTATTACGGACCTATAGAACCCATAAACTAACTTAGATGCCTACTTTACGGACCGCCGCTACCGCTAGCAGTACCCATATTGACTAAGTCCTACCCGTAACCCCCACAGCAACTTCTGTATAAAAGTATACCCCCGCAGATAAACTAGCCAAAAGTGCTTTGTGTGTGGTAAGGAAGGATATTGGTCTATAAGGTATACCCAGGAAGAACGTAATAGGTCTAAGAAAAGATTTAATAAACAAATTAACTAGTTTATCTTAGAATACAAAGAAGAGGAAGCAGAGGAGTCCCTTAATAAGTTAATGGAAGCCCTTATAATTAACTTTAACTTAGATACTTAGGAATAGGAGACCTTAGAGACGTTCATAACCACTTCCAGACCTTTTACGGACAGCTAAGCCTTTAATACTATAACTGTATTAGCCAACCGCTCCTTTATACACTTAATTGCACCTAAAAACCAGCCTATAAGCACACCTGTTAGACCCGCTATAGATGTTATAGACTGCGAATAGGACCTATTTGCATATATTACCACAGAACGCTATACCCCTAAAGAATTTTATAGCGTTATAATTAATATAGGTGCCTCTAAGAAGTCTACTATAGGTTACGGACAATACCTTATATATAAGACCACCGTAAATAATAATACGGATATTAATACTATGTAAACTGGGGCCGTAAATGTCTAATTCGGCATCGGCTTAACCATATTAATTAAATCAGTTATAGTTAAGACCCTAATTAGCCTAGTTAACTTCCACGTAGTAAAAGCGGACACCCCTTTTCTACTCTATCTTGCGGACATAGATAGGTTATAGGTTTACTACAATAATGTTATAGACACCGTAATTGGCCCGGCCCCGCAACTGCCCTAGGAAGCAAGTATATTACCCTACCAATTATATGATGATTTGGGCACCCGTTCCTTATATAGGGAGAGACTTTATAGACCTATATTTAGGAATCTTTTAACTATAACCCGTGCTACCTTACCAGTACTAAAATCCACCGCCTATACCGCCGTTTTGGCCACCCGTTAGCCGAAAAGCTATATAGAGTCCTTAAACGCTCTGGATATAACAACGTTAATAAGAAGGCAATTAACCACCTAACCAAATACTACTCCTTTTACCAGAAATACGGACGTTCCCTAGGCTGATTTAAGTTCACCCTTTATAAGGATCTTAATTTTAACTACTTAGTATACGTAGACATTATATATATTAACGGCAGCCTAGTATTATATATAATTAATAAGGCAACCCGTTATTAAGCCGCTTGTTAGTTGTAAAATATATCTATAAAATATACCTGGGATATTTTACAGACCTGCTAGATTAATATATACCTTAGACCTCCTAAGTATATTACCTATAACGCTAGTAGGAACTTTATTAGCAAGGAATTCCAATAGTACGCTACAGCTATAGCTATTTCAATAAAAGCTGTTCCAGTTAAGGTGTACTAGTTTATTAGGCTTGTTAAGTGAGCTTATCTAGCTCTACGGAGAGCTTACCAGATTATTACGGACAAGTATAAGGACATCTAAAAGGAACTAGCTTTATAGATGGCCGTAAAAGCCATTAATAACACCGCTAGCCCTAACGGACTAGTACCCACCCTCTTAGTTTACGGAGCCTACCTAAGAATAGGTAAACTGGACCCTCCTACCCCGTCCGTTACAGATCAAGCAGCTATAATACGGAAGGTAATGGCTAAAATAGTCAAATTATGGGCTAAATAAACTGTTAATAACGCTCTGCACCACCGTAACGGACCTAATATAACCTTAGTACACAACCTCCCGCTTAATTCTGAAGTCCTTATGTGGCGTAAGAGCGGCAATTGGGCTGGACCTTATTGTTTACTGGCCGTAGAAGACGAAACGTGCTGCGTATAACTTCCTAGCTGACCGACTAGCTTTAGAAGCACACAAACTAGAAGCACCCGCCGAACTAGACGAACTGGAAGCACTTTTACCTACCCTGGAAGTCCCCCGCAAACTTACTAAACCCACTGAACCTGCTGTAAAGCGTGGCCGAGGACGCCCCCGAAAGCACCCTATAACTAAGAACCCCGTAATGGAGAATTACCTAACCTCCGTAGGCACATCCGCAAGGCAACCCCTACCTGTAGATATATCAATTCTAGTATAGGAAACCCCTTTTATGGACTTATAACGCAAAGAGATTAACGGACTACTTAAAAAGGGCGTCTTTATAGTCGTAACGGAGAGAGACGTTCCGCAAGGCGTCTGTATATTTAACTTACGCTTTATTAACGAAATTAAGCACCCTGATACTAACAAAGCCTTTAAAAAATTAAGGCTTGTTATATAAGCTTATAACAACCAGGGAAAGGACTTAGTCCTTACGCAATCACCTACAATTTAACGGGTCAGTTAACGGATCATACTTGCACTTATGCCTGGACTACAGCAAACTAAACCTATAGCCTTCTACTTACGGGATATCTTATAAGCAGGGATGCACATAATCAGTGCAATTATAATCAGGCTATAGATTTTAATTCTTATAAAATCACCGCACCTAATTCTGATTGATTATATTGATTATATTAATTATACACTAATTTCCTAGTTAGGATTAGAGTGATCTTGGCCTAAGAGACGCTCAAACTTACGCGAATCGTGATCGCTAAGGAGGGAAATAGTGTCAGTTTCTTCTTCTCGTGGTCGCTTCTGGGTGGAGGCTTGCGCAGGCGTGTGTCGTGAGGAAGACATGGTTGGTAGGTGTTGATTAAAAAGGAGCTCTAGATGAGATACGCGTCGACGCGTATACAACAACCCTCCCTAAGAGCCCGCACGGACGTTTTTTGTATGTAAAACAGCTGGCTCGGCGCTTTTTGGTTAATGCCGACCATACAGTAGGAAAATCAATAAATAACTTTATTAACACCAAAGTGTTATTACCACATTCTATTCCTACCTGTTCTTACTATGGGTGATTATATTAATTATAAACATGTAATTATAATCAAAAGATTGATTTTGATTATGATTAATTAGATTATATAGTAATTATAACCTATATAACTAATAAAAGTATTATATGCATCCCTGCTCACAAGCCTACGTGCAGTCTAATACCTACCTAAGTAGGGACATCTTTATACAACCACCCCTTAAGCTTAATTTGCAACTAGGAACAATTTTACGGGTTGTAAAACCACTTTACGGAGTGCTAGAAGCTAGAAACCACTGGTTTAAGACATATTACCAGCATTATGTCCTTAAACTCAAGATGGAGCAGTTGACCTATAACCCCTGCCTCCTATACACCCTATTAAACGGCCTTGGCATTATTGGACTTTAAACAGACAATACCCTCTTCTTAGCAGACTAGACTTTTGCGGATGCTAAAGAGACTAAACTATAAAAAGCTAAGTTCTTAGTAAAGCCATAAGAGCAGTTAACTAAGCAGACCCCAATTAAGTTTAATGGAGGTTTAATTATATAAAAGGGCAACTTAATCCGGTTAACTTAGGAACGCCAAGCTTAAAACCTAAGGCTTATTATAGTAAAGCCTACGGACCTTACTAGTTCCCATAGAGAGACCCGTAAGACTATAAATATAAAGGACTAATACGTTGTACAGCGTGCAAGAGGCGCCTATATTGCCACAGTTTGTTAACCCAAATCTGCCTATAATTTATCCTTTACGGCCTAGGTAACAGATCCGCAAGAGGAAAATATTAAGCAGCTTAATAAGCGTATTTAGTGGCAAATTAACAATATAATAAGAGGACTTACTTTTATACCACTAGACCTAAATTCCCTTAGCGTACTAGTATTTACGGACGCCTCCTTTACTAATAATAGGGACCTATTATTGCAAATCGGCTTTGTAATTATACTTATGGACTATAATTAGGACGCAAATATACTGTATTAGTCTTTAATTAAATGCAAATGAGTAACCCATAGTGTACTAGCTTCTAAATTATAAGCACTAGCTTATAGCTTTAATATAGCAGTTGCAATTAAGTCAACAATCCAGAAGATTCTATAATTAGAGCAACTACCTTTGGTCCTATGCACCGACTTAAAGTCCCTTTACAACTGCCTAGTCAAACTAGGTACGATATAGGAGAAGAGGCTTATAGTTGACCTAATGTGCTTATATCAGGCCTATGAACGACGTAAGATTACGGAGGTTAAATGGATTAGCAGTGGAGATAACCTAGCGGACGCTATAACTAAGGCAAAGTTGTATTAAGCTCTAAAAACCCTAATTAATATAAACAAGCTTAATCTAAAGGTTATAGAATGGGTGGAACGTGACTAACGGAGTACTTACGGTTCATTTACGGCCTATTGGAAGGCCGTATAGCTTACTTTACGGACCGTAAGTAGGACTTACGGCCAGTTTAGAGCACCGTTTGGAAGGCAGCCTAGAAGGCACCTCGGGAGGGATTTCCTATGAATTTCTTTTATATTCTACGGTCCTATTAAAGCAACTACGGGGGCTATATACAAGTGGGCCTATTTTTAAGTGCCGCTAGTGTATAATTATAGCACCTAGTGTACGAACGCGTATTTACGCGTTTGGTGCAACAACTACTTATATACTGACTAATTAGGGGGGAGGCGCGTCAGTATATAGACCATATAGTCTACTTTAATAGAATCGACAGTCACCATCTAAATGAGCATACAATACTATACGTATTTCGTGCCCCTTGATATGACTTACTTGTATCATTAAGTTGATACAAACACTATTAATATATATTATTTATATATATTAGTATACTATTATACTATTATAATAATTTTAATAACTTAATATATTATTATATAATAACTATATAATATAAAATTATAATGCCCGCAAAGCCCTACTGCATGCGTCTACGTCGCCATGGATGGAAACATTATTGGGAAATCATTCCTTATAATGGCTAAGTGCAGAGGCGATGGAGGAGAGCTGTCGTAGCGCGCTGCGCGCGCTGGTGTTGCGACTCTGTGGTGTTGAGCCTATGACGCGTATATTGCCCTTAATAACACCAGGAGTCCTACTGCCCCTACTTAGGGCTCCTGCTATACTATCTAGGGGGGCCATTAAGGGAAACTGGGATATGAAAACCGCCCGATGTACGACTACCTGGCTTGCAGCCAGGCCCGAAACTGGCCTTATTTAGCTAGTCGACGTAGACGCGCCCTAGGCGTACGATAGGACACCTTTGGGCTTGCACTAGCTCTAAGACTAAGAGGATACGGCAAGGGCGTAGGGAACCTCCTTTTATAAGAACTTGTTAAGGTTAACGCGTTACAGATACTTTATATGAAACCTATTAAGGCCCCAAGGCTACTATAAAGAACTTATTAAGGCCCTACCTAGAGAACTTATTAAGGCCCCTCTATAAGGGCCTATCTGGTGTCTGGTACGCCCGGGTGACTTAGAGGAGGGTCTTAATAGGCGTGGTACGCACGACCTGGATGATAGCGACGCGATAGTAATATAATGGCGACATGACGGCGACTAGACGGCTTAATAAGATAGAAATATAGGCAAATCTCTAGGCAGCGGAAACACAGGCCAGCTTTAACAGCCCTATAGTATACAACTTAGTCGACTTATAGTTAACCTATAGTTAACTTATAGGTGACTTATAGGAGGGTCTTAATAGGCGTAGTGCACGCAACCTAATGCGTATATGTATAAGGCGACTCACAGGAGGGTCTTAATAGGCGTAGTGTATATAACCTGATGTATATATATAGGGGAGGCTATAAGGGAAACACAGACCAGTTAGACAAGGTCTTAATAGTTAGAGACATAGGCCAGCTTATAAAATAGGGGGACATAAGCTTGGTTAGTAGGAGAGGGGGGAGTAAGTTATTTAGTGCGGGACCTAGTGTCTCTACGGCCCCTCTCCTATAAGACACGGTCGGCCTATTATAAGGAGACTCTTATAGGCAACGCAAAACGGGAACCTCTCGCGGGGCGTAGTATATAGTAGCTACTGCTGGCTCTAAGGACGTTACCCCTTAGCTGGGCTCTAACCCTTAATACACCTAGTAGGCAGGCAGGATTATGTCTTAGCCAAAGAGACTACTATGTGGCTCGAGAGAACGGATGCGCGTATTGGTATATTAATAGACAGAACCATTCGTCTCTAGGGCGGTATGCCGGCGAGATATACTTAAGGAGTAAACAGGAGTTACTTAGGTAGGAAGGTTTTGGCTAGGCCTAACTATAGAAAGTGCGCCTAAGTCTGTATTGCAGGATGCAGCTATAATGCCTTTATAGGATTACGCTAGTAGGCGTGTAAGACGGGAGTTGCGACCCCTAGAAATAGCAGCTTATGCCTATACCGGCGGAAATAATAGAAAAGGCGTAAAACTAGAGGCTATGGAAGGCTCCTAAGCTATACAAAAGCGTACTAATTCTAGGAGGAGACTCTTATATAGACTGCTAGGGGGTAGACTGGTACTTAGGCTAATAACCCATTATAAAATATCCAAAAGAATGGTGAAATTCCCTATATAAGTGGTGGTGGCAGCTAACTACTTGCAGACTGGGACTAAAGCACTAGAAAACTGGGGTAGAGGCTTAGATAAGTAGGTATATTAAACTCTATTATATTACTAGCTAATATATAACTACCTAACTAAACGAGTGAGGCTTATTAGCTACCCCTAAGGAAATTAACCAAAGACTTAAAAGGATCTAGGCAGCGATTAAAAACGGGCTAGAAGAGCACTGCCCGGTCTTATAACCAGGCCCCTACACGCGACACGTATGGTCCGCATAATACGCGGTTCTTATTACCAGCTAATAATAAGCAAGAAGGAAATATACAAGCAGTTATAACCCTAAAGACATGTTGGTAACACAGGGTAAATCACCAGTACTACTCAAGTAGGACAGTGACGTTGTTTTTAATGATGTATGATTGTATTGGAACGAGGAAGGGCGAAGAGCTTAAGGCTCCTCGCCATACTAGTGCCGCGACGACACGTAACGACCGCTTGCCTTATTCCCGACACTGGCAACTCTTCTTTTATAGTTGCTATCTATATACACTTGTAGATTACTACTATACAAAGATACTAAGCGAAGAAGAAGAACGTTAGGGGTTAACGCGAAGGCGAGGGGCCGCTAAGGCGCTAGTAGTAAGCGAGCTAATAGCGATTTTCTATACCGGGCATGGAAAATCCTAATTGGCTGGTTGAAATTAGGGTCTGCGGAATGTTATACTCTTACTCCCTTTTAACCTAACCTTTAACCCGTATATATAGAGTGTTTATATTAACAAACGTTTCTAAAGCCTTGTTTGGATTTGCCTTTGTTATTATATCTGCTGGGTTATCTTGGCTATTAATCCATTAAATCTTAAAGAGTTCTCGCCGTTTGTAGGATTGCTAAAGTGATATAATATCAATTATAAGGCGCTTCTCCTTTATGGTACTAAGCTTGACTAAGCACTTATAGAGGGAATATAAGTCGGTATATACGATTATAGGGATAACGGGAAGTTTAAGTTAATCTATAATTATCTTTAGGGTAGTTCTAATTGTAATTACTATATTAACTCCGCTAACCATTCTATATATCTCTAACGCTAGAACGCTTTAAGTAACATATTTACTCTTGGTTAAGCTCTAATAGATAAAATTGCTATAGATTATAAAGTTATTCTCTTTAGTAGATTTATTCGCGATAATAATTTTATATCCTAGCTGGAAGCTAAAATCTTTATTATTTATAAATAATCTATTAATAAATATAAAGAGCTTAGCGGTAGGAAGGTTAATAGGCATATAAAGTAGTCCCCAATTAAGATAGTTTATTTACTAGGAAAGGCGCTTATTTAGGGCAAGAATATCCTCCTTAGTTAGTTCCTGGTATTAAGCAGTAATAGAGAGATTAAAGGAAGCCTTGGGTTAATAGATAGAAGCAATATAAGCTCTATAAGCGCATTACTCCATATATTCTTGCTTTAGAGAATTAATATTAATAATGTTAATCTTCTTGCCTTAACCTTTCTGGCATAAAGCAATAAAATCCTCGTTTAGGGAGAGGATGCATCTATTAAAGAGTAGTGGTATTATTAAGTTAAGTCTTTCCTTTAGCTTTACTATAAGATTTGCCTTTACTAGCTTATCTTCTTTAAGAGCTAAGAATTGGCCGTCTCCTAAGATAATTGTATTGTTAGTTTATATGCCAATAATTCTAAATGGAGTTCCTATAGTTGTGATAAGGAAGTAGGGGTTAAATATAGAAGTAGTTATTAAAAGCTTCTCTTTGTGGTGCTTGCTGTAGGTAGCCTACTAGTAAGTTCCTACCTCTACGATTCTATATAATGGCTTAAGTATAACTATAATTATATCTGTATAATTACAGCACCTGTCGTACCAACCGCGTGCTTACGCATTTGGTACGCCGAGTACGCGTTTACGCGTTCGGTGCACCAACCACCCGCTTACGCGTCTGGTGCACCCCTGAAGCACTGACTAATTAGGGGGGAGGTGCGTCAGTATATAGACCACGTAGTCTACCTCAATAGAATTGATAGTCACCACCATCCCAAAGAGTATACGATACTATACGTATTTCGTGCCCCGGGATATGACTTACTTGTATCATTAAGTTGATACAAACACTGATTAGTGAGCGCGTATAGATTAGCAATCACTTAACACCTCCCCCCGAGCGATACTCTACAGCGACCACCCGTTTAGACTCCTAGTACAACCTGCTGGAAGGTCGGAAGCTGGGGATTATGGAACTATCACCAACTCCGTATACTTATTTAAGTCTTAGTACGGTTTACTGGAAGTTTATAGACGTGAATACAGACCCTTACGGAACCCCCTATCCTTAACCCCCTCGAACCTTAAACCCCTCTGGACCTTTTACGGAAACCCCTGCCCTCCTGCAAACCATTACGGACCTGTTAATCGCCTTTACGGACCATCATAAGACCTCTCGAACTATTACGGACCCGTTAATTGATTTTACGGACCGTTATAAGACCTCCCCCACCCGTTACAAGCTACTACCACCCGCTACGTACTATACTATACAGTATGGCAGACACAAGCAAGCAGATTGATGAAGGTTAAGAGAAATGGAGACAAGGAGTTGACCTTACATTTATAACTGACGTCGACAACTACATTAAGTACAAAATCCTCGAATACGGATATTTTAAGCTTATGAATGACGACCTGTGGGAGCAATATAAGGAAGACTTTGCGGACTTTACGGAAGCTATTCTTAAGGCTTATAACCCTAATGCCATCCGTAACCTACGAACCCTTTTACGTTACCAGGGTGTATGGGTTAAAAGGGATAAACGAGTTACTGTTGCACGGTCCTTATACAACACAATATAGGAGGAGGACCAAACGGAATGGACTAAAGAGCAGATCTTAGATCATATTAAAACCAGCAACTTCTTTGCCTCCTTTAAACTTAACAGGATCTCTGGCCTTATAGCTGACCCATTTAACCAAATTCGTCCCACAGACCCAAGCGGCTTTAGAATTGACCTTACTGGCCAAAATACACCCTACTCTTAAGTTACGGACCACGCTACGGACCATAATACCCCCGTAACCCAAAATATGGACCACAACACCCCTGTAAACCAAAATATGGACTAAAACCCTCCCGTCGCCCAAACTATAGATCCGCAACCTGCCCAAATTATAGATCCGCAACCCACCCAAGTAAAGACTTACGGCAAGGAGCTAGCTAACTTAGCTAAGCTCTATACCGACGAATCCAAGTACAGCGGTGAAAACGATAACTTTGACTTCAAACTTACTATCTTTACGGACCTCTGTCGGAAGGCTGATATTCCCAAATAGGAATTCAGCCAAGCCTATTCTACTATGCTGCGCGGCCTAGCCCTTGACCACTACTACACTAACCTCAAGAGCAACCCCCTTGGTGTTTCCTTTGATAAGCTATGTGAAGCTACACGCAACTACTTTGAAGGACCGGAATATAAGCGTGACATCCTTACCCAATGGAATGCGACTAAGTTACGGACCGTAATTGACAAGAATACCGAAAAATCGACTATAGAGTGTCTGCAAATCCTTATCAAAGACCTTTGGCACCTACAGCACGGCCTTGATGTTAAGCTTCGAACAGACGACTTTCTGCATAATAAACTTATTACGGCTTGCTAGGAAGTAGAGCCCTGCAAATATGCCTATTATAAGCCTGCAGACACCTTAACTGGCCTTATTAACGATTTACGGTCCTCTATTGTAACGTACGAAGTCTTAAACCCGCTAGATAGTACCTAAGCCTTTGTTACGGACCTACAAAACCCGCAAACTGACTTAGACGCCTACTTTACGGACCGCCGCTACCGCTGGCAGTACCCGTACCGACCAAGTCCCACCCGTAACCCCCGCAGCAACTCTCGTACAAAAGTATACCCCCACAGACGAACTAGCTAGAAGTGCTTTGTGTGCGGTAAGGAAGGTGTCACGAAGTTCAAATAGATGAGTTCATTGATGATCTGGTATCGTGTCTTGAGTGACGTGTCTTGGGGGCCCTAGAGCTTCGAGCTTATCTCATAAATCAGACCCCCGGGGAGAAATTGCGCTACGACGTGGAAGGACTAGCGCTACGCTTGTGGACCTTACCCTAGTCCTGTGGACTCCTGGACCAATCAGATCACACCAAGAGGAATTTCTCCCCGAGGGTCTGAGAGCTTATGGGCGCCCTTTGTATGAGAACTCAATGTTTCTTATTAGGCGACGACTCTTCCATTATAACGCCGTATCTCAACCCTTTTATAACGTCTAGTTATTATAAAAATACTATAAGGTAGGAGCTCTTTAATTTCTCTATCTATTGCAATAAATAATGATGTCGTGGCTATATTAGTTAGTCGTATTTT
>Ga0307507_10003016_pt1 | contig 33726 bp, 21 predicted proteins | sample 7_EM_MG_FD_207223 | JGI IMG/M metagenome (GOLD analysis project Ga0307507, IMG submission 207223) | Populus trichocarpa ectomycorrhiza microbial communities from riparian zone in the Pacific Northwest, United States - 7_EM | ecosystem: Host-associated > Plants > Roots > Unclassified | place...
TCGCACCGCCACCATCGGCCTGACCCGTCCTGTCCACCCCGCCCGAGAGGGCCCGACATCCCGACCACAGTGGAAATGCTGGACAGACCGGCGGATCACGCATGCCCTCATCCCCGGCCATCGCTCGCAAACGGCGACATGATCATTCCGGAATCACATCGGTGGATCAGGGCTCAGTTAGCGCCGACCGCAATTCCGAGATCGTGCTTGCGTTCTATCACTTGGCGTTCAACGAAGGACGTCCTGAGGATGGCGCCGAGCGCTATCTGGCCGAAAACTATGTGCAGCACAACCCCACCGTCGGCGCCGGCAAGCACGGGGTGATCGTCTTCGTCAGGGCCTTGCGTGCGAAGTACCCGGAGGCGTCGGTGACGGTACGTCGAGTCATTACCGATGGCGACATGGTCGTGACCCATGGCGTGATGCACCTCGGCTCGGACGAGCCCGACTTCGCAGTGGCCGCTTCTGGCGACTACGAGGCGGGCGCATCTTCGAGCATTGGGATGTCATTCAACCTATCCCCCCGACGTCGCGCAATGATCAACCGATGGTCTGAGCAGGTAGTGACGCGAGTCCGAGGGGGAGAACTGGCGGGCGAACATCGAGCACCGGGTGTTTGCGACGGTGCATGATGTTACTGCGCTGACTGTCGGCTTCACCGAGGTGAAGCTGTTCCCGCACCGTGAGGACGTCGCCTTCCAAGCCGACACCACGACCGCGGTGCGGGCCGAGCACTGCGGACACGGACTCGGGCACTGGGTGAAGGCCAGCATGCTTCACTGGCCGCTCGCCGAGCATCCCCACGTCGAGGAGGTGTTGACCGCGACTGGGCAGCCAATCCGCACATGCTCGACGTGAACTATTGGCGTGGCCGGAAAAGTCCGGGGCCGACTTGAAGGTCGCGCAGCCGAGCCGTCAGGGCCAGCAGCGAACTGTCGCCACGAGCGAGAGGGTGGTGCAGTAGCCGCGTCGCCCACCCACCACACCTCTCAGCACGAGACGAATCTACCGAAGGGAATCTTCTCGGGACAATCGGTACGTCGATCCTGTGACTGGGCAGATCGGCGAGAAAGATGTCAAGTCCAGCCGCATCGCCAGTCCGCCCATCCGCTACGACGCAGCCTCACTCAAGGAAGATCACATCCCGACGGCGACCCAACAGAGCCCTACTTGTCGGCGCCTGCAACCGCGTATGGATGAAACCCTCGTCCGGACTTGCGGCCGAAGTGACCGGCGTGCACAAGGTTCACCAGTAGTGGGCACGGCCTGAACTTCGTATCGTCGTAGTGGTCGTACAGGACATGGAGCGAGTCGAGCACCACGTCGAGACCAATCAGATCAGCGGTCTCCAGCGGACCCATGGGATGCCCGAGACACGCCCGGAACACATCGTCCACTTGCCTTGCGCTAGCAGTGTTCTCAGCCAGGACGAATGCGGCTTCGTTGACCGAAAGCATGAGCACTCGGTTGGAGACGAAGCCTGCGGCGTCCCCTACAACGATGCCCCGTTTGCCCAGAGACACCAACAGCTCCATCGCGACGCCCAAGGTAGAGTCGCTGGTGTGCACGGCACGAATGACCTCGACAGCGTCCTTCAGCGGTGCCGGGTTCATGAAGTGCATACCCAGCACGTTGCCCGGCCGATCGGTGAACGATGCCAACTGGGTGATCGGGATGGCGGAGGTGTTGGACGCGAATATCGTCTCGGGCGGACACACCTGGTCCAGCATGCGGAAGATGTCCTGCTTGACAGGCAACTTCTCCGGACCGCACTCGATCACGAACTGCACTGCGCTCAGGGCATCCCATTCGACTGTCCACTCGATACGACCCAACACATCAGCAGTTTTCGGCGCCGCGTTACCGAGCAGGACAGACAGCCGCAACCCTTCCGCAACGCGCGAACGACCGGCGTCCAAGGCAGTCAGGGACGGGTCCAGCACGATCACCTCATGGCCGCTCGTGGCAAGACACTGGGCGACGCCTGCTCCCATCGTCCCAGCACCGACGACCCCACAACGCAACGGAAGCACTTCACCCATCTCCTCTGGTCGGTTCGACGCTGATCGCCCGCGCGAAGGCTGTCGGTGTCGAGTGCTCGAACAACGTGACGATCGGCGGCCTGTGTCCGATGGTCGCTTCGACCTCGGCCAGCAGCCGCACAGCGAGTAGCGAGTGTCCACCGAGATCGAAGAAGTCGTCGTCGAGCCCAACTTCCTCCACCTGTAGAACGAGTTTGAACAAGCGCTGCACCTCAAGCTCGAGCTGTTGTGAACCGGTGTCCGACCAATCCGCGACAACCGGCAAAGCGCTCGCATCGCGCGGACGGCCCGCCGCGATCTCGGCGAGGTAGGCGAGCAGAGTCGCGACGAATCGTTCGGCTGTGGTTCGCTTGAACAACGAGGTGGCGAACTCGAGTCCGGCCAGCACGTCGCCACGTCCTGCTTGCTCCCACACGCTGAAGGTGAGGTCGAACTTCGAGGTGCCGCGGGGCAGGCTGTTGTGCAGGATGGAACGATCGCCGCTCTCGTACAGCGACATTCGCGCGCCGAGCAACTCTCCTGGCAGCTCCGCCACCTTCTGGTGGACGAACGCCACATCGAAGACGGGATGGCGTCCGGCATCGCGGCTTCTCGACGTCGCCTCCACCACCTTCTCGAAGGGGATGTCGGAGTGCTGCATCGCGGTGAGCACGACCGTGCGGACACGGCCCAGCAGTTCTGTGAAGGTCGGGTCGCCGGACAGATCGACCCGCAGTGCGAGGGTGTTGATGAAGAACCCGACGAGACCCAGCGTCTCGGGTTTTGATCGACCGGCTGTGGGCGTGCCGACGACGATGTCGTCCTGCCGGGAGTACCGCGACAGCACCATGCAGTACGCGGCCAGCATGACCGTGAACAACGTGGTGGACTCGCGTGCGCCAATCTCGCGGAGGCTCCGCACGAGCTTCTCGGGCAGGACGAACGTGAGCACGTCTCCCTCGAAGTCCTTGCGGTCCGGACGGGCCCGGTCGGTAGGCAGGTTGAGCACCGGTACGTCGCGCAGGACTTCCTTCCAGTGGTCGACCTGCGCTCGTGCCTGTGGGCCTTCCAACCATGCCCGTTGCCATCGTGCGAAGTCGCTGTACTGCACGGCGAGTGGTTCGAGGCGCGGCTCTCGCCCTTCCAGGGATGCGGCGTAGAACTCGGTGAGCTCCGCGTCGAAGATCGGGGGGCTCCACCCGTCGTCGACCGCGTGGTGCACTACGACGCCGAGCAGGTGTTCCTCGGGCGACAAGGTCAGCAGAAGTGTGCGGAACAGAGGGCCCTCGGCGAGGTCGATCGGCGTGCCCACCTCCTGGTCGAAGGTACGCATCGCCTCGTCCAGGGGATCGGCCCGACCTGACAGGTCGAGTGCTCGCAGCACTTCGGGCAAACTCGGGTCGATCACGAGCTCCGGGGCACCGTCGCGTGTCAGGATGCGGCTGCGCAGAACCTCGTGCCGTTGCGCGTACGCCCGCAGCGCGGCGCGCAGTGCGGCAACGTCGACGCCGCCGCTGATCCGGTAGATCGCGGGCAGGTTGTAGAGGCTGCTGTGTGGCTCCATCTGCTGGTGGAACCACATCCGCTCCTGGCCGAACGACAATGCGGGAGGACCGCCTCCAACCAGTTCGACCTCGTCGACCACGTCGACGCTGTCCAGCAGTTCGGCTCGCCGCACGACGAGAGCGGCGAGTTGGTCTGGTGTCCGGTGGTCGTAGATGTCCAGGATTCGCAGTGATACACCGCAGAGCCCGGCAATCCGTCCGATGAGGAGGGTTGCCATGATCGAGTTGCCGCCCAGCGAGAAGAAGTCGAGATCGCCTGGTACGTCGTCGACGTGCAGAACGTCCTTGAACGCCTCTTGAATCCGCTCTCCCACAGTGCTCCCGGGCTTCGGCTCGGGTTGCGCTGCAAGGGAAGGCATGTGGGCTGGGCGGGCGCCCGCCCAACAGGGCTCACCCTCGAACGGAACAGGTGGAAGCGAAACCGTAGTGGGAGGCTGATCGCCGTCGACGGTGTGGTGATGGCGGTCCCAGTCGACTCGCACACCTCGTTGGTACAGGTCGGCCACGGCACCAAGCAGACCGAGATCATCCACGCTCACCGTGAGGGGGCTGTGGCGAGCATGGACCAGATCCAACAGCTCCCCGCCGCCACCGAGTTCCATGAAGACGACAGGGCCGGTGCGGACGAGATCGTCGATCACAGCCATAACGTGCTCGGTGTCCGTTGGCGTGTCAGCGGTGTCAGCGAGGGCATCTCGCACATCTGCCGTTGTGCACTCGCCACGTGCCAACCTCGCGACGTGACGACTCGCCCCGGAGGTGAGGATGCCGTCCGGGGTGACGCCGAGGCCGACCAGTTCACGGTACGACGCGTGTTGCCACTCGATCAGCCTGCCTGCGTCGCCTGGCAGTGCCGCGCATGGTGCATGCCTGGGTACGACTGCGTCCCTGGACAACAGAAGGAACAGCCTCGGTCCGGGTATTAGCGCGGGTCGTGCCGAATCTGCGTCCAGGCTCGCCAGCGACCCGCGCAGATCGGCGTGATCACGGCACACGAACGCCGCCCGGTACCGGTGGTGATCACGTCCCCGGTTCAGCACACGGGCGACGCCAGCCAGCGGGATGTCGTCGTCAAGGGCGGCGGCGAGCCGCTCGCCCTGCAGTGCCAGCGCCTTCGGCGTGCGCGCTGACACCGTGCACACGCGCGGCCCTGTCCTCACTTGTGGACCCTGGGCGTGGGGAACCTCCTCGAGAACGCAGTGGACGTTCGTTCCGGTCAGGCTAAACGCGCTGATGCCCGCCCGACGCGGCTGCTCGTCGAGTGCAGGCCATGGACGGAACGCGGTCACCACCTCAAGCCCCGCGCCTTCGAGATCGACCTGGGCAGGCGCCGCTGTGAAGTGCAGTGACGGGTACAACTCGCCATGACGCAGGCTCAGCAGCACCTTCACGAGACCAGCCATCCCGGCGGCATTGCCGAGGTGGCCGATGTTGGTCTTCACCGACCCGATAGGCAGCGGCGGACGAAGACCCTCGACGGCACTACCCAGACCGACCACCTCGACAGCGTCGCCGAGCCTGGTACCGGAACCGTGTGCTTCGACGTACCCTGCCGCCGAGGGGGCAAGACCGGCGGCACACCATGCGTCCCGTACGACATCGGTCTGCGCGGCGGCGCTAGGGCTCGCGATGTTGCCCGACCGGCCGCCGTTGTGTCCGATCGCCGTTCCCCGGATCGCGACGTATACGCGGTTCCCGTTGTCGCGTGCCCGCCTCATGGTGGTCAGCAACAGCACTGCTCCGCCCTCGCCCTGCACCGTGCCGTCAGCGAGCGCGTCGAACGCGCGGCTGCGTGACGACGGTGACATGACCTCCGGGAAGTTGGCCAGATCCGAAGTGAGATCGGGGATCAGGTTCAGGCTGACGCCACCGACGACGCAGTAGTCAGCGTCGCCGCCGAGCAACTCGCGGCGGGCGTAGTGCACCGCGGCCAGCGCGCTGCTGCAGCCGGTGTCCACGGTGACGGACGCGCCGGTGAATCCGAACTGGTGCGAGATCCGCCCGGTCAGCCCCGACGGGCCCGTGCCGAGCAGCGCGGTGGTGTCCTCCGGTTGCATGAACTGCGTGTACTCGGTCGATCCGGCGCTCAGGAACACCGCCGTCCGGCTGTTACGCAGGTCTCCCACCCGATGCCCGGCGTCCTCGATTGCGAAGTGGGCGAGTTCGAGCGCCATCCGATGGTGCGGGTCCATGGCCTCGGCCTCGCGGCGGGACAAGCCGAAAGCCTGGTGGTCGAACAGGTCGACACGGTCGATGTTGCCCTGCGGCGCGTACTCGACGTCCGTCGGCAGACCGCAGGACGTCAGGCGTGCTCCGGAAGGCCTCCGCACCGAGTCCCGTCCCGAGCGCAGATTGCGCCGGAACGCCACGAGGTCGTCGGCGTCCGGTAGCCGTAGTGCCACGCCCACGACAACAACGACCGTGTCGTCCATGTTCACAAGAGCCCTTTCAGAACTCGAAGCTCGAGATGCCCGGCCGGGTTCGCGCCGTCCCGGTTCGCGCGTCGATCGCGGCGGACTGCGTCGCCAGAGTGTTCAGGTCGAACAACTCGCCGAGCTGGACAACACCCGGAAACGCGGTGTCCAGGAGCTGGAACAACTGCATGAGCCGCAACGAGTCCCCACCAGTCGACAGGAACCTTTCGTCGCGATGGGACGGCTCGACGCCCAAGACCGTCCGCCACATGCCTGCCACCAGGCGCTCGGTCGGCGTTCGCGGCCCCTCTCCGGGCTCGTGATCCCGGTCGACCGGAGGCAGAGCCTCCCTGTCGACCTTTCCGTTCCTGTTGAGCGGCAAACTATCCAGCTCGACGGTCACCACCGGCACCATGTACTCGGGCAGGACCGTGCGCAGGTGATCCCGCAGCGACGTTGTCGTCCCGCCGCGTGTCGGCACGACGTAGGCGACCAGGCCCGTGGCCGTCGGCGAGATGTCCCGCAGGACCACGGCGGCCGCCGCGAAGTCCGGGTGCTCCACGATCGCAGACTCGACCTCTGACATCTCGACCCGATAGCCGCGCACCTTGGCCTGGTCGTCCACTCTGCCATGGAGTCGGAGGCCACCGCCCGGCAGCAGCCGGGCACGATCACCGGTGCGGTACAGCCGGGACCCCGGCGGGCCGTAAGGGTTGGCGACGAACCGTTCCGCAGTAGCCGCGGCACTGCCGAGGTAGCCCCGCGCCAAGCCCTCGCCCGCGAGGTACAGCTCGCCGGGGACACCGATCGGCTGCGGCTCGAGCGAGCCGCCCAGCACGTATAGCTGGGTGTTGGAGATCGGGCCGCCCAGTGGGACTGCGGGCGAGAGGGTGTCGTCGTGGCTCACGACTCCGGACACCGAGAACATCGTGCCCTCGGTGGGTCCGTAGCAGTGGTGCACCCGGATCGCGGGAAACCGCTCCAGGAGCAGCCGCGCGTGCGCGGGAGCCAGCACGTCGGCGCCGACCACCATCTCCTTCACGCTGTCGAGCAGACGGGGATCCTCGGCCAGCAGCAGTGGAAGCTGCGGGGAGATCAACGCGAGCAATGTGACAGGGAACCGCTCGAGCCCTTCCCGTAGCCGCTGCAGGAAAGGAAGTCCGCTGGGGCCGAACGCGACTGATCCACCGTTGAGCAGCGGTCCCCACAGTTCGAGCAGCGAACCGTCGAAGGCGGGAGAGCACAACGCGAGCGACACGGTGTCCGGTCCCAGCGCGCAATGACTGTTGTTCTTGACCAAGCCGACGAGCGACCGTCGGGACACCATCACGCCCTTTGGGGTCCCGGTCGAGCCGGAGGTGTAGATCGCATAGGCGAGATTTGCAGGCGCTGCGGCCGATTCCGGGCCACGTGTGGACTCTTCCACGATGCGCTCGGCGTCCAGGTCGAGGTTCACCACGGTCTGGGAAACGGATTCGGATGCTCGGCCCGCCCTCGTCACGAGCACTTGGGCACCCGCGTCGTCCAGCAGGCGCGCCCATCGCCGCGGTGGGTGGGAAGGATCGAGCGGCAGGTAAGCGCCTCCGGCCATGATGATCGCGAGCAGGACCACCATCAGGTCGGGCGAGAGGTCCAGGCACACGCCGACCAGGATTTCGGGCCCCACACCGATCTTCTGCAGGTAGTGGGCAAGCTGGCTGGCGCGGTCGTTGAGCTCCTGGTAACTCCACGTGCCCTCCGGCCCGCGCAGTGCGACCCTGCAGGCTGCGGACCGGACTTGTTCTCGGAACAGCTCAGCAACGTCCGCCTCGGCGGGGAGTGACTGCGTGTTGGCGTTCCAGCGACGCAGCACGTCGTGGCGTTCATCCGGATCCAGCATGTCGAGCTGGCCGACCGGCCGGTCCGGATTGGTAGCCGCGCGAGTGAGGAGAGCATTCCAGTGGCCGACGAGACGGGCGATCCGCTCGCGGTCGAACAGGCCCGTGCGGTACTCGACGGCTGCCTCGATGGCGCCGTCCGCCTCCTCGAGGGAGAACGCGAGGTCGGTTCGAGCCGCCGCCTGGTAGGGGGCGAAGTCGGCGCGAATCCGCAGGTTCGGCAGGGACCACGTGCGCCGAACGTCGCGTTCCAGCGTGATCAGTGACTGGAACAGCGGTGTCGTGCCTGGTTCCCTCGACGGCTTCACTGCCTCGACGACGCGGTGAAAAGGTGCGTCCTTGTGCACGAGGGCGTCGACGACGACGGTCCCGGTTCGCCTGAGCATCTCCCGGAAGGTCGGCTGCCCTGTGGTGTCGATGCGCAACACCACTGTGTTGACGAACATGCCGACCACATCGGCGAAGTCCACCTGGTCGCGGGTCGACACCGGTGTGCCCAGGCACACCTCGCCCTGCCCGGAGTGCCGGGTCAGCACGATGGCAAGTCCCGCGGCCAGCGCCGAGAACAGCGTGCAGCCTTCGGCGCGGCTAAGTGCGGCCAGGTCACGCGCGACCACTGCGGGCACTGTGAACCGCAGTACTGCGGCGTCGCTGCCCGCGGTCGGGCGTGGCCGGTCCGTGGGCAGATCGAGAAGTCCGGGAGAGTCCCGGAGACGGTCCGCCCAGTAGCGCGTCTGGTCGACGACATCGGGGGTGTCCCGGTGCTGTTGCTCCCAATCAGCCCAGTCGCCGAAATGCAAGGGCAGCGGCCGCAAGGGGTCTCCTGCCGAGGTCATGAACCGGCTGTAACCGATGACCAGCTCGTCCAGCAGGATGCGTAGAGACATCCCGTCGCAGACCGCGTGGTGCACGGTGAGAGCCAGGACGTGCTCCGTGGGACCCAGTACCAGCAGCGTCGCCCGCAGCAGTGGAGCGGAGTCCAATGTGAACGGACGGGCGCCCTCCTTCTCCAGACAGCGGTCCAACGTTGAGGGATCCGCCGCCGAGTGCTCAGCCGTCAGATCTACCACCTGGAACGGAACGTCCACCTCGTCGAACACCAGCTGCCGCAGTTTCCCGTCCATCTCCGCCAGGCATGTCCGTAGTGCTTCATGACGAGCAGTGCAGGCTACGAGGGCGTCTCGCAGTGCGGTGACGTCGACCTCGCCTTCCAGTCTGACGACCATCGGGATGAGGTAGGCGGACAAGCCTGGCTGGAGCTGTTCCGACAGCCACAGCTGCTGTTGGGCATCGGAGGCGGGCAGCACACTTGCTTGGCGGTGCGTCTGGCTCATCGTCGTGTACTCCCGTCACCAGGTGCGTCCACCCTGCGCCGGATCGCTCGCGCGAACGGCTGTTGCGCGGAGTCGTGTGCGTGCGGGGCATTCGACACGAGCGCAGCGAAGGCGGAAACCGTTGGTGCGTCGAACAATGCCCGAATGGACAGTTCGACCCCCAGCTCACGTCGAACACGGCTCGTCACCTGGGCCGCGACCATCGAGTGGCCGCCGAGGTCGAAGAAGTTCTCGTCGACGCCGACGCTCTCGCGGCCGAGCAACTCGGCGAACAGCCCGCACAGCAGGCTCTCCAAAGCGGTCGCTCGACGCGACTTGGACTCGTCGGAAGACAGCATCTCGCGATTGAAGATCGTCGGTATCAGGAAGTCCGGCAGCATCGTCGCCAGCGCTCCGCGCAAGGTGACGTGGTCGAGACAGGTTCCGTCAGGTGGCACGACATGCGCGACGAGTTCCCCAGACGCGGAGAGGACCACCGTTGCCTGCTCGACTCCAGGGCACGAGCGAAGACATGCCTCGATCTCCGCAGGCGCGACGCGAAATCCGTGGATCGTCATCTCGTCCTCGGCGACGTCTCGTCCACGGCTGGCTTCGATCACGAGTTCGCCGCAGCGGATCTCGGGGTTCGCACACACCGCCTGCAGGACGCCCATGAAGGAGGCGACGAACCCCTCAGCCGTCACGCGGTCGAACACTCCGGTGTCGTACTCCAGCTCACCGTCGATAAAGCCGTCGACTTCTCGGATGGTCACCACCAGGTCGAACTTCGCTCTGCCTGTGGGTATGAGTTCAGCCCTGGTCCGGAGACCCGGCAATGTGATCGAAGGCAGTGGTTCGGCCTGCGCCGCCAGCACCACGCGCAGCAGCGGCGAACGATCTGACGAGCGCAGGGGGTTGAGCATCTCGACCACCAGGTCGAACGGCACGTCCTGGTTGGCGTACGCGGCGAGATCCGTAGTCCGAACGCGCTTCAGCAACTCCACAAAGGTCGGATCGCCAGAGGTGTCGACGCGCAGCACCAGTGTATTAACGAAGAACCCCATGAGGTCGTCGAGCGCGGCGACCGGACGACCGGCAACTGGTGTGCCAATGGGGACGTCATCACCGGCTCCGAGATTGGTGAGCAGAGCGGCAAGTCCTGCCTGCAGCACCATGAACGGCGTCGCACGGTGGTCCTGCGCGAGTTCGACAAGCTTGCCGTGCAATGGCCCGTCGACGCGGAATCGTACGATATCCGCCTCGTGCCGGTGGTCCCGACGAATCAGGTCGGCGGTGACCCTGATTTCCTCGGGCATGTCTTCGAGCGCCCTTGTCCAGTACGACAGCTGCCCGCGCAACACCTCGTCAAGCATCTTCTGCTGCCAGAGGGCATAGTCCGCATACTGGACGGGCAAGGGCACCCAGTCCGGAGCCCGGCCCGCTCGTCTCGCGCCGTATGCCGACTCCAGATCGCGTAGCAGGACAGTCATGGACCATCCGTCCGCGGCAATGTGGTGCGTCACCACGAGCACGACATGCTCGTGGACATCGATCTTGAAGATGTGCACTCGCCACGGAGGCTCCGTGGCGAGGTTGAAGGGCAGGCTCGCGGCCTCCCTCAGAGCGTCCGGCAAACCCGGCTCCCCGACCTCATGCTCGTACACTCTGGCCGCCGCGACCACGAGAACCTGGTAGGGCACACCGTCGACATCCGGAAACGTGGTGCGCAGAATCTCGTGCCGACCGGAAATGTCGTCCAATGCCGCGCGAAGCGCGAAGTGGTCGAGTGCGCCTGATACGCGCACCGCGAGGGGAAGGTGGTACGCCCCGTCCGAACTGTTCAGCCTTTCCACGAACCACATGCGCCGCTGGGGGGGAGCCAGCGGAACCAGCGCCGGGCGACTGGTCGACACAAGCCGGGGGCGCGCGCTGCGAGCCCGTTCCACCTGGTCCGCCAGTTCAGCCAACGTCGCCGTCTCGAATACGGTAGCCAAGGACAGCTCTGCGTCCAGAACGGACCGCACGCGGCCGACCAGCCGGACGGCGGACAGAGAATGCCCGCCCAGCGCCAGGAAGTTGTCCTGTGGACCGGCTTCGGGCAATCCCAGCACTTCGGCTACCAACCTGCACAGGATTGATTCACCAGGGTCCGCGTCGTCGCGCGCAGGTCGCAAGTCCGGGCGTGGCAGGGACTTCCGGTCCACTTTGCCGCTGAGTGTCTTCGGCAGCGCGGAACTGACCAATATCACCGTCGGCACCATCGGCGCAGGCAGCAGGCCCGCCAGTTCCTGACGGACTCGTATCGGGTCCAGCATCTCTCCGGGCAACGGCACAACATGCGCGGCAAGGCATTGCAGACCGGCCGCGTCACTATAGGTCACTACCGCCACCTCGGCGATGCCGGACAGGACGCGTGCCGTCGCCTCGACTTCGCGGAGTTCCACTCGTGTGCCGCGGATCTTCACCTGGTCGTCCACACGGCCGACGAAGTGGAACGCTCCGGAGGCGTCGCGTCGGACGTGGTCGCCTGTTCGGTACAACCGTGAGCCCGTCGGTCCGAACGGGTTGGCGACGAAGTGCTGCGCGGTAAGGCCAGGACGGCGGAAGTACCCACGGGCGAGACCGTCGCCCGCGAGGTAAAGTTCGCCGATCTCGCCCTCGGCGACGGGACGCAGGAACTCCCCGAGCACATGGGCGTCCGTGTGCGTGATCGGCCGACCGATGGACACCTGCTCGTCGGCGTGTCCGACGAAATCGACCAGGCTGTCACCCGCGATCTCGGAACAGCCGTACAGGTTGACGAGCCGAGCCAGTGGCCACCTGGCGGCGACGGCGACGGCGAGCCCGGTGGTCAGTGGCTCGCCGCTGCTCACCCAGGTCCGGACCGATTCCAGCGTGCCGGGCGGGGAACTGTCGACCAGTGTCGCGAGCAGGCTGGGCACCACGGTCACAACCGCGACGTTCTGCCGATCGACCAGTTCCACCAACGCGAGTGGGTCGCCTGCCGTCGTGTCGTCGGCGACGACCAGTGCGTCACCGGCCACCAGACAGTCCAGGATCTCGGTCGTGCCGTCGATGAAGCTCAGCGGGCTCTTGGACAACCGCACCTTCGAGTTCGCGTCGCGAAGCTCGTGCCTGCCCCAGCGAAGCCTGTTCGTCAGCGCACGCTGTGTGCCGATCACCGCCTTCGGTCTGCCGGTGGAACCTGAGGTGAAGATCAGGTATGCAGGGTGGTCAGATCGGAGCAGCCCACGGGGTTCCACGTATGGCGTAACGTCGGTCGGAGCCAGTCTCCCGTTCTCGGGCTGGTCGAAGGCAACGGCGAAGTCGTCGTGGCACACGACGACGGCAGGCTGCGCGTCAGTCAGCATCAACCTGACGCGCTCCTGTGGATAGGTCACGTCAACGGGCAGGTAAGCGGCACCCGCCTCGATGACCGCGAGCAGAGCCACGACGAAGTCGATCGATCGGGGAAGGGCCACTGCCACCACCGATTCCGGACCGGCTCCCGCCGCGCTCAAGGTTCCCGCCAGCGCGCGAACCCTCTGCCACAGGTCCGCGTAGTCCAGGCAGGTGTCGCCGGCCAGCACGGCCCGCGCTCCTGGTGAACGCGACACCTGTGCCCTGATCAGGTCTCTTGCCGTCGCGTGCTCGGTCACGATGGATCGCCCCGATCCACGAACCGCACCACCACGTGGTCCGGCCCGCTGGTGGGATTGCCGGACTCGTTGGCCAGGAAGACGACCTCATCCTCCGCGTGGACCTGCACGAAACCCGCGAACCTCAGCGTGACGAGCATGATGCGGTTCACCGGGCTGGGGACGAACTCCGCACACGGCCGCCGTCCGCGTTGCCGGGCACGGCTTGTGAACTGGCCCAGCAGAACCCCGCCGACACCGCGCGAAATGACCCTGCAAGACATCAGCAGCAACACGAGGACCTCGTCGTCACCACGTGTCTCCGACACCGCCAGCCCGATGGTGCCGTAGCCGCCGTACCGATCGTCCAGTTCGGCCACCAGTATTTCGTGCATGGGCGAGGTCAGCAGATCCTGCAGTTGTTCGAGCGAGTACGTCCGCCCGCTGGTGTTGAGCTGATGGGTTCGCACGGTGAGTTCGTGCGCCCGCAGCAGATCGGCTTGGCCGGCGGGGCGCACGGTCATGACGAGGCCGAGCTCTGCGAGGAACTCGGAGCGATGCGCTCCTGCACTTTCCTCGTCCTGCGCCCGACGGCGTTCGGCCACGTAGAGTTCCCGCCGCATCGCCGCCTCCTCCGTGACATGAGCCGGGCTGAACCCCGGTAACCGGGTAAGGCCGGAGGCGGCGGACACCGGGTAGCAGCGCACCTGGGGCAGCGCGCGGGCCACCTCGTCCACTTCGGACGGATCGTTGTCGACGAAGGCGAACGAGTCGAGGTTGAGACCCAGCGCCTCGGCGGTCCGGCGGACGCCGTCGGACTTGGCTCCCCATCCGATCTCGAGATGCACGAACCTGTCGAACAGACCCAGTGCTCGCAGGTGTGCCGCAGCCTGCTCACGGTCGCCGCGGCTGGCGACAGCGTGCAGGATGCCTCTGCGGTCGAGCGCATCGATCACCGACACGATCTCCGTCCTCGGTCGGGGATCGTCTCCTTCCAGCAGCACACCGTCCCAGATCGTGTCGTCGAGATCCCACACGACGCACTTGACGAGACCTTCGCTCATCGCTCCGCCAACCGCTCGAAGAGGGCCGAACTCCAAGCCGCCACAGGACTGCTGTTCATCGCGAGCACTCGGTCCCCTGGGCTGAGCGCGTCGGCGGTCGCGTCCAGGTTCAACAGGACGTCCATCGATCCCAGGTGCCCGAACCGACGCAAGTTCTCTCGGCACGCCGACGCGAACCGGACACCGAGCGCGTCGCGCCAGAACTCGAAGGCGCCACGGGACAGGTTCTGCATCACGCAAGTCTGGACATCGGAGAGATCCATGCCGTTGCGCCGCAACAGGCGTTCGTTGAGCTGCCGGAACCGATTGCGGCTCTCCATCGCCAGCCTGAAGGAGTAGACGTCGGGCTGCTCGCACTGCTCGGCCCACTGGTCCTGCGACGTCTCGCGATAGGGGATGCGGTACAGGTCGGCGTACTCGCCGTTGCTCTCGAGCACTTGGTCGACGAGCCTGAACCTGCCAGTGTTCGCACGGTTGAGGAGCACGGCCATACCGCCGTCTCCAAGCACGGTCATCGGGGATCGGAAGCGGCGGACCGTCGGCGCGCGCGTGCCCATGGCCATCAGCACGGTGCGCCACTCGGGATTCACCGCGAAGAGGCCCTGCGCGGTCATCAGGGCCGCGGAACTGGACACGCAACCCAGGTCGCCGACGCTCAGCGTAACCGCGCGGCGGGCGCGCAGCCGAGCCTGCAGCCTGGTGGCCTCCGATGCCATCAGGTAGTCGGGGGCACGGCCCTGCACGACCACCAGTGCGTCGAGCTCGTCCGCGTCAAGGCCTGCCTGCACCAGCACCGCCGATGCGGCCTCCGCCGCGAGGTCGACCTCGGTCCGCTCCCCTGCCGACCACACCTCATCGATCCCGAGGCTGAGCGCGAACTCGCGTTGCGTGGGCGGTAGCTGGTTCAACTCGGGCAGGTCCGCGATGCTCAGCGGTGTCCCCGGAGAAACGGCGGCGACGGCCTGGACGGTGATCGGCGTCATGGCGCCGACCGCCGCGCACGCCGACGAAAACCCGCGTCGCAGATGGTGAGCTGGCTCATCTGATCGCTGCCCTCGATGAGCTGCATGATCTTGGCATCGCGGAAGAACCGCTCGGCCAGGCTGCCCGACGCACACGCCGACGCGCCCTGGATCTGGACAGCGTCTCGGGTGACATCGGCCGCCGTGCGCGCCGCGTGGTACTTGGCCATCATCGTGACCGTCGAACTGTCGGCCGCCCCCTGTTCCAGCAGTTCCCCTGCCTCCTGGCACAGCAGCCGAACGGTGCGGGCGCCGACCATCATGTCGGATATCAGCGCGCGAACGAGTTGATGTTCGGCGAGGACCGCACCGAATTGGTGCCGGGTCGTCGCGTGCCCGATACTGCGCTCGAGGCTCGCCTCCACCATGCCGAGACAGCCCCAGGCGACGCTGTACCGGCCCAGTCCGAGGGCGTGACCGACCACAGCGGACAGTCCGAAGCCCTGTCGTCCCAACAGATTCTCGGACGGCACGATGACGCCGTCGAGCACGATGTCGGCGAGCATCGCCGCACGCAGGCCCAGCTGCCCGACTACCGGCTCGACCGCCACACCGGCTCGATCGCGCTCCACCAGGAGCGCGGCGTGAGTACCGCGCATGGACCCGAGCACCAGGAACACGTTCGCGCGAGCGCCGAAGGTCACCCAGGTCTTCTTCCCGGTCAACCTGAACCCGCCCGCAACAGGCTCGATGGACGTCTGCACGCCTGCCAGGTCGCTTCCTGCCGACACCTCTGTCGCGGCGAGACCGGCGATCACCGTGCCGGTCGTAAGCGCGGGAAGCCACTGACCGCGCTGGTCATCGGTGCCCCATCGGGCAAGCGCGTCGGCGACCATGCTCTGGACCGTCACCAAGCTGCGCAACGAAGTGCACACCCGGCCCAGTTCGGCGCACAGCTCACCGAACGCCCGCAGCCCCACGTCACTGCCGCCGTGCTTAGCGGGAACCGCAGCGCCCAAACCTCCGAGTGCTGCGAGGTCTGTGATCACGGTGTCCGGCAACTGCTGGACGCGGTCCCAGTCCGCTGCCTGCGAAGTCCATGACGCCAGCATGCCCTGGTCTATCACGACCCGGCCTGAGGGGTTGGCTCGTCCGGCACGGTCAGCTTGACGCGGACGAAGTTCGCGATCGCCGCGATGCTGCGGAAGTTGTCCAGTTCGAGGTCGTCCGTGTCGACCTCCACACCGAACCTGCGTTCGACGAAGGTGACGAGTTCGAGTGCGAACAGCGAGTTGACGTAGCCCAGAGCGAACACATCCGCGTCGCGATCCAGCGGTTCGCTGTCGAGCGAGCCTTCCAGGAAGGCTCGGACCACCACCTCCACGTCTTGAGCGTCCGCTGTGTCGGCGGGAGTTCTCGAAGCCATGCTCAACCGGTCCCATCTTGTCCGGAATGGACTGTCAGTGCCCCTCAGGTCGTGCCGATTCGACGCGGTCGATCACCGACGCGATGAGTTCGGCGCTCTCCGTGATCACGCTGTTGTGGTCTCCGGGAACGGACACCAAAGCGAGGTCGACCCCGTGCGCCCGCCACTGCTCGCCCGAACCCGCTGATCCCATCGGCTCGACGAAGTGCGCCGCGCCTCCACGGCTGGGCGAGTAGCCGGCAGCGGCTGACAGGTTGCTCGCCATGATGTCGAACCTGCGCTCCGCCTCGTCGTGCCTGAGCGCTGCCGCCTGGCCAGTGTTCAGCTCTTCCACCAGGCAACCGAGAAACGCGGCACGGGGCCCTGCCAGTGATTCCTCCGGGAATCCGGGAATTGGGCGCCCCAGCGAACGGGCGAGGTCCGCAGCGAACAACCGGCGCACCGCCGGGTCGTCCGGGCGGGGTTCCCGCCCGTCCCCGCCAGGCATGGCGGAGTCCACCATGACCACGGCGGGCGAGGAGTTGACACGGGCCGCGATCTCGTGCGCCAGCACGCCACCGAACGACCAGCCTGCGACCACGTGCGGTGCGCCGGCCCCGTTCGCGAGGAGTTCGGCCGCGTAGTGATCCGAGAGAGCCTTGATGGATGTCGGCGCCGCCGTGGTGCGCTCCAGCCCGCACACCGACCACCGGCTGTCCAGGGCGTCGAGCAGGTCGCGGTAGCACAACAGCGAGCCGCCCACTGGGTGCACGAGCACGAGCAGGGGCCCGGATGTCGCGCGCCGCAACCACACCGCTGGCGAAGGCGCGTCGGGTGGGGTGGACGAACGCAGCGAACGCATGTGCTCGGTGAGCGCGGACACCGTGGGCGCGTTGAAGAACGCGGAGATCCGCATGTCGACGCCGAACACCTCGCTCAACTCGCCGATGACCTGCGCGGCCGCGACCGAGTTGCCGCCCGCCTCGAAGAAGTCGTCGTCGAGTCCGAGCTCCGCCACACCGATGTGCTTCGCGCACGTCCGCGCCACGACATCGTGGTCACCAGTGAGGACTTGACGTTCCCGTGGCCGCGGCGCGGGTGCACTCGTCGCCTTCCGAGCCAGCAGATCGCGGTCCACCTTGCCGTTCTCCGTGATGGGCAAGGAATCCACCACGGTATATGTGCTCGGCCTGAGGTACTGTGGCAGACCGGTCTCGACGTGTTCGCGCACCGAGGCGATGTCGACTTCCGCCGCTGGTACGAGATAGGCCACGAGCCGCTGCGCGCTGTCGTTGCCTGCCACTACGACCACGGCGGCCGCCACTGACCTGTGCCGGACTAGGACGGCCTCGATCTCGCCGAGCTCGACGCGAAAACCGCGGATCTTCACCTGGCGGTCGTTGCGCCCGTGCAACTCCAGCCTGCCATCCAGCCTCACCCTCGCCCGGTCGCCGGTCCGGTACAAACGCGCACCCGGAACCTGTGACTCGGGGTCGGCGACAAACCTGCTGGCGGTCAGCCCCGGCAGGCCGAGGTATCCGCGGGCCACTCCTGCGCCCGCGACGCACAACTCCCCGACGACACCGGGAGGTGCCGGGCGCAGTCGCTCGTCGAGCACCCGCACGATCGTGTTGTCGATGGGGACGCCGATCGGCAGGATGGCCGCCGTCTCGTCGGGGACCACGCGCTCGGCCACCGAGTACATGGTGGTCTCGGTCGGTCCGTACAGGTGCCACACTTCCTCCGCGCGCCTGCACAGCTCGGCTGCGAGAACTGGTGCGACTAAGTCACCACCGCACAACGCGATCAGTCCGGCATGACCGTCGTAGCCACAGCTGAGCAGCATCTGCCAGGTTGCCGGAGTCGCGTGCACGAAACGGGGACGCTCTCGATCGAGCAGGTCGCGCAGTGCCTGGCCATCGCGCGCCTGCTCCGGGGTCGCGATGATGACCTCACCACCGCTCACCAGCGGCAGGAACATCTCGAGCTGGGCGATGTCGAACCCGGTCGTGGTCACCGCGACAAGTCGTTGTCCTCGAGCGCACCGCAGTGCTCGCCGGGTGAACAGCAGGCAGTTGACCAAGGCGCCATGCGGAACCGCGACGCCTTTCGGTTCGCCAGTGGATCCGGACGTGTAGATCACGTGCGCGAGGGCGTCGGCTCGTGGGGGGACCGTGTCCTGCTCGGGCACCGCGTTGTCCGGGAAGCGGACGTGCCCGCCCACCAGGCGAAGCACACGGGTCGCCGTCGGCAGCTCAGCACGACCGTGGTCGGTGATGACGACGTCCGCGCCTGAATCGCGGAGCACTCGGGAGATCCGGTCTGCGGGGTGCGCCGGATCAAGGGGAACCACCGCACAGCCCGCATTCGCGATGCCCAGGGTGACTCCAGGCAGGTCGCACCCGCGGGTGATCAGCACGGCGACCCGGCACTCCGATGGTAGGCCAAGCGCTCCGAGTCCCGCGCGGACCTCCTCGGCGAGCGCGGCGAGATCCGCGTAGGACACCTGCCGTGTCCCCTGGCGCACGGCCACGGCGTCCGGCGTCGCCCGCGTCCATTCGCCCACCAGGTCACCGAGCGCCGGATCGGTGGTGGTGCGGTCCGCCGTCAAAGAGTCGTGTGTGCGCAGGTCGGCCCCGCTGAGGATCGGGAGGCTCGACACCGTCCGATCCGGATCGTCGAGAACCGCTTCCAGGAGTACTTCGAAACGCTCCGCCATGCGATCGACCGAGGCGCGATCGAAGATGTCGTCGTTGAACGCCCAGTCGACCGCAAGCCCGTCCGGGCCCCTCACCACGTCGAGCGCGAGATCGAACTGGGACGCGGCCGTGCCGAGCGGGAACGGCACGCTGCTCACCCCAGGCAGATCAGGCACACCGCTGCCGCCGGGACGATACGAAAAGGTGACCTGGAACAGCGGCGACGTTGCGAGGTCACGCGACGCCCCGACGACATCGATGAGCCTGTCGTAGGGAAGGTCCTGCCAGTCGAACGCGTCCAGGGTCGAGGCGCGTTCCGTCGCCACGAGGTCGCGGAAGCTTCCGTGCGCGCGGATGTCGTTGCGCAGCACCAGCATGTTGAGCAGGAGCCCGATGAGGTGCTCGCTCCCTTTACGGTTGCGGCCCGCGACGGGAACACCGATGACGAGGTCACGCTGCCCGGTGTGCAGCCAGAGGAAGATCCGGAAGGCCGCCAGCAGCAGGATGAACTCGGTGCTCCGGCATTCACGGGCGAGCGCAGTCACACGCTCGGCCGTCCGGACCGGCAGCACGGTCTCGACGAACTGTCCCTGACTACCTCGCAGTGCCGGGCGTGGGTGGTCCAGTGGGAGGGCGGCTACGGGCGGCGCGCCCGCCAACTTGGCGCGCCAGTGTTCCGCGAGCCTCCGCAGACGTTCACCGCCCAACTGAGCCCGCTGATCACGGGCGTACTCGGAGTAGGACAGCGTCAACTCCGGCAGGTACGGAACAGCTCCGCTGAGCCGCGCGCGGTAGAACTCGGCCAGTTCCGCGTGGAGGATGCCGACCGACCAGTCGTCACCCACGATGTGGTGCAGGACGATCAGCAGGACGTGGTCGTCTGGGGCCAATGTGTACAAGCGCACCCGGATCAACGGCCCGCGCGACAGGTCGAACGGCCTGCTCAGATCCGCCCGCGCCCGTGCCAGACAGCCCTGCTCGCCGTCGTCGACGCTCGCGAACTCGACGTCGACGTCCGGATCCTGGTGAACCAGGGCGCACAACTGCCCCTCGCCCATCCGAAAGGTCGACCGCAGGGTCTCGTGACGCCGGACAACGTCGCGGACGCTCTCAACCAGCACCCGCTCGTCGAACGATCCCCGGAGCCGGAACGACAGCGGGATGGCGAACATCCCTTGCATGCCGGTCAACTGCTCCTTGAGCCACATGCTCTCCTGCGCGAACGACGCGGGGATGCGGGCCTCCGGCTGGGGGCCGACCCGCGACTCGCCGATCAGGAAGGCGTCAGAGGCGAAACCCGTCATACCCGGAGATTCCACTCCGACATCGCGTTCGGACATGAGTACAAGGCCCCCTGTGCAGTCGAACAAAGCAATGGCTCATCACGAGCCAATGCCCGTCATTGATGCGAAAGTCGCCCTGCGCGACCCAATCGGGTCACTCATGGCCTGGTTCCGTACCACCTGCCCCCAGGAAGCTGCGGCGGCACCCATGCCGCACCAGGGCGACCATACATCGTGCCGCAGGAGCACGTCGACAGCTTCGACAAACCTGTCGCCAGAAGCGCAGGAATGACTGTGAGTCAGGACACAGTCCGCCTTGCGTGCATACGTGGACCACATTGACAAACAGGCTGGTTCAGCCGAGGATTGCCTGGCGGGCGCCTGCACTGTCGGGTCGTTCAGTGAAGCGACCGGATGCCGTGGCGGAAGATACGCGACACCATTGCGTACTTGAGAGGATCACGAGCCAATAAATGAGTTCCGAGGACAAGGACCTACGCTTGCCCTCGGCGTTCCACCGGATGTGGGCCGCTGCGGGCATTACCTCGCTGGGTGATGGCGTCTATCTTGCCGCCCTGCCATTGCTCGCCTCCAGTCTCACTCGCGATCCGATCGTCATCAGCCTTGTCACGGCCGCCGAGATGCTACCTTGGCTGTTTTTCGGCTTGATCGGCGGCGCACTGGTCGACCGGTGGGACCGAAAACGGACGATGTGGCTCTCCGACGCCGGTCGCGCGGGCTTGCTCGCATTCGCAGTGGTGGCCGCAGTATCAGATCTCATGAGCATTGCCCTACTGATCTCGTTGGCCTTCCTGCTCGGCATCGGCCAAATTTTGTTCGACACGGCGGCGCAATCCTACCTGCCACAATTGCTTGACCGTGAAGAAGCGCTGCTCGTCCGAGCAAATGGCAGGCTACGCGGTACACAGATCGCCGCCGACGGGGTTCTCGGCCCACCGATGGGCAGCGCGCTGTTTACATTGGGCCACAGCGTCCCTTTCATCGCGGATGCGATTTCGTTCATGGTCAGCGCGGCGATCGTACGGACGCTTCCCACCGCTCCGGCCAAGCCTCGCAGGCAGACCACTTCACTCTGGACTGATATTCGCGAGGGGATGTCCTACCTGCTGCGAAACCGTCTCCTGCTGAGCCTCGCCCTGCGCCCGGCGGTGGGGAACATGGCATTCGCCGCAGGAGGCGCAGTCTTCATCCTGTTCGCTCAGGACGAGCTGCACCTCGACGCTTTCGGCTACGGAATACTGCTGACCGCCCAGGCCATCGGTGGCCTGGGCGGCGCCGCCGTCGCCGGACGTCTCGCCACGAAGCTGGGCACGGGCACGGCCCTCGCAGTCACGGCAGGCGTGGAGGCCGCAGCCCAGCTCAGCCTCGCCCTGGCCAACGGCCCGCTGTGGGCGGGAATCTCGCTCGCGACGACCGGTGCGGGCATGACCGCGACCATGGTCCTCGGCCCCTCCGTCCGGCAGACGATCGTTCCCGACCATCTCATCGGTCGGGTCTCGGCCGCATCCCGACTGATCGCGGTCATCGGCGGTCCACTGGGTGCGATCCTCGGTGGCGTGCTCGCCACCCTCACAGGCCTTCGATCGCCGTTCATTTTCGGTGCGATCCTACTCGCCGCCATGACACTCATGACGGCGAAACTCACCAGCAACAGCCGCATCGAGGCGGCACTTGCCGAAGCCAAACGTTCACCTGAGCCCGAATTCGATCCCGAGGCCCGCTGAGCTGCTATCCGACTCCGGCGCGCCCTCGACTACATCCGATCCGATCAGCGCCCGGAGAACTCCGAGGTCGATCTTGCCGTTGTGGTTGCGCGGGAGCGCTTCAGCGCAGGCAAGGCGTTCGGGAATCATGTAGTCCGGGATGACCGCGCGGAGCTGGGTTCGTACAAAACGGTCCGTCAGCGCCTCGCCGTTCTCGGTGGTGTACACGCATGCGAGCATGTCACGGCCCGCGACGCTGATGAGAACAGCACAGACCGCAAGCACTCCGGAAACCTGCAGAAACGCGGCTTCCACTTCGCCCAGTTCGATCCTGTGGCCACGAACCTTGACCTGCTCATCGGTTCGGCCGATGTAACGCAGGTCGCCATGCGCATCGTACTCGACGATGTCACCGCTATGATAGTACAGAATGCGGTCGTCATCCGAAATCCGGAATCGTTCGGCAGTGAGTTCAGGACGATTCAGATATCCGGCGACGACCTGCGGTCCAGAAAGAAGGATCTCGCCCCTGATCGCTGGATCGCCATTTTCATCCACCACCGCAATATGGAATCCGGGCAACGGGGATCCGATCACGGATGCGGTACTCGAGTAGTCACTCTCCCTGATACGCCGAAAGGTTGCGTGCACTGTCGTCTCGGTGATCCCATACATGTTGACCAGCGCGACCTGATGATACCCGAACTCGGCAACCCACTCCTTCAGAATGGCCGAGTGGAGTCGCTCGCCGCCGAAGATGATGTATCGCAACCCCATCCGATCACCCAGCCTGATCAGTTCCCGCGATGCGGTGTTGAAAGCGGTGGGAGTCTGGTTCAAGACGGTGATCTGTTCATCCGAGACCACCTGGGCGACTGTGAGTGGATCCATGACCGTCCATTTGTCTGGCACGAAGAGCCTGCCACCGTACGACAGCGCACCCCATATTTCCCAAACTGAGAAGTCGAACATGGCCGAATGGAAGAGCAACCACCGGTCGTTCTCGTCGAAGTCGTACAGCGCCGCGGTGGCGGCAAAGAGCGCCACCACGTTCCGATGAGTTACCGGGACTCCCTTTGGCTTCCCCGTCGTGCCCGATGTGTAGATCACATACGCGATCGCGTCGGCGTGGGTCGGATCGGCGACGACACCCGTCGGGCCTGCCCAAATCAGCGTGCGCAGTACCGCGGCGTCGAAGAGCCTCACCTCCTCGGCGTCGACTGAGGACGCGGCTTCGACGATCGCGCACGGCCGTGCGTCCTCGAGGATGAACTGGGCCCGCTGCGCCGGTCCAGACGGATCGAGCGACAGGTAGCACGCACCGACGCGCAGGACGGCCAGCAGGGTGATCACGAGCTCGACCGACGGTTCCAGCCTCACGGCCACCACCGCGCCTTGCCTGATCCCCTGCGACGTCATCGTGTCCGCTACGCCCTGAACTGCGATGTCGAGCTGGGAGTAGCTGAGCTCCCTTGAGTGATCCGCCAGGGCGGCACGCGAGGGAAACCTGGCCGCGGCCGCGGCGAACATGTCGTTGAGGTTGGACAAGTCTTCTCCCGCGGCTGTTCCCGTCATCATTTCCACCAAGATTCCGGCGAGTTATATCGACTACCGGCCTACCCAGCGACAACCGACCAGGTCAGCCATTGCATCGTTGCGGTTCGTTGACGAGCTCGATGTCGGAAGTGGAGACCCATCCACCGCCGCTCAACTGGTTGTAGCCGTTTCGAGCCCTACGCAGCGCGTCTACGATCTGGCCTTCGGCCAGCGAACCCGTCACGCCGTGCTGGACTCCAGGGCCAGAGCGGATGACGGTGTCGACGACCACCCGGTAAGGACAGTATTCGTCATTTCGGACCGTGGACGAAACGCCAGGAGTGGCCGTCACTCCCGTGGGTATGGAAATGCAGGCGACAAGTGCGACCAAGCAGGAAACGATAGCGTTCTTCATAGCTACGAACCCTCCCTCATCATGTCGGACTTCAGTTTTGGGGAATGACCCAGGACATGCCGTCCTCCGACGGCACGAGGCCGCCCGTGAACAACGCGGTCTCCTCCCCTGCGTCTTCCCCCAGCAGTGCGCGAGCTTGGATCTGTGAGCCCTCCCGCATGGCTTCCTGCACGACGGAGGACCTGAACAGGGAGCCCATGGTGGCGCTGCCTGTAGAAATCTGATCAACAGCGTCGGCGAGTTCGCCCGCCCGCGACGTGAACCGCTCGCGCAACGACTCAGCCCTCACCAGGCCGTCCTCGTCGGATGACACACCGCCTACCAGTTCAACGAAGGCCTCCAACTCCGATGCCTGGAAGTTGGTGACCTTCTTCGCCTGCCAAAAGTACGATTCCTCACTCACATGCATTTCGTAGAAGGACACGAGGAACTCATGGAAGACAGCGTACTCGCGAAGGTACCGCGATTCGAACTCCTGAAAGGCGACCTTTTCTTCGACCACTCCGGAAAGTGAACTGTTGATCGACCTGGCCGCGAGCAGAGCGCTGTACGTAGCAAGGTGGACACCTGAGGAGAAGACGGGATCGATGAAGCAGGCGGCGTCACCGATCAACACCATCCCTGGCCGCCAGAAGGTGCTGTTGCAGTACGAGTAGTCCTTGCGGACGCGGATCTGCCCGTACTCACCCGTGGTGACCCGTTTCGCGTCCGACAGGTATTCACCGATGAGAGGGCAGTCGTCGATGAGGCTCATCAACGCTGTCTCCGGGTCCCCTTGAACGCGATGTGCGAGGTCTCGCCGCACGACCGCGCCGACGCTCGTCAAGTTTTCGGTGAGTGGGATGTACCAGAACCAACCGCCGTCGAACGCGGCCGAGAGGATGTTCCCGGAGTTCGGTGCAGGCAGACGGCGCCCGCCCTCGAAGTAGCCGAACAGCGCGAGATTCCGGAAGAATTCGGAGTAACGCCGCGTGCCACCCACACTCTGATGAATGCGGCTCTTGTTTCCGGACGAGTCCACCACGAAGTTGGCGTGAACTTCGCGGCTGACCCCCGAGGCATCGACGTACGTCACGCCGCCTACTCGCGCGTCATCGGCCAGCACGTCGGTGACAGCACAATTCTCGCGCACGTCCACGCCCACTCGACGCGCGTTGTCGATCAGGATTTTGTCGAACTTCATCCGTTCGACCTGGTATGCGAACGAGGTGGGTCCTGCCATCTTCTCGGATACCGCGAAAGAGAATGTCCACGGCTCGGGATTCGCGCCCCACCTGAACGTCCCGCCGCGCTTGACCGTGAACCCTGCCCGCTCGATCTCCTCGGAGGCACCGATCAGCTTGCAGATCCCGTGCACGGTCGAAGGAAGTAGCGACTCACCGATCTGGTAGCGGGGATGCTGCTCTTTCTCCAGGAGCAACACCCGATGTCCTTGCATCGCCATCAGCGCCGCGAGCGTTGATCCGCCGGGTCCACCGCCGACCACGACCACGTCGAATTCTTCGATGCTCACTCTTCCGCCTGCTTTCTGGTGCTGTCCGGTAGGTAGGCCATGCCTCTGACCTCTTTCGAGAACTTGTTCAACAAAGGGCCCGTGAGGGCGGTTGTCACCAATGCCATTACAACGAGCACGGTGAAGAGCTCGACATCGATGATTCCCGCCGAATACCCCACGTTGAGGACCACGATCTCGGTCAACCCTCGGCAGTTCATCATGATGCCGAGAAGCCACGATTCCTGAGGGCTCATGCCGATGAAGCGGGCGGCCAAACGCCCCGTAGATCGTCTGGTCGGCGATCACCTGAGTCGCCCAGGCGGACAGCAGGATGAGGATCAAGATCGCTGCCGGAACCGCGGTACGCGACAACGCCTCGTCCTGGACGCTTCGCAGGAACCTGCCGAACATCGGGCGGACGACGAAGACCATGGCGCCGGTGAACACGACGCCGCCCAGCAACGTGAACATCAGCGAGTACAGCGTTCCCGCGTTCCCGGACGTCGACACGACCAAGGCCAGAATGCACCATGCGGTGAGGTCGCCGATACCGGCGCTGGAGACTCCCAGAATCCCAGCCCTTGTGGCGAGCAACCCCTTCTCGCGCAAGATCTTCACCAGTACCGGCACGGCGGTGATGCTCAGCGCCAGTCCGCAGAAGAGCGAGAATGTCGTCGCGCTGATGCCGCTCGGCCGATGCTGGGAGAGCAACGTCAAGCTGATGACCACTCCGGCCAGGAAGGGGGCCGCGGCACTGGCATGGCCGATGACCATCGCTGCCCGCGCTGACTTCCTGAGCGCGGACTTCGGCAGCTCGAGGCCTACCTGGAACATGAAGAAGATGACGCCGCGCGAGTGATCGCAGTGACGGCATGATGTCGGGGGGAATCAGCCATTGCTGCGTGTGCGGCAGGACGGCGCCGAGCACCGATGGGCCCAAGAGCGCCCCGCAGAGCATCTGGCCGACCACGTGCGGTTGCCCGAACCGCTCGAACAGCCTTCCCACTGCGTACGTCACGGCGATGATCACCGCGATCGCGAGGAACAACCTGTAGGTGGTGTCCGTGTGGCCCTGCACCCTCGCTTCCCCTGACGTCGCATTCTGACGCGACGTGACCTCGTACAGGAGGAAGAACACAAGGATCACCGGAACCACGACCAGCCCGACGTACGTGGCGAGGTGTCGTTTCGGCACCCAATCGGTCGCGGTGCCTGTGCCCGGCTGCTCAGTCACACCGTCTCAGCCCCGTTCCCACCTGGCGCTTCTCGCTCGCGTCGATCGGCGATCAGGGCCGCCAGCCGGTCCAGCCCCGACTCGATCAGCTCGGGTGCCAGGAAGCTGCAGGCCAGCCTGAGCTGGTTGCGGCCGCCTTCGCCGTCGTAGAAGTGGCACATCGGCGTCCACAGCACGCCGTACTGCCGCGCCGAGTACTCGAGAAGGTCGTCGTCCACCTGAAAAGGCACGGTGACGACGACGAAGAATCCGCCCGAAGGCGTGTTCCAGCTGACGCCGGGCGACTCGATCCGACTGTCGGGAAAGCGCTTCGCGAGCCCGTCCAACACTCGGCGCCGGTTGTCCCGGTAGTTCTCCGCTTCTCGCACGTTCGCGCGAACGAGGCTGCAGCCGTGCTCGAGGAGTTTGCCTCCTGCAACGGCCTGCGCCAGCGGCGAGGTGTTCACTGTCAGCATGCTCTTGATCTTCGACAGCTCATCGGCGAACAGCGCGCGTCCGCCGCGGTGGTCGACGACCGTTTGGTCGGCCACCGCGTAGCCGACCCGCACACCGGGCATCCCGGTTTTCGCGAAGGAACCGAGGTATACGACCCGCCTGCCGCGGTCCAGCGACTTGAGGGTCGGCTGTCGATCACCTTGCTCGTGGAAGAGGCCGTACGGATTGTCCTCCAGCAACAGCAGTTGGTGTTCTGCAGCGATGTGCAGCAGCGTGTGGCGGTCGTCGGTGCTGAGGGTGGTCCCCGACGGGTTTGAGAAGTCGGGAACGAGGTAGAACGCACGCGGGCGCAGCCCGGAAGCCCTGGCCTTGCGGACAACCGACACCAGGTCGTCCAGATCCACCCCGCCGGGCCCCTCGCGCACCGGGAGAACCGTCATGTCCACCAACCGCGCTGCCCCGATCAAACCCACATAGGCAGGGAAGACTGCAAGCACCACATCACGGTCGTCGGCACGCAGCGCGCGCAGACACAGGTAGAGCGCTTCCTGGCATCCCACCGTGACGACGATCGACTCGGGGTCGACCTCGATCCGTTCGTCGATGGCGAGGCTCTGGGCGATCAGCTCGGTGATGACACCCTTCGTCCGCCCGTACTGGAAGAGCGTCCTGCGCACCTGTTCCTCGTCGTAGCCCAGGTCATCGCGCAGATACTGGCAGAACAGATCCAAGTACCGGTGGACAGAGTCGACTTCGAAGAACTTCTCCGAGGGGCGGCCCGCTGCGAATGAGATCGCGTCCGGGAAGCGGTTGGACACCTCGTTGAGGAAGTTCATCGAGCTCAACGCGGGATCGCTCAGCGACGAATGCAGTTCGACGGTGTGCAGGTCATCCGCCGCAAGATCGGTATCGGAGTAGTTCACCGCCAACCCTCCTCGGCGGGAGCCATCACGGTGTTCAGCAGGCGTGCCGTTTCGACATCCCGCGCTCCGGACAGGGTCATCGCGTCCTCAAGCTCGGTTCTGAGCAGTTTGAGTGCTCGTGCGACACCGGCCTGGCCGCCGACTGCGAGGCCCCACATCAACGGGCGCCCGAGAAGGACGCCCGAGGCGCCGAGAGCGATCGCCTTCAGGACATCGGTGCCGCAGCGGACACCGCTGTCCAGCAGCAGTTCGCAACGATCGCCGACGGCATCGCGGACGGCGGGCAGCGCGGCGATGCTCGACACGGCGCCGTCGAGTTGGCGTCCGCCGTGGTTGGAGACGACGATGGCGTCGATCCCCTCATCCGCCGCTGTGGCCGCGTCGTCCGGATGAAGGACTCCTTTGAGGACGATCGGCAGACTCGTTTGATCCCTGAGCCAGCCGACGTCAGCCCAGCACAGCGACGGGTCGAACGACTCCGCAGTGTGCGCCATCACTGCGGACCCGGCCACTCCCTCTGAGCGCGCACGAGCACTGGCCTGTTCCGGCAGGTTCGCCGCGGTCACGTGCGGCGGCAGGACGAAACCCGAGCGGATGTCCCTGAGTCTCCGTCCCATGTGCGGCACGTCCACCGTCAGGACGAGCGCCCGGCAACCTGCGGCTTCCGCACGCTTCACCAGGTCCAGCACAAGACCGCGATCGCGAAGCCAGTACAGCTGCAGCCACGTCGTCGCACCGCTCGACACGATCTCCTCGATCGAGCGACTGCTCAGCATGCTCGCCACGAAGACAATGCCCTCGTCCCCGGCGGCTCGCGCAGTCGCCAATTCGCCTTCCGGACACAGGAGGCGCTGGTACGCCATCGGCGCCACAGCGACGGGCATCGACGTCGGCCTTGCGAGCAGTTTCGTCTCCGTGCGGCACTGTGAGACATCGGATAGAACCCTTGGTACCAGCCGAACCCTGTCCAACGCCGCACGATTGGCTCGCAGTGTGACTTCCCGGCCTGCTCCACCTGCCACGAAGTCCCACACCTCGGGTGACAGGACCGCACTGGCGCGCTCTTCCATGTCCTCCAGGCAGATCATCGACTCGAGCATCGACCGGAAATGCTCCGGGTCCAGCTCGGAAGCCTGCTCCAGCCTCTCGAAGTTGGTCACAGCAATGTCCCTGCCTTGACGCGTTCGAGCTCCACGGCCTCGTACAGCGCCTTGATGTTGCCGCTGCCGAAGGTCCTGGCCCCGAGCCGCTGGATCACTTCCAGGAACAAGGTGCGCCGCGGATGGACGGACCTGGTGAAGATCTGGAACAGCTGCCCTTCGTGGTCCTCGTCGACAAGAATGTTGAGCCCCTTCAACTCCTGTACGGAGTGCGCCGCGAGTTCCAGGCGCTCGACAAGGAGGTCGTAGTAGGACGCAGGCGTCTGCAGGAACGCGATATCGTTCCCGACCAGGGTCGAGACCGACCGGACGATGTCGTCGCTGGTGAACGCGATGTGCTGCACACCAGGACCGTTGTGGTCCTTCAGGAAGTCGTCGATCTGACCTAGGTTCGACTGCGGATCCGGTTCGATCAGAGTGAGGGTGACGTCGCCGAATGGGCTCTGCACCACCTGGGACAGCATCGCCTGGCTGCCCACCTGGATGCGTTCCTCGAAGATCATCTCGAAGTCGAGCACCGACTTGTAGAACTCGACCGTCGGGAGCAGTTGGCCCGCCTCCAGGCACACCGCGAAGTGGTCGATTCGCTGGAGCTCCGGACCACCGGAACGCGACGGCGTCCGAGGTTCCTGGAACTCGAGCCCTGACAACAATGGAGCGCCCTCGGGCAAGGAATCGTCGATCTGGGCAAAGGTGTGCAGAACATCGCCGAAGCCCTTGATGGTCGCGGTGACCACCCCATCATCCTGCCGTAGGCCAGGCACGATGACGGGTACCGCGCCCCTGGCGACGGCCGCCGCGAGGGCCGCGCTCACATCCGTGACCCGGAATCCCAGGTTGGCCACGCCGTCGCCGTGGTGCTGCACGTACAGGCCAGCCGGATGCAGGTCCGTCAGCGCCTCGGTCAGCACCAGTGTGATTGCGTTCTGCCGCAACACGACCGACTTGTGGTCGCACCCGGCCAGCGCGCCTCCCGCCACCGCGAGGACCTCGAACCCGTAGCTGTCGATCAACCAGGCGGCGGCCGAGTCGGCACTCGAGACGTAGAACTCGACGTAGTCGAGCTTCAGCCCCTCGACCGATGCCGAAGAGATTCGTTCCAATCGTGACCGCATTCTCAATCCCCCCAAAGTAACAGTTCTGCCATCACTACGTGAAGCAACGATCAAACACTGCGCACATCATTCTCTTTATCAGCATGAAGCGCAGCCTCTTCCTCGCCCAAGGGAGAGGAAACCCGCCGAAGAAACAGCAGCAAGGCGACTCCACCGCAGACGGCAGCGGACAGCGCGAAAGAATAGGATACCCCGAAACCCTCGGCAAAACCACCGATCAATGGCCCTCCGACAACACCGGTACCGTGCAGTGTCATCGAGTACATCGACATGACGCGGCCACGCATCGAATCTTGAATGTTCGATTGGACGGTGCCGTTCGCGACGACGATGAAGAGCGTGGCGGACAGACCGAGCAGGAACGACGCGGCGAACACGAAGATTCGTTCGGTTGCCAGCGCGAGGAAGACCTGTGAAGACGAAAGTACTATTGCCGAGATCCCGATCTGCCGCAGCCCTACCTTCGCCCTCGACGCGATAAGCAGTGATCCCGTGAGCCCTCCGAGCGCAAGCGCTGACATCAGTTGCCCGTAGAACTGGCTGTCAGCGTGAAAGACCTGCGTGGCAACGAGAGGAAGAACGACCTGAAAGTTGTATGCGACCGTGAAGACCAACGTGATCGCGATGAACACGAGGCTCAGGACTTGACTGTTCCGAATGTACTCGATGCCCGCCCGAATCTGACCCGGTCCACGGACTGCGAGTTCGACCGGATACAGCGCGGATCGATCGAGGGTGAGCAGCACGATGATCACGATCGCAAAGGTGCCGGCGTTGATGAAGAAACAGGCAGGCGCTCCGAGCCGATGGAAGATGACCCCGCCCAAAAGCGGGCCCACCACCCACGACGACGTCGCGATGGTGCTGTTCAAGGCGAGCGCGTTGGTCAGGTCTCGCGGACCGACCAGCTCTTTCGTGAACGCCTGCATCGCGGGCTGGTCAAACGACTTGATCACGCCCAGCAGCAGAGCGGCGACCCACACCACCCACACGGAGAGCAGGCTCAGCGCGGAGAGGGTGCCCATCGCCAGCGCGAGCACCGCCGCGGCACACTGGGTCACCAGAAGTACACGGCGACGATCGACGCGATCAACCACAGCTCCTGCGAAAAGCCCGAGCAGGAGGATTGGTGTGAAATGGACCATTGCCGTGAGGCCAAGCATCAGAGGCGAGTTGGTGAGCTGCAGAACGAGCCACCCCTCGGCGACGATCTGCACCCACGTGCCCGAGTTCGAGAAGATCAGGGCAAAAAAGTATCGCCTGTAGTTCCGCCCCCTCAGGCTGACGAAAGTGGTCCTGCTCGGCAATTTGCGCTCTGAAGAATCCGACATTCTACGAAGCTGGCCGTTCAGCTGTGCACACGACATCGCGGATGGCGGTCCCGTGCCGCAACTGGAGGGTGACTGCGGCGGGCTCTCCACCCGTGTCGATGTGCAGCAGTCGGTCCCCCATACCGGCCATGAGTCGGTACCTGCCATCGCCCAGGCTCGTCAGCCCGAAGGCGGGCTGTCCGTCGAGGTGGAGCACCAAGTCCGAGTCGACCAGCCTGATGCTGGCGCTCAGTTCCCCCGACCTGTCACCATCTGCTTCAGCAGGAGGCAGCCCCCTGGTGAATTCGACGAACGACTTGGGCATCGCGAAGTCGCATTGCATATCCTTGTGATCCGCAACGGACAGGGCGGTCCGGTCGCCCGCGAAAATCACTTCTTCCATGGGCAGGTCTTCGACGAAGTCCGCCGGGAAAAGCTCAAGCAGCTCCGGCGTGATCAGCACGTCAACGATGAGGTGAACTCGAACGTCGGTACCGTCATGGCGAACCGCGTGCATCCGGGAAAAATCCCCGTACCAGAACGTGCCCGGCTGCCAGCGATGCTCCTGGCCGTCGATCTTTAGGACCGCCTGCCGGTCGGTGGTGATCGGGATGTGCAACCGCAACATGCCGTAGTCGAACCCACAGCGATCGCGGTGCTCCCCGAGGAAACCTCCCGGCCCGAGCCTCACCAGCCGCGCGCTGCGCACCTCGGTCGGCAACTGCGCCAGAATACCTGCGAGGTAGGGGGTGTTCGAGGCGAGCGGAGTGTTCTGGTAGTCGACCAGACCGGGCCGTCCGGGAGTGGTCTCCGTCTCGCTGCCGCCGATGCTCCGCAGCGGAAGCACCCGCCAGTCCTGATCCGGCGGTCCACCAGGAAGGCTCGCGGGGTCCTTCCAGTGGTCGACTGTGATGCGGTTCAGGTCCGCGACCATCTTCTCGACGTCAAAGCTAGTTGAGAGCTGCACGGCCTCGGCCAGGTCGCTCAAGGATTTACCCGAGTTCACGTCACTTCTTCCTTCCGGGCTCGGTCAGCTTCCGTGGCCCGCACCAGACTTAGCGGACGCATGTCCGTCCAGTTCTCCTCGATGAAGTCGAGGCTGTTCTGCCTGGTGTCCGATGGGTGGACCACCGTCCACCCACCTGGCACCTCCACGAAAGACGGCCACAGCGAGTACTGACCTTCGTCGTTGACGAGGACAACAAACGTTCCGTCTGGGTCATCGAATGGATTCATCAGCTCAAGTTCCTTCCTGTACAAGGCGATCGAGTTCATCTCGCAAAACACGACCTATGGCCGCCAGGGGCACTGGGTGCATCATCCCATAATGGGTCGCCGGGGCGGCATGGTCCTTGATCTGTCCGGCGATATACGGGCGCCACTGCTCGATCGAACCGGGAGGGGAATCCTCGTCCGCTGCGGTGAAGAACAGCAGATCGCCCGCAAAACGACCGGGACTGTATTTCTCCATTATTTCTTGATTGTTCCGGACAATTCGTGTGATGTCGGCGGCGTGCTCCGAGGAAACTCCGGCGAGGAGTTCCCGAATACCGAGTTCGTCTCCGATCTCGTTGCTGAGGGAACTTGTGCCGGCCTGAATCGGAAACGAGTCGAACATGGCGAGCAATGTCACCTTCTCTCCTTCATCCTGCAGGCGGACCGAGATGGCGTGTGCCAGGTTTCCTCCCAAAGACCAGCCGAGTAGGTGATAGGGGCCGTCGGGCTGGACGGAGCGAATCTGCTGGAGGTAGTCGGCCACCATCTGCTCGACGGAGACCGGCAGAGCCTCACCCTGCTTCAGCCCCCGTGCCTGCACCCCGTACATGGAGTGCCGGTCTCCGATGTGTCGAACAAGGCCTGCGTAGCACCAACTGACACCGGAAGCCGGGTGAAGGAAGAACAATGGGCGTCCTTTACCCTCTGGCTGGAGCGGAAGGATGCATTCGTAGTTCATGCCGGATGGCTCTGTTTCCTCGATGTGCGTCGAGATGCCGGCGACTGTCGGATCGGTGAACAGTTGCTCTACGGAGATGGTGACGTTGAAGACGGCCTGGATGCGGCCGATGAGGCGGATCGCCAACAACGAATGCCCACCCAGATCAAAGAAACTCTCCTCGACCCCCACCGCCGCAAGCCCC